>Ga0256845_1002340_pt1 | contig 13850 bp, 13 predicted proteins | sample RiftiametaG_FD_189101 | JGI IMG/M metagenome (GOLD analysis project Ga0256845, IMG submission 189101) | Tube worm associated microbial communities from hydrothermal vent at the East Pacific Rise, Pacific Ocean - Riftia | ecosystem: Host-associated > Annelida > Integument > Unclassified ...
TGCAGCGGGAAAATCCGCTTTTACAAACTTCCAATCGGGATTAAAATTAAGCTTTTCATCCGCCAAAAGCGTGGTGGAAAAAAGAAGGATAAAAATAGAAAAAACAAATCGCTGCATATTCATAAAAAGGTCTCCAAAAATTAAGCGTCCACGTCTACAGCAAAAAGAGCAACAATTCAATCAAAAAGCCCCTTAACCCCGATCCCTAAACAAATTCCATGGAGGAACGAAAAGACCTTCAGCAGGGATGACGGTAAGCCGGATTCTGTTCTTCGCCGGGGCGAAGTCGATCATTTATCTAGTGCGATCAACCCGAAACTCAAATGAGGCGGGCCGCCTCTTGTCTCCTATTTGATCTTGCTCCGAACGGGGTTTACCCTGCCTCCTTGGTTACCCTTGGAGCGGTGGGCTCTTACCCCACCATTTCACCCTTACCAACGGGCATTGCCCGTATTTGAAACCTCAAATTTGAGATTTCAGATCCACCCCGAAGGGTGTTGGCGGTATATTTTCTGCGGCACTTTCCATCCTTGGCGATCTGGCACCAAGGTTCCCGCGTTAACCACGGAACGTTCTGCCCTATGGAGTCCGGACTTTCCTCCCTTCGTTTGCACGAAGAGCGATCGATACATCATGCCTGCTGAAGGCACAAAAAGGGGTTTATGGGTTGTAGACGATTCGCCCACAAAAGTTACATGCAACAAGCTTTGCGGGATTGCGTGCATCGTGAATCACCTGAGGGGGCAGTTTCATATGGCATCCGCCGCAGTGTCCGCCTTCTTCGATGAAGACCACCGCAAAGTCGCGTTTGTTGTTCATGATGCGAACATATTTTTGGAGGAGGGTTTGATCGCACTCTTTTGCGATGCGTGCGCGATCGGCTTTCACGCGTTCTAATTTTTCTTTAAGGCTGGCTTCGCGTTCGTCGAGTTCTGCAAGTTCGTCGGCAATTTCGCTACGCTCTTCTTCGAGGCGTTTGGTGCACTCTTCAACGATGGCTTTCCCTTTTTCGAGGTCTTCCATGAGGGCGATTTCTTTCTCTTCGAGTTCTTTGATTTCGCGTTCTACGGTTCCGATTTCTTTGACGAATGCGCGATATTGGTCGTTGGTTTTGGCATCCATCTGTTGTTGTTTATATTTGGTCACTTGTTCGTTAAGAGCTTCCACTTCGAGTTCGAGTTCTTTTAATGAAACTTCGGTATGTTTTCGGCTATCGAGTGCCGTTTCGAGTTTTCGTTCGGTTCCTGCGAGTTGCGCTTCGATGTCGCTTTTCCGGTGTGGAATATCTCGGATTTCCCGCATAAGCTTGATCAATCTGCGGTCTTTTTTCTGTACAGCAATTATAGATTCCAATGGATGCAACACGGCAACCTCCTCTTCAAATTATTCAAATTTTTTAAAAACAGGCGCAAAATGTACTCCTTCGTTGTTGAGAAGTCAAAGCGATGAATCACTTATTTTTCATTCCAATGAAGGGGTGAAAAAAAAGAGGCAGAATAGAGGGGGTCTATTCTGTCTCTTTTTTGTCTATTATTGGTGTTATGTCGTGGGTGTTTTTTCGTCTTTGTGCCAGAAGAGTACAATGGGTGTAGCCACAAAGATGGAGGAGTATGTTCCCACAATAATTCCGATAAAGAGAGCCAATGCGAAGTCGAGAACCGCACCGCCACCAAAGATTAGAAGCATGATGACGGTTAGCAAGGTGGTGAGGGAGGTCATCAAGGTTCGGCTTAGGGTTTGGTTAATGGAGAGGTTTGCAATTTCGGAATAGGTTTTTCCTTTTACAAACTTAAGATCTTCTCGAATTCGGTCAAACACCACAATGGTGTCGTTTACGGAATATCCCACAATGGTGAGCAGGGCGGCGATAATGGGCATACTTAACTCATGACCCAGTGCGCAGTAAATTCCAATGGTAATGAGTACGTCGTGCGCCAAGGCAACGATCGCACCAACGGCGAAGGAGAATTCAAAGCGGAAGGAGACGTAGACAATAATTCCAATTAAGGCCCAAATAATGGCTTTTATCCCTTTTCGCTGAAGTTCTTTTCCGATTTGAGAACCGACACTGTCGTTTTTCAAAACGTTATAGTTTCCGTCAAGTTTTTCGATGGCAACTAATGCGGGTTTTGCGGCTTCGTTGTCAGCGCCCACTTTTACTTCTAGGAATTTATTTCCTTGAAGATCTGATGCGTAGGAAACTTTTGCCGTGGGGAATCCTGCACTTTTAAGTTTCGAGGAGATGGTGTCAATATCGACTTGCTTATCAAAGTTAAAGGTCATAACGGTTCCACCTTTGAAATCGACCCCAAAGTTGTCGCTTCCATTCATAAAGAAGAGAACCCAGGTGGAAATAATGATGGTAAGAGACAAACCGAGTGCATATTTTCTTTTTCCGATAAAGTCGAATGCCGCATTGGCTAAACCAGGAATAGCATTCATTTTAAGGGTTTTCAGTATCTTTGCATCGGCGAGCGAATTAAAGAAGAGACGCGTGATGATGAGAACAATGAACATACTCACCAAAATACCTGCGCTCAAGGTTACAGCAAATCCACGAATGGGGCCCGAACCTTGCCAGAAGAGAATGATGGCCGTTAACAGAGTGGTTACGTTAGCATCCAAAATGGTACTGAAGGCTTTGTTGTATCCCGCATTAATTGCTGCAGAAACAGATTTGCCGATTTTCCACTCCTCGCGCATTCGCTCGAAGGTAAGAACGTTCGCATCTACTGCCATACCGACGGTCAACACGATACCCGCGATGCCATAAAGGGTTAATGTGGGTAGAGTAACTCCGCCTCCTTCTGAGGAACCCGAAAATGCACTTAAGAATCCAGAAGCCAACACCATTCCGGCGGGCAGAAGAATTAACATAAAGACCAACGAGAGGTTTGCGATCATCCCTGGAATTAAGTAGTAGAGCCCCATAAAGATGAGTACAGCAAGGCCGCCGAGCAAGATGGCTTTTATCCCGCTGTTAATGGAGCTTTGTCCAAGAGTTGGGGCCACCGTGCGCTCTTCAATAATTTTTACGCGCCCGGGAAGAGCACCTGCTCGTAAAACGGTTACCAACCGACGTGCTTCTTTGTGGGTGAAACTGCCCGTAATAATGGCATTTCCGTTGTAGATCGGTGTTTTTAAAAGCGGAGCAGAATAGAGTTTATTATCCAAAATAACGGCAAGCTGACGCCCGGGTCTATTTTTATCAGAATTTGCTGCATACTGCTTGGTGACCTGAGCAAACTTTTTGGTTCCTTTGCTATTAAACTGGATCGAAATTGCAGGATTTCCCATTTCGTCAATAGTCACAAAAGCTTTTTTAAGGGTGTTTCCTGTAAGCTTGCTTTTACGTTCAATAAAATAGGGAAGGTAAATTTTTGAACCGTCCTGAAGACGTTTTTCCATAAGCATGAAGTCCGCAGGTTTGTGGGCAAATTTTCTTAACTGCTTAAAGTTAACCTCACTTGCAGGGACTTTTATATCTCGGATGTAATAGACGGGTTCATTTACTCGGCTATTATGCCCCCGCTTATATCCATGGGGTGCCCGATCACTTGCTTCTAACTCTTTAACCCACTCACGGTTTTGTTTGTGAACAAGCTTAAAAGTAAGTACCGCCACACGCGAGATTTGATCTTTGGCTTCTTGACGTGTTTTTTCGTCAGCCCCAGGAATACGAACCACGACCCGCTTGTCCCCTTCCGGATAAATTTCCGCTTCGGCTGTACCGCTAGAGTCAATCCGATTACGAATAACCTCGACGGCGACGTCCTGGGTTTCCTTAATTTTGTCATCTAATGCTTTCCCATCAAGTCCAGTCTTTTTCTTTAGGTCAGCTCGGTCAACTTCAACCACAAAACTAGATCCACCACGCAGATCAAGCCCAAGCTTAAATCCTTTAGGAACCACAAGAGTGATCGACCAAAGAACGAGAAATCCAAGAGCTAACCATTTCCAAAGTTTATTTTTATCCATAGCCATTGTTATTTTTCCTATTTTGCAGATTCAATTTCTGAAGGAACATCACCTTCGTTTAAGACTTGAGAGATTGCCGCCTTCACAATTTCAATTTTTGTTTTTTCAGCAATTTGCACAATCAAAGACGTTTCCGTAACCCGTGTAATTTCGCCCAAAATACCGCTCGTAAGCAAAACGCGATCGCCCGCTTTCACGCGATCGATCATTGCACGGCGCTCTTTTTCGCGCCGTTTTTGAGGGCGGATCATCATAAAATACATCAGACCAAATCCGATGACCAACATCACCGGCATCGCAAGTGGGGAACCGGTGCCAGTCGGGCAAGATCCTGCTGGTGCAGCAGCGGCTAGAGTAGAAAGGGGTATGTTCATTTTAATTATTCTCCTTAACGTTTAATGTGTGTTCTTCTAAAACAACGCGATAGTTGGCATGAAAAGCCTTACGAAATGCATCAAACACTCCGCCTTCTATCGCTTTTCTTATATCTCTAAAAAATTCTAAATAACAGTGCAGATTGTGCGTGGTAATGAGTCGAAGACCCAAAATTTCTCCAACATTTAACAAATGTCGAACATAAGAACGTGTAAAATTTTTACATGCGTAACACGTACACCCTTCTTCTAAAGGACGGGTATCCTCTTTGTAGATGGCGGCCTTTACAGGATAGCGACCTCGACGCGTTGAAACCGTTCCATTTCGGGCTTGGCGAGTAGGCATCACACAATCAAACATATCTACCCCACGAGCAATGGATTCCACCATTTGGGCCATTTCGCCCACACCCATAAGGTAACGAGGCTTGTTGACCGGTAACACATTCACCGTATCATCCACGCCACGCAGAATGAGCTCGTCGGGCTCCCCTACGCTTACGCCTCCAATTGCATATCCATCAAAATTCATTTCTACCAACGCTGTTGCACACCTTTTGCGCAGCTCGCCAAAGACGCCGCCTTGCGCAATTCCAAAAACTAATTGCCCCTCCGAACGAGGTGCTTTTTTACAAATAGCCGCCCAATTTAGAGTTCTGTTCACCGCTTTGCAAGCGTAATCCTCTGAACATGGATAAGGAGGGCACTCATCAAAAACCATTGCAATGTCAGAACCGAGCTTTCGTTGAATCTCCATCGACTCGTTTGGACCAATAAAGTGGCGGCGGCCATCGGTGTGTGATTGAAACGAAACGCCCTCATCGGTGATCTTATTCAGCTTACCCAAACTAAAAACTTGGTAGCCGCCGCTATCGGTTAAGATGGCACGATCCCACCCCATAAAGGTATGAAGACCGCCCATTCGTTCAATTAAATCGGGACCTGGTCGATCGTTCAAATGGTAGGTATTCCCAAGCAACACCTCTGTCCCCAACTCGTGCATCTCTTTTGGAGACATCGCCTTAACAGTTGCCTGCGTTCCAACCGGCATAAAAACGGGGGTTTCAATGGTTCCGTGTGCAGTGGTCAATCGCCCACGCCGTGCAGCACACGAAGGGTCGGTTTGTAAAAGTTTAAATATTTCTGGTTCTGACATAAATGGATTCTTACTGGTTAAATTTCACGCTATTTTATTTGGATCAGAGATAAAGGCGAGAGCAAAAAATATATAGCTTGATTTTTTATTTGTTCGTTCAATATTTGGTCGTCCCCTTTTTTCTCATCACTTCATTTTTATTCCCTACATAAACAAGATCTCATTGATGAATCAAATTAAATTTAAGCACCGATTCGATAGAGGTGTTCAGCGCTTCGAGGTTATTTTTAGGTTCCACTTTTAGCCCTTTTGGAATAAAAAATAGAATTAAACAAAGCCCGATAAAACCCAAAAGTGCCCCGATCCAACTTTTCTTTTTATTTATGCTCATTATTTTTTCCAACTTATAAGGGCGAATCTCTTATTTCACATTTTCATAAAACTCGGCAAAACTCGTTTTTATATAAGGGATAAGCCAAAGGTAGCCGATTCCTAGTGTGCACAAAGCAAGAACGTGCCACCAAAAAAATCGCCACTGCAAACAAAACAGCTTCATTTTCTTTCCCTGCATCATGGCTTTGCTTCGTGCAATCGATTCAAAAACACCGCACTCTGGATCATCTGCCAGAATAAAAAAGCTCATAGAATACCGATATATTGCAGCAATTGCGGGCAAAAGAAGAACCAAGATAAACGGAACAACAAAAACCGAGTTCTCCCGATCCTTTACATAATAAACACTTACCAGCAAAAGAATAAGACTAAAAGCAGACCAAAGAAGCAAAAATAACCGAATAAAAAAGGCTGTCAAAAAACTGACAAAAAACCGCTTAAACCCCGTAAAAATATACTCCAAATGGCTCTCACCCTGATTTGCAAACGCCAAAAAATAGTGGCAGTACCCCACCCGAAAAGCCCCACCAAAAATAAAAGCAAACAGCGCCAAAATCGTTGTAATATTATCAAAACAACGCAACTGACAAGACAACAGATCGTTCGGGGTTAAAAGACTAAAATAGACAAAAATGCTACAAAAAAAGATCGATACGCTTAAAAGAAACACAACAAAAAAAAGCATACCAAACGCCGCCTTCATCCAATTTTTATGGAGCGACTCCCGAGCAAGCTTCATTAAATCTTTATTCGACAACAAATCAACCACATACGCAGGACGAACCGGGGGCTTCGGGGCCGACGGTTTAACAGATGGAGTCCGCGGGCGATGCTCGCTCTTCCCAAGATGTAATAAACTATTTAGTCCAGACATATTTCTTTCCCTGTACATCCATGAATGGCAGCAACCCATTCAAAGGAGCCTAAGTGTACATAATAAAAAACAGATAACAAGAGGATAAATGCATTTCAAAACAGGAATTTTATCCACAAAAAAAAGAAAAATTTACGCCACACTTTTAGAGAGGAATTCAGAGAAATAGATTGCTTTTTTTTACCCTTTTTTTTACAAATGTCGCTCTGTTTTTATCGCCCACATTTTACCTATCAACCTAAATGAAAATCTACCCAAAAAGACCAACTCATCGCATAAAAAAAAGAGTCCTTTTGCTCCTTTTTCTCTCGACTCTTTGCTTAACAAACGAAGGAAAAACAAAAAGAAATCGTCTGAAAGAAAAAGAGTGCGCAAAAATAAAATCACAGTTTACATACTCGATGAACGACATTTGCAACCAGCTTGTAGTCATCTCGACCACAAGCATTAACGGAAAAAATGCAGGAAGTGGTTTCATTGCAAAAATGGACGGAAAAACCTATCTATTCACCAATCAACACCTCATTCTAGGAACCGACTCCATTCAATTTAAAACCGTCTCAGGAAAACTCCTCCGCCCCCAAAAGGTAGAACTTTCCATAACCCGAGATGTCGTCCGCCTTCTGCTCAACCAACCCAATGCGTTAGAGGTCGACAATCTCGTAAAAATAAATATGCCCGTAGGCGTTTTTGGAAATAGCGAAGGCGGCGGTGTTGCGACCGAACTCTTCGGAAAAGTCACCGGCATCGGAGCAGATGTCATCGAAATTTCTGCCGAATTTGTTTCTGGAAACAGCGGAAGTCCCGTTTTAACTACAGACAAAAAAGTGTTCGGCATTGCAAGTTACGTCCGCATTCCAACCCCCACACGTGTAAACAAAGGAACCCGATTCGAAAAAAAAATCCGCCGCTTTTGTTACCGAATTGCAAACGACGAATGGAAAACCGTAAACTGGCGCACCTACAACAAAAAATATGGAAAAGTTTATTTAAAACACCAAATCTTCGTTGACGAGCTCATCCATCTAATCGAAGAATGGTCCAAACAGCCCTTTCTCACCATGTCAAGCACCTCCGTTCACTCTGCACTTTTAAAAGGCTGGATAAAAAAATACAACGCCACTCTCGAAACCCAAGAAAAAAACAGCTCAAAAACCTTCTTAAAACAATACGCCAAAACATTCCTCGACCTAGAAAAATGTTGCCAACACGAAATAACCCAAATCAAAAAATTTAAAAAAGACCCCCAACTCACCGAATTTATCCAAGAAGAAACAACCAAACAGATCCTGCAACTTGAATTTATTGCCGAAATATGCCGCTCGGCAGAACACTATATTTTAAAGGCTCGATAATCAAACATGCTAACATTCAACCATGTAGAACCCCATTATTCCAACTATCTTTCCGACGAATCCCTCCTCAAAGGATCCGCCCAACACATTATTTTCCCCAAAAATACAGCCGATGTAATTGAAGTGCTAAAACAGAACCAAAACATTACCATCCAAGGCGGTCGAACCGGAATTACCGGCGGATCCGTCCCCTTCGGAGGAGTCATCTTAAACACCTCTAAAATGAACAAAATAGGCAAAATAAAACAAGGTCTTCTAGACGTTCAACCCGGCGTCTTACTTCAAACCCTCCGAGAAACCCTCGCCCAAACCAACTGGTTTTTCCCACCCGACCCCACCGAAACCAGCGCATCCATTGGAGGCATGATTGCAAACAACGCCTCAGGAGCACGCTCCTTTTCCTTTGGTTCCATCCGCAACTGGATTCAAAAAATAGAAGTCGTGCTTCCCAACACAAAAATCCTACATCTCGAACGCGGGGTCGACCAAGCAAACAAACTCCACGCACACCTCGGAACCATTCCAATTAAACTCCCACGCATAAAACCCCGAACCACAAAAAATGCGGCCGGTTATTTTGTGCAACCCAACATGGATCTTCTAGACCTTTTCATCGGTGCCGAAGGAACACTTGGCGTGATTACGAAAGCCACCTTAAAACTCAAAAAAAAACCAAACAACATCGCTGCATTTTTAGCCTTTTTTGAAACCGAAACAAAAGCACTCGAAGAGGTACGCTGGCTCAAAAAAAACCACCACCCCCTCTCCATCGAATTTTTCGACGCCGCCTCACTCGCCCTTTTATCCCAAAGCAAAATCAGCGAACTCCGCCCCCCCAGCCAAGCCCAAAGCGCACTCTTCTTCGAATTCCAAGAAAAGCTCCCCGAATCAATTCTTGAAAAAATAGAGAGCCAAACCCTCGACTGCTGGTTTGCAGAAACCTTCACCGAAAAAGAGCGCCTTCGTCTTTTCAGACACGCCCTACCCGAAGCCGTAAACCAACAAATTGCTCAACGCAAAAAATCACAACCCACCCTCACAAAACTAGGAACCGACATGGCTGTTTGCGAAGGACAACTCGAAAAAATTCTAGCACTTTATCATTCCGATTTAAAAAAAGCAGGCCTTGAATCCGTTATCTTCGGACACATTGGAGACAACCACCTGCACGTAAACATCATCCCCCGAAACCAAACCGACTACGAAACCGGAAAAAAACTCTACATAGCCTGGGCCAAAAAAGTTATCTCCTGGGGCGGAACCGTTTCAGCCGAACACGGCATCGGAAAACTAAAAACCAACCTACTCAAACAAATGTACTCCCCCTCAGAATACCAAGGAATGCGCACCCTAAAAAAACAACTCGACCCCCAAAACAAACTCAACCCCAAAAACCTCTTCTAAAATTATTCATTATTAAAAACTTAAATATTTAAAATCCACCTATAAGTGGCACCTTGTATCTACGCTAAAAACAATTAAAAAAAAATCCAGCAAACGACGGGATGCGAAGCAAAGATAAGGCGGGAAGGTCTTCGACCATTCCCGCCCTACAAAACGACTACGCCATAAAAAGATCTACCCCGACATTTGTCAATGTTTTTATATTATGTTCTGCATGGGACATTATTTCAGACCACCTAAAGGCGAAACTACGAGCCTTGAGTCTCCTTTTTTATCCGCTAAAAATGATTCTGTTGTCTATTTGTTATCACGATTTACATCCATTAACGGTTAAAAAAGACGGTTCTAGTTTTATGGTAAAAAAAAGACCTTCTCGGACGAGAAGGTCTTTTGATGATTCTAGTGTTGGTGAAGTTTAGCGAAGGGCTTTCATTCCGGCCATGGCGGCGCGGAGTTCTTCTCCAACGATTTCGATGTCGTGATATCGAATTTCGGCGTTTACTTCAACTAGGGTTTGGTTGTCTACTGCGCAGTCGGTTAGATCTAATCCTTTACCAATTACGTCGGTTCCAACTCCTTTCATAAACTCTTGAAGTAGTGGAACACACGAATGTGCAAAGAGATAGCATCCGTATTCAGCGGTGTCAGAGATAACACGATTCATTTCGTACAATTTTTTACGCGCAATCGTGTTCGCAATCAGTGGAGTTTCGTGATGCGATTCGTAGTAAGCGGATTCGGGTTTAATTCCGGATTGAACCATGGCTTCGTACGCCAATTCAACCCCTGCTTTTACCATAGCCACCATTAGAATCGCTTTGTCGAAATATTCCTGTTCCGAAATTTCTTGTTCGGTTGCAGGCGTTTGCTCAAATGCGGTTTGCTTGGTTTCTTCTCTCCAGGTTAAGAGCTTTTCGTCGTTATTCGCCCAGTCTTTCATCATGTTGCTTGAAAACTCGCCCGAAAAGATGTCGTCCATGTGTTTTTCAAAGAGTGGACGAAGAATGATTTTCATCTCTTCAGCCAGTTCAAAGGCTTTAATTTTAGCAGGATTTGAAAGGCGATCCATCATGTTAGTAATGCCGCCTTGCTTCATGGCTTCGGTGATGGTTTCCCATCCGTATTGGATCAATTTTGTGGCCCAATTTGCATCGATTCCCTCGGCGCTCATTTTGTCAAAGCAGAGCAAACTACCCGCTTGCAACATTCCACAAAGGATGGTTTGTTCGCCCATTAAATCGGACTTTACTTCAGCCACAAACGAAGATTCCAAAACCCCTGCCCGATCGCCACCTTGAGCGGAGCAAAGTGCTTTTGCTATCTCCAACCCGTCCCCATTGGGATCATTTTCTCGATGAACCGCAATAAGTGTTGGAACGCCGAATCCACGTTTATACTCTTCACGCACTTCCGATCCAGGGGATTTTGGAGCAACCATAATTACCGTTACATCTTTACGAATTTCCATCCCTTCTTCCACAATATTAAATCCGTGTGCGTAACAAAATGTAGCACCAGATTTCATTAAAGGAAGCACAGCATTTACCACAGCCGTATGTTGTTTATCGGGCGTAAGATTCATCACAATATCCGCTGTCGGCAACATTTCTTGGTAGGTTCCAACGGCAAATCCATTTTCTGTGGCATTTAAAAACGACTGACGTTTTTCAGCAATCGCCGCATCGCGAAGCGTGTACGAAACGTCCAGTCCGCTATCGCGCATATTTAGACCTTGATTCAGCCCCTGCGCACCGCAGCCGACAATGACAATCTTCTTGCCTTTCACAAATTCACAGCCATTCGAAAACTCGCTGGCATCCATAAAGCGGCATGTTCCGGCCTCTCTCAACTGCTCGCGCAGCGACAATGTATTAAAATAATTTTTTGACATAACATCTCCTCGGTTAATTAAGTGGCGTCAAGATAGCCGACTTTGCTTGTTGCGTAAATTGATTTATTACGAACAAAGTGTTGCATTTTACGCAACACATCATTTACCCTTCTATTCATGGACATTCAATCCCTTAAAACCTTTATAAAAACCGCTGAACTTCTCCACTTTGGAAAAGCCAGCCGCGCATGCAACCTGAGTCCCTCCGCCCTAACACGCACCATTCAACGACTCGAAGAAGAGATTGGTCAGCCTCTTTTTTTACGTGACAACCGCACTGTTTCACTCACCCCCGCCGGAAACAAACTCCTGCATTACGCCCAAAACACCGTTCAAGAGTGGCGACAACTTTGCGACTCCATCGTCGCAGAACCCAGTATCTCAGGGACCCTTTCCATCTACGCCTCCGTCACCGCCATCTACAGCCTGCTCCCCAACCTGCTCGAAACCTACCGCGCCAACTACCCCGCCGTCCATCTAGAACTTCGATCAGGCGTAGCCGAAACAGCGGTTGAACAAGTACTAAGTGGCGGAATCGATCTTGCCATCGCCGCCCTCCCCGACCGAATCCCCAACTCAATCGACTTTTTACCCCTCATAAAAACACCGCTTGTTTTCATTGCATCCACCACCGCCGTTGCCATTGATCCCACCCAAGATCCCCTCGTTCTACCCGCCACGGGCGTGGCACGTCAACGCTTAGATCGCTACCTTCGACAGCATCATCTTAGCCCCAACTTATCCGTCGAAGTTTCAGGAAACGAAGCCCTCATCGCCCTCGTCCGACTCGGTTCAGGAATTGGACTTGTCCCACAACTCGCCCTCGAACGCAGTCCCTTCCGCAACGAAATCCAGATTCTAAAAACCGCTCCAAAACTTGCACCCTACGTCGTGGGCCTCTGCGCCAACAAACGAACCCTAAAACACCCCGCCGCACATGCCATGTGGAAAATCGCCACCGACCTTTCCCAAATTTAAAAAGCACTACTTGTTCTTCTTCGCTTTTTTTCTAAGAACATCGATATAGCGTAATTCGCTTAATGCTAGTTTACTAGAGGGATCTTCTTTGAGTGCTTTTTTGTACATTTTCTCGGCTTCATCCAACTTGCCCATCTCGATCAAAACAAAACCAAGGCCTCGTAAAGCCACAGGTTTTGTCGCCATTTGACTCTCAAATTGTTCAGCGAGTTGTAGTGCTTTTTTGTAATACTTTAAGGCATCAGGTTTGTTTTTCTCATGGTTCGCAATAAAGCCCAGTTCGGCAAATACACCCGCTTCAAAAGGCGCAATATCATGCTCTAAAAAAAACAGCTTTTTTGCCCTCTTGAGATCGTTTTTATTAACACAAATATATGCTTTCAGATGATATGCGCGCGCATACGATTCATCCATCCAAACCACTTCTTTTTTAACTTTTTTCTGATATGCAAGAAACTCTTTTTTTGTTTTAAACGACCGATATAGCGCAGATTTTCCGTCATTCTTAATCGTCTGTTTAAAACCAGCAATCGCTTTATTTAACAGCACTTCTGCTTCATCATATTTACGTTCTGATATTAATTTCAGCACTGGATTTACAAATTTTGAATATTCATATCCCAAGCCTTGATCGTGCGAACCTAAACGAAGCGTTGTCTCCACAATCTTGTCATCTCCCAACGAAACAAAAGAGGTCGAAAAAAGGATTAAACTTATAAAAATAACACGCAATATTTTCATCTTACTTCTCCAAAATAAAGTTAAACACTCTTTTACCCTTTATTAACCATCAGGGTCAATAGATTTGTTCTTTATTAGGAAAAGCTCCGCTCTCCACCTCTTTTTTTGCAATCCAGCAACATACACATGATCTGAATTTTAAAATCAATTTTAATGTCCTTTAAGTGACTTAAACAAATCCACCACACCCAATTCGTTCCACATCTATTTTTTTCCAAACTCCCGATGCCACCCAAACCCCTTTCGTTGAAAGATCTGTTAACCAAATCACACATCGATGTTTTTTCCCACCACAAGCAAACTTGAAAAATCAACTGCAAAAGATGCGGGATAAGAGAAAATATTATATAGAATAAAAATTAATTTTTTTAATAAAAAAAACAGTTTAAACACCAAAACAATCTCAGAAATCTCTTGTCTTGACGCTCTTGTTTGTTAAAGATACCTGAATAAAGATAAAAAGGTAAATATAAGGAGTAGATATGAAACAAAAAAATGGTCAGTACTATTTCTCAATCCGAGTACGAATATTATCAATAAGTCTAATGCTTATTCCAACGATTGGAATAGCCAAAAAAGGTCTCATTATTAATCATAATAATATAGACATTACGACGTTATCATCGAATAAAATCAACCGAGCTAAAGCGATTTTACATATTGCGTATGGGCATACATCGCACGGAAGTCAATTGATTGATGGAATGACTGGATTGATTGATTTCGCTAATGCTGGTGGGAAGGGGCTTGCTCTTGCTACTAATAT
>Ga0256845_1002341_pt1 | contig 13850 bp, 8 predicted proteins | sample RiftiametaG_FD_189101 | JGI IMG/M metagenome (GOLD analysis project Ga0256845, IMG submission 189101) | Tube worm associated microbial communities from hydrothermal vent at the East Pacific Rise, Pacific Ocean - Riftia | ecosystem: Host-associated > Annelida > Integument > Unclassified ...
CAGATTCACCAATATCATGAAGTGCAATAATATTTCTAACATTATCGGTTCTATTACTTCTATTAGTTACCCATACTTCAGCTCTTGTAATTTGTAATCCGCGTGTATTTAAATATGGATACGTAGCGAATGCTTTATCATAATTATCTCTAAAATATTGCGCTAAAAAGAAGTGTCTATTTTCATCGTAATCTCTAATAAATAATTCGAATTCTTCTAAAGTCCCGCCTCCTTGTGCAATTACTGTATTGGCTTCTGATTTTTGTTCAGAAAACACTGCTGTAACCGTAGTTTTCCCAAATTGTAATTGTGTTTTTACACCAAATAAACTTTGCGCTCCAGTAATTAAAGAACTGTTTAATGGCATACTCACATTACCAACTTCTATTTTCTGAATAATATCATCTTCAGTTGGCGTGTATTCTAATTTGATTATATCTTCAAAATCGAATGTTGCTTGCGTATCGTAATTTGCAGTTACTTGTAATCGAGTTCCAACCTTACCTAATAAACTTAAACTAATTCGTTGGTCGAAATCAAATGTAAAATTACTTCTGTTTTTAGGTGAAAATGAAGGATTTTCTTGTTTTGAAAACAACACACCTAAATCCATTTCTACCGAACCTTGTGGTATCACCTCAATGGTATTGCCTCCAAAAATACTTTCGAAAAAATCTGATTCTATATAAAATTCTGGCAATAGGTTTTTCTGTGCATCATCTGCTCCTTCCTTTTTACCTGCTAAAGCATCTATTTTTTCTTTGTAGTACGATTTTAAATTTTCCTTTGCTATTAAACTGAAGTATTCTTTAGGTGTTAAAATAATTGGATATTTTATATTAAAGCTTCCTATTTTTTCAGTATAAATATAACGGTTTGTTATAGGGTCGTATGTGTATTTAGATTCAACACTATTAGGATTTGGTGCTTTTATACTTCCTAAACTAAACCCTGTTTGAATTGAATCTTGTGGAGTTTGCTGAGACCAAGCGGAAAATGAAAATAATAATATAACAGCTAAAAAAATATTTCGACTCCATTCAGAGTGACTTCTATTAATTAGTTTATAAAAATTATAGGTAGTTTTATTCAAAATCTATTATAAATTTTTTAAAGCTTGTTTAATAATGGTTTCTACGGTGGCATCTGGTTGTGTCATCATAATTTTATCCACAACACGGTCTGCCTGCTTTTTTGCAAAACCAAGAACTTCTAATGCAGATAACGCTTCATCTTTATTGGTATTGCCTTGTGAAACGGAAACTTCATCAATATCATAAATCTTTAATATTTTATCTTTTAAATCTATGATAACACGTTGCGCTGTTTTTGCTCCAATTCCTTTTATAGATTGAATTAAAGCCACATCACTTGTTGCAATTCCTTCTCTAACTTGTTTTGGAGTTAATGATGATAACATGGTACGCGCAATACTAGTTCCAATACCGCTTACAGAAATTAATAGCCTGAAAATTTCGCGCTCTGATAGTGATGAAAACCCATAAAGTGTATGAGAATCTTCTTTAACCTGAAGATGTGTGTATAATTTTAAATGCTCGTTGTCGGGAATTTGAGAAAATGTATGCAACGAAATATTAAGCATATAGCCTACACCATTACATTCAATAACAACATGTGTTGGGTTTTTCTCAGTAAGTTTTCCTTGTATATGTGTTATCATTTATTCCTATTCGTTGTCCTACCAAAAGTAATAAAATTATTCTCACTTTAGTTAATTAATTATGCTCCTTTTCTTCTTCCCATTTTTCCTTGTATTGCGCATCAATTACGGCTACCGCAGTCATGTTTACAATTTCATCTACTGTTGCACCTAATTGCAGGATGTGCACAGGTTTTCTCATACCCAACATAATTGGACCAATAGATTCTGCACTGTTTAATTCTTTTAATAATTTATAGGTAATATTTGCAGCATCTAAATTTGGAAAAATTAATGCGTTCACCTTTTTTCCTACTAATTTTGAAAACGGAAATTTCTCTCGAAGCATTTCATCATTTAAAGCAAAATCGGTTTGTAATTCACCATCAACAGCTAACTCTGGAAAATGACGATGTAAATAAGATACAGCGTCTCTAATTTTTGAAGCATTTTCATGTTCAGACGACCCGAAATTTGAATACGACACCATTGCCATAACAGGCTCTAAACCAAACATTCTTATAACTTTTGATGTCATTTTAGCAATATTAGTTAAACCTTTAGCATCTGGATTTACATTAATTGCTGTATCACTTAAAAATAATGGGCCACGCTTAGTCATCATCACATTTGTCGCTGCAATTCGTGTTGCCCCTTTTGCCATTCCTATAAGCTCTAACATAGGTTTTACGACGGAAGGGTAATTTCTTGAAAAACCTGAAATCAACGCATCAGCATCACCTTCATTCACCATCATTGCCGCAAAATAGTTACGTTCTCTCATTAGTCTTTTAGCTGAATAATATGTAACTCCTCTACGTTTTCGTTGTTTCCAATATACTTTAGCATATTTGTTTTTACGTTCTTCTTCGTCGTCAGATTTTGGATCGATAATTGGAACATCCGCATCAAATTCAATTTCTGCCATCAATCTTAATATTGTTTTCTTTCTTCCCAAGAGAATTGGAAATGCCACACCTTCTTCATGTACAATTTGGGCAGCTTTAAGAACCGATAATTGATCTGCTTCAGCAAAAACAACACGCTTAGGGTTTAACTTAGACCTATTAAGCAGCAACCTAACTAACTTATTATCTGAACCTAATCGTTCTCGTAATGTGTCCTTATATTTTCCCCAATCTGTAATTGGTTTTTTTGCAACACCACTATCCATAGCTGCTTTTGCTACTGCTGGTGGTATTTCGGCTATTAAACGTGGGTCAAATGGTTTTGGAATTATATAATCTTTACCAAACGTTAATCGTGTTTCTCCATAGGCAACATTTACTTGTTCTGGAACAGGTTCTTTAGTTAAATTAGCTAGTGCAATAACTGCGGCCTTTTTCATGGCTTCGTTTATTGCTGTAGCACGCACATCTAAAGCACCCCTGAAAATAAATGGAAAACCTAGAACATTATTAACCTGATTAGGATGATCACTTCTCCCTGTTGCCATAATAATATCATCACGCGTATCAATAGCTAATTGATATTTAATTTCAGGATCCGGATTAGACATAGCAAACACTATTGGGTCTTTTGCCATAGCTCTTAACATATCTTGACTAACAATATCAGCTTTTGACAAACCGATAAACACATCAGCATTAACCATAGCCTCATCAAGTGTGTCTATTTTTCTATGTGTTGCAAATTCTGCTTTTTGAGACGTTAAATCTTCTCTATCATCTCTAATTACGCCTCTACTATCAAGCATCACTATATTTTCACGTTTTGCCCCAAATGTTTGATATAAACGTGTACATGAAATTGCTGCTGCACCTGCGCCATTAACAACAATTTTAACTTCATCTATTTTTTTATCTGCAATTTCTAATGCATTAATTAAGGCTGCCGCCGAAATAATTGCCGTACCATGTTGATCATCATGCATTACAGGAATATCTAATTCTTCTTTTAAGCGTCTTTCTATTTCAAAAGCTTCAGGCGCTTTTATATCTTCAAGATTAATTCCTCCAAATGTTGGTGCAATCATTTTCACTGTTTGAATAAACTCTTCAACATTTTCGGTATCAACCTCTATATCAAACACATCTATATCTGCAAATATTTTGAATAGTAAACCTTTCCCTTCCATTACAGGTTTTGATGCTTCAGGACCAATATTTCCCAAGCCTAAAACGGCAGTTCCGTTAGATATAACTGCAACTAAATTACCTTTAGCTGTATATTTATAAGCATTGTCTTTATTTTTTTCAATCTCTAAACAAGGTTCTGCTACACCTGGAGAATAGGCCAATGATAAGTCTCTTTGGCTTGCATATTTTTTTGTTGGAACAACTTGAATTTTCCCTGGAGTTGGCTTTTCGTGATATATAAGGGCTTCACTGCGTTTACTTTTCTTGCTCATAGGAATTAATTAGTTATTTGATTCCCGCTTTCGTGAGAATAACAGTTTTATAAAACTCCTTTAAGAATAACTTAAAGGAGTTTTTCTTTAACTAACAAAGATAATAATCCTATTAAGGTAACACCTATTCTTTTAAAAAATTGATATTTCTTTTTAACCCTGAAAACTTTGTGCGCTTTACTGCCGATTTTTGAAATACTTTTTTAAAAGTATCTTCAGTGATGTCTTCCCAAGATTTTTTTGTCATGGATAACAGTTCTGGATGTGGATTAAAAAGTGGCTCACTATGTGGTTTTGAAAATTTATTCCATGGACATACATCTTGACATACATCGCAACCAAACATCCAATCATCAAACTTCCCTTTAAACGCTGTTGGAATATTTTCTTTTAATTCTATTGTAAAATAGGAAATACATTTACTACCATCTACAACATAAGGTTCAGTTATAGCTTCGGTAGGACACGCATCTATACACGCCGTACATGTGCCACAATGATCTGTTGTAGGCGTATCATAATCTAATTCTAAATCAATAATAAGTTCTGCAATAAAATAAAATGAACCCACTTGTTGTGTGATTAAATTGCTATGTTTCCCTATCCAACCTAAACCAGATTTTGCAGCCAAAGCTTTATCTAAAACTGGTGCTGAATCTACAAATGCTCGACCATGAACTTCACCAATTTCATCTTGAATAAAACTTAAGAGTGATTTTAATTTATCCTTTATTATAAAATGATAATCGGTTCCGTAAGCATATTTAGAAAGCTTAAAAGTGTTTTGAATTTGAGTTTCTTGTGGAGAATAGTTTAACAATAATGAAACCACACTTTTAGAATCTTCTACCAACAATGTTGGGTTTAGTCGCTTGTCGAAATGGTTTTCCATATAACGCATTTCGCCATTCATATTTTTGTTTAACCATTTTTCTAATCGTGGAGCTTCTTCTTCTAAAAATTCTGCTTTACTAATACCACAAGACAAAAAACCGAGGCGTTTTGCTTCGGTTTTTATGAGTTTTGTATAATTAGTATTTTTCACACTTGTAATTAAGACATCTAAATTACAATTAAGTTTTTAATAATTTTAATTACAATCCATATCTTGAGAAGATTGAGTGTCTGCATTTGGAAAACAATTACCAGAAGGCAAACTATCTGGTGCGTATCTTTTTAGATTTGGATCATATAGTGAGTTTTCAACAAATAATGTGATTAAATCAATTTCAGAATCAGTTAAATTTAAAGCATTAAATAAAGGTGAAAGCTTCTCTTCAGGAACTTCATTGTTTTGATGATTTGCATCATTTTTATAACTTATAACTTCACGTATTGAATTAAAACTTCCGCCGTGTCCAAAGAATTCTAAATTTTTTAAATTATAAAGTTGTGGTGTTTTAAATTTATAGTCATCATCACTATTTCCTGTAAAACCACCTCTTCCTTTTTTTGTAGCTTCATCAACTTCTGTCATAATATTAACTCCCGAAAGGTCATTCATTCCTAATGCATGAAATTCCATACCGTTTAATCCTGGTCCAGAATGACATGTATAACATTGCCCTTTATTAAAAAATAACATTGCTCCTTTCAATTCATCATCATTCATCGCAAAAACATCTCCTTTTAACCATTCTTGAAAAGGCGCTTGATTAGATAAAATTGTTCTTTCATATGCTGCAATAGCAAGACCTGCGTTTATTCTTGTATAACGATTACCTTCTGATATATTAGGAAAAGCCGAATCAAATAATGCTTTATAAGATGAATTATTAATAAATTCATTATCAATTATTAGCCTGTGTACTTTTATACCTGCAATTGCCTGTGTTTCTAAACCTTCAAACCCCAAATTATTGTCTTCTTTTGGCGTTCCAACTGTCCAATTTGATTCTGTTCCTATATTTACACCTGTTGCTCCAAATTGACCATTCCAAAGCATAACTTCTTGATAAGCAGAATTCAAAACACTTGGTGTTCTAATAGGTTGAACATCTAAATCTTCTTCTAAATAAGCAGATGATTTTACTCTTCCTTCTCCTGCTAATCCAAAACCAACGCCGCCTTCACCAATTCCTTGTAATATTCCACTTTGAAAACCAGCGTCAGAATGATGACAACTAGCACATGAATATGTATTCAGACCCTCTTCCATGTTTGGATTTTCACCTAACTCCGTTTCATGAAAAAGCAATTTACCTAGTTCAACTTTTGCTTCTGTAATACTATTGTTAATATCACTTGGGATTTCAGAATAGTCATTAGATTGCGGAAGCACTAAAGATTGTTTTGATCCATAGAGTTCGTTAATTCTGTTCTCTAAATCAAATTGTAATGGAGCATCTATGTAACCTATATAATCATCCTGATCAAAGGCACATGAATTAAAAACTAAGGCAGATAAAATTATGACCTTAAATATTGGAAAGTTTTTCATTTTTATTAGATTTTGGGCTCAAAAATAAAAAACAGTCTGATTTATTTTAAATAATTTAGCTTAAAATCCAATATATTAGCTCAATAACAATTTAATCTTTAATCGACTTTTTTTGACGGATGAACTACCTATCTGTTTTTAAACTTCAAGGTTAACCCAACAGGTTTTAAAGTAATTAATGGATTCACTTTTATAGTTTCTGTAGCTGTAGAAATTTTGAATTTTTTAATGATTTCAAAAACAGTTAATACCATTTCAAACATAGCAAAATTATTTCCTATACACAATCTTGGCCCTGCACCAAAAGGCATATAAGCATCCGATTTTAAAAGTTCTGGATTATCTATAAAGCGTTCTGGAATAAATTGATTTGGATTTTTCCAATTGGCAGAATTTCGATGAAGTTCATAAATTGAAATACCAATCATAGTGCCTTTTTTAATATAAAAATCTTGAAGTTGAATATCTTCAACAGCAACTCTATCTGTTATCCACGCTGGGGGATATAATCGTAAACTTTCGTTAATGCAATTTGTGAGATATGTTAAACTTGAAATAGATTGCAACGCATCATTTGTAGTAGATGAAGCCTGTTCAACTTCAGCTTCAACTTTATTTAAAACATCCTTATGTTTTGCTAATAAGGTTAAGATAAATGTTAATGCATTGGCTGTTGTTTCATGTCCTGCAACAAACAATATCATTATTTCATCTATTAATTGCTCGTTGGTCATAGATGAACCATCTTCATATTTAGAATCTAACAACATTTGAAGCAAATCGTCATGTTCTTGATTTGTAGTTTTTCTTTGAATAATTATGTTTTCAATTATCTCTCTACTTTCCTTTACTAATTTGTTGTGATATTTATATTTTCCAGATAATAAAAATCCTAATTTTTTATAAGGTTGCCTAATTTCTATGGTGATGAATTGCTGAAGTTTTTCAATAATAAATTGTAATCGCTTCAATGTGTTTTTTTCAGTAGAAAAATTAAACAATGATTTTGCAACCACTTCAAACGCCAACTCATGCATTATAGAGTACAAATCAACTTCTTTGTTTAGAGGAACTATTTTTAATTGTGTTTTTATAGTGGTATCAATAACATCAACCAAATTTTTAATTTTATCTCTATGGAAACCAGGCTGAATTAATCGACGTTGTTGCAACCAATAATCACCACTGGACGTTAGCAAACCATAACCAATATATTTTGATAAAAATTGAGTTTGAATTTTAGACTTATGAAAGTGTTTATGTTTTTTCTGAAGAATATCTTTTGCTATTTCACTTTTACAAGTGATAATAACGGATTCCTGAAAATAAGGCTTTACATAAAAAACATTATTATTCTGTTTTAACCATTTATTTTGAAATGGAATTGGGTTTTTAGCAATTTTAGATGAGTTAAGTATAAACTCATGAAATGGTATTTTATTTGGATACTTATATTTAGACATTAGAATAATCCGCCTTGTGTTGGACTTTTTATTTTACCTAAATGTTTATAAGCTAATTCTGTAACCTCACGACCACGAGGTGTTCGCATAATAAACCCTTGTTGTATTAAAAAAGGTTCGTACACTTCTTCAATAGTTTCGGAGCTTTCGCTAACTGCGGTTGCAATGGTAGAAATACCAACAGGTCCACCTTTAAATTTATCTATAATAGTTGATAAGATTTTGTTATCCATTTCATCTAAACCATGAGCATCAACATTTAAAGCTTCTAATGCAAATTTGGCTATTTTAATATCTATAGAGCCGTTCCCTTTTATTTGAGCAAAATCGCGTACACGACGCAATAAAGCATTCGCAATTCGTGGTGTCCCTCTACTTCGTCCTGCAATTTCGATAGCTGCTTCCATAGAAATTGGTACGTTTAAAATATCAGCACTTCGCTGTACAATAGTGGTAAGTAATTCTGTTTTATAATATTGTAATCGACTTTGAATTCCAAAACGTGCACGCATCGGTGACGTTAATAAACCCGAACGTGTGGTTGCGCCAATTAAAGTAAATGGGTTTAAATTGATTTGAACTGATCTTGCATTTGGTCCAGATTCAATCATGATATCAATCTTGTAATCTTCCATTGCTGAGTATAAATACTCTTCAACAATTGGACTTAATCGATGGATTTCATCAATAAATAACACATCACGCTCTTCAAGATTTGTAAGTAATCCTGCTAAATCTCCTGGCTTATCTAAAACAGGACCAGAAGTTACTTTGATACTAACATTCAATTCGTTTGCCAAAATATAAGCCAACGTAGTTTTACCTAACCCTGGAGGCCCATGAAACAACGTGTGATCTAACGCTTCTTCACGTCTATTTGCTGCTTCAACAAAAATTTTAAGATTATCCAACACTTGATCTTGACCTGTAAAATCATCAAATGATAGTGGTCTTAACTTTTTTTCTACGTCTAATTCTTCAGTTGAAAAGTTTTCGTCTGTTGGATCTAGGTTTTCATTCATGTTACACAAATATAAACAAAAAGCCTATCCGAATTGGAAAGGCTTTGTGAAATATTTGGTTGGTTATAAATTGCTGACTAATTCAAAATTGTAAATTCACAACGTCTGTTAATATCATATTCTTCATCGTCACAAATACCTTCTTTAACACATTCGTTAAGTGGTTGCATTTCTCCGTAACCAATGCTTTTTAATCGATTTCTATCAATGCCTTGACTTACTAAATATTCTAAAGTTGATGCTGCTCTACGTTTAGATAAATCTAAATTATATTGATCTGGTCCGCGAGCATCTGTATGTGCCGAAACCTCAACTTCCATTGATGGATATTTCTTCATTAAATCTACCAACACTTGTAAAGTTAATGCTGCATCTTCGCGAATGTTAGATTTATCAAAATCGAAATAAATTTTATCTAATTCAACTTGTACATTACCTTTTTCGTTTTCTTTAACGCGTTCTTCAGCATCAGCAAAAGATTCTAAACTCAAGTAAATATCGTGTTGAACTTTTCCTTTACTATCAGTCGAAAATTCTACATCTTGTGGAATATATGCTTTACGCGTTCCTCTTACTTTATACTTTTTATTAGGTTCTATTTTGAAGATGTAATATGCATTGTCGCCAACTAAAGTATCTTGAATTACTGTTCCCGATTCGTCAAACAAAGTAACTAACGAACCTGTTAATAATTCTTTACTGTTTTTGTCTTGAACTATACCTTCTACTTGATATTTGGTTAATGGATTTTCTTCTCTTGCAAAACCGAATAATCTATCGTAACCTGTTCTGTTTGAAGATACATAACCTTTATTGGTTTTCTCTCTAACTACATATGAAAAGTCATCTAAATTACTATTGATTGAGCTTCCTAGATTAACTGGTTTATCAAAATTACCATTCACCATATTAGTTCGAAATACATCTAAACCGCCATAACCAGCATGACCAATTGATGAGAAATACAGCACATTAAATTCACTTATAAAAGGAAATTGCTCTCTGTGTTTTGTGTTAACCGTTTCTCCTAAATTTTCTGGTTCTCCGTAAGTTTCATCATCATTAATAGCCACTTTGTATATATCAAAACTCCCTAAAGTTCCTGGCATATCACTAGCAAAATAAAGTGTTTTTCCATCTTTACTTAACGCTGGATGTTCTGTACTATAGCTATTTGATGTAAACGGTAATGCTTTAACATTAGTCCAATTTCCATCAACCAATTCTGCTTTATAAATTTTAATATGTGCAATGCGTTCTGCATCTGTTTTTTTACGCGATGTATTGGTTCTATTAAAATACATGGTTTTACCATCTTTAGAAAATACTGCGTTACTTTCGTGCGAACTTGTATTTATAGCTTCCGAAAACGGTGTAATATTTTCTAAAACATTACCTTTAGTTATGGTTGCTGTATACAAATCTAAATACGGTAAATTATTCCATGAATATGATGGATTTTCAGTATTTCTTGCCGAAGCAAAAGCTACTTTATCATCGCCATAAAACGTTAAACCAAAATCGCTACTAGAATTTTTATTTTCTATTTGTTTTAATTTAAAGGTATGCGGAGTTGTTTTTTCTAAAGTTTCAATAAACGCATTTGTATTTACATTTTTGTTGTAATATCTGCTTAAATGTTTATCTGCTTCTTTATAATTTGTAACACCTTTAAGTGCTTGCGCATATCTAAAATGATATTCAATATCGATAGAATCGCCATATTCAACAAACAATTCTCTGTAGGTTTTAATTGCCTTTTGAAGACTTGTATTGTAATAATAGCTATCTGCCAAATTTTGAAGCACTTGTTGACCTCGCTCTTTTGTTTCATAAATTTCGGCAGCCTCTGTGTAAGCTCTCATTTCAAAAAGCTTGTTTACACGTTTTAAATTTCCTTTTTGTGCTAATGCCATTCCACTAACTAATAAAAGGCTTGCTAATATGTATATATTTTTTTTCATGTTTCCTATTATTATATTTTAGAAGAATCTTGGTGAACGATCGTATCCATTTTTAAACCCGAATAAATCGACATCAAACAAAATAAATATTTCGTGTGAACCTGAATTAAAATCTCCTAAATTAGAAGTTGTATAATCGTAGGCATAACCTATTCTTAGTTCTGGAGTGACTCTAAAATTAACTAAAGCACTCATCGCATCGCCAAGTCTATAGCCTAAACCTGCTTCTAATTTCTCGTTAATTAAAACGTTTACCGTAACATCTAATGCTAATGGTGCACCTTTTACAGCTCTACCCATAAATGCAGGTTTTAGTTTTATGTCTTTATCAATATCAAAAACATATCCACCTGTAAAGAAATAGTGAACGTTTTGAACACCAGTTGCTTTTATTCCATTTTCATCTTCAATATGTTTTGTTGAAAGCATATTTGGTGCCGATAAACCTAAATAGTAATTATCGGTGAAATAGAAAGCTCCAATTCCTAGATTAGGAAAAGTTTTACTAATATTTTCATTGAATGCTGCATCTACACCTGGAGACTGCAACACAAAACCATCAAAATTGGTATCGAAAAATGTGAATCCTGCTTTTAATCCAAATGAGATTTTGCTTTCTAAACCTACTGGTAATACATAAGCAAAATCTGCGTAAATATTATTTTCGTTTACAATGTCTCCAATGTTATCGTTTGTAAAAGAAATTCCCATTTCAATTTTATCGTTTATTGGTGTATGAGCAAAAAAGCTTCCTGTTTTTGGTGCGCCTTCTAAACCTACCCATTGTGTTCTGTAATGTCCACCTAAATTCAATATACCTTCTTCGGCAGTTACATAAGCTGGGTTAATTACACTCATGTTGTACATGTATTGTGTAAACTGAGGGTCTTGTTGTGCAAAACTTTGTAAGGACAAAAACGTCAAACTTAACAAAGCTGCTATATGATATATATTTAAATTTTTCATTGTTTCTTAAATTTTGCTTTATATAAATTATCTGCTTAAGTATAAACGTCCTTGTTTTGGTTTGTTTACACCATTATTATAATTGAAAATGTAGAAGTACACGCCTACTGGTAAATCACCTTTTGATACGACTCTAGATTGATTGGAAGTTCCATCAAATCGAGGTGTATTGGCATTACCTTTATACACTATATTACCATTTCGGTTATATATTTCCATTTCAAAATTCGGATAAAGCACATTTAAATTATACATATCATACGTGTCATTAACTCCATCTCCATTTGGTGAAAATCCATCAGGGAAAATTAATTCTCCACACGATGTTAAATCTGGTGTTACTGCTAAACGCACACTACTTTCACAACCTGTTACTTGGTCAAATAATACAGCGTAATAGGTTTGTCCGTTATTTAATAGATTATTATCTGAAACTACTGAGCCATCAATTGCTGCATCATACCAGATAACATTACTTAATAATGAATCGTACTCGGTAATATTTAATGTTAATTCATTTAAAATAGGATTATCATTAATACATAATTCTAAATTTGAATTCATTTCAGTTGGTGTAGCTGTATCATTTATTGTGACAGTAACTGTTACATTTGTTGAAGACTCACAACCAGAACTATTGGTTTGTGTTGCGTAATAATCTTCTCCGTCAACTAAACTATCTGTTGAAGAAGCCAACGTAGTTAACGCTGCATCTTCATACCAAATTACTGTTCCTGTAATAGTTAAAGCACTATCTAAATCTGCAACCGTAGGATTGTCTACTAAACAATACTCTGGATTTGCATCAATTACTGCTGGCGCAGAACTATCATCAACTGTTACTGTTATTTGAGCAACAGAATCTGGTGAACATGGTGATACTGCGGCAACTGTATATGTATAAACACCGCCTGTATCAACATTAGGATCAAACTCTCCTGTGCCACTTGTTAAAACTGGCGACCAAGTTCCTCCACTTTGTGCTCCTGTTCCTAGAAGTGGAAATAAATCTGTAACTTCATCAATAACACATATTAATGTTGAACTATCAGTTCCTGCAAAAGGCGCTAGAGTAACAGTTACTACAACTTCACTTGTGTATGTTCCACAAGCATTTGTTAATGTATAAGTATGTGTTCCATCTGGATCTACTAACGGGTCAAAAACTCCTGTGCCACTTGCTAAAGCTGGTGACCAAGTTCCTCCTGTATCTGCACTTCCTATAAGTGTGAATAAATCTGTTGTTCCATTATTGCTACAAACATCTAAAACATTATCTGATCCAGCATTTAAAGGCTCTTCAATAGTTACTGTTATAGTTGTACTGTCATCAATACATGGTGCCGAAGCTGTTACCGTATAGGTAAAACTATATGTTCCTGATGTAACTGCTGTTGCATCAAATATGTTTACTGTTAAAGCTCCTGTTCCATCATCATCTGTCCAAGTTCCTCCTGCATCTTGTGTGCCATCTAATCCTGTAAATAAATCAATATTATTATCATCATTACAAGATAAAATTGCTGTTGTATTTAGATTTCCTGCATTTGGTGATTGGTATATTGTAACAGTTACTGGTGTTCTTACCGAAGACTCACAGCCTGTTGTTGCATCTGTTTGTGTTGCATAATATGTTTGTGCATTAACTAAAGCAGTTGTATCTGCTAAAGGCGTTCCGCCTGTTATAACATCATACCATTGTATAGCTGTTCCTGTTGCAATTAATTCTGCAACTGTTGCAGTATTACAAAATTCTTGTGGTGATACAGCAGCTGGTGCTGGCATATCATTAATAATAATACTCACTGTTACGTTTACATCATCACATGCTCCAATAGCATCCACATCAAATGTGAAATTATAAGTTGCTGGTGTTAATCCTGATAAATCAACTGGGTTACTTGTAGTTGTTCCTGTATTATCATTTCCTATATACCAAGTTCCTGTTTGGTCTTCATTATCTA
>Ga0256845_1002342_pt1 | contig 13843 bp, 10 predicted proteins | sample RiftiametaG_FD_189101 | JGI IMG/M metagenome (GOLD analysis project Ga0256845, IMG submission 189101) | Tube worm associated microbial communities from hydrothermal vent at the East Pacific Rise, Pacific Ocean - Riftia | ecosystem: Host-associated > Annelida > Integument > Unclassified ...
CGCAATTTGAAATAAAATTACGTTTGTTATATTGTTGCTATTGATGTTGTTTCTTTTTATTGGTTTCAAGGTAACAGCTCATAGTCGTTTATTTTAAAGGGAATTCTGTTTTGCAATTTTTACATTTATATTGATGTCTTGTGTAAAATGGAAGACCAGAAAAAAGGGTCCCAAAAATAAATGTAAAAAATGATTTAGCATCTTTTATAGTAGAAAATAATTCAATTTTTTCACTATTACAATTTGGGCATTTTATAAAATTTCCATCGTTATCAGATGAGTATTTACTAATAGATTTTAAAATAATTTCAGCTTCTTCAACTTGATGTGATAAAACTCTTAGTTTAACACCACCAATGGCATTACTTACCAAAGGGTCAGTATCTATCGTGAAATTATCAAACAAGAATACTTTTATACCTTCAGATTCTAATCGACCTTTAATAATTTGTGCTTCACTAGAATATGTGAATCTTGCTACGGTTTTAAATGTGTTACTCATGTATTTACAAATGTAGCTAACAACTGTAAAACTTTGCTATTTTTTTTCTCTGATTTATAGCTATGTAAACAAAAACATTCTTCAGCTTTTGGGATTGTTGGAGATAAAATGGGTTTTACATTAAATCTGTTTTCTTGAAGTTTTTTTTCTTTCAGTTCCAACTCTTTTATCAATTATTTTTGCATTGATTATACCAATAATTTCAAACAAAGATTTCAAGTGCAACAAGAAAACAAATTAACAATATAACTATGCCAATAATTGTTTAATTTAGATAAAATGCTTGTAAAACACCAAATGGAAAGTAGAGATTTGGCTGAAATTATAGGTATAACAATCACAAATATGTACATTTTAAAATCGGGTAAAGCTAAGGCAGTTCGTTTTTCTGCTTTAGAAGCTATTTGTATAGTTTTAGATTATCAACCAAGTGATGTTTTAGAATATGTTGAAGACTGAAATTAATAAAGCATTTCTAGAACAAAAAATGAAGATGAAAAAACTAAAAAGGTAATTGCCACAACACGAAGTTTTGAGCATACATTTTCAGACCTCAATAACATAAAAGAGCGCATATCAATTTTTGCAACAAGTTGTGCCAAAAACGTTGCGTAAACAAAATTCTAGCTGTCACATTATCATTGTAATGTTAAGTAACAACAGGCAAAAGATATAAAACAATATCGCACAAGTAAAATAGTTAGCTTGTCATTTCCAACTAATTATTCGTTAACTATTAGTAACGAAGCCGTAAAAGGGTGTCTTCTCTCCAAGGTATACAATAAATATAAACGATATTATAACTGTAAAATAAATTCCTGTGCAGGTGGAAATTCCATAAATTAAAGTTACATTTAAACAAAATAAATAATTTTATTTGGGCGTTACCACAAGGGTTGGGCTTTCCGCTATATCTTTTTAAAACGTCATTGCGAGGAGTAAACTACGTGGCATCTATTTTTTAAAAAGGATGCCGCATCCAATCCCTAACGCAAACGCACGCAACTAAAAACATAAAACCAAATGCTACTACAAAATCCAAATAGTTTAACCTTTTTCACACCAGCAGAAACAAATAATTTAGGCGCACTTTTTATAGACACAGGAGTTTCGGCAGGGTTTCCTTCACCAGCAGACGATTTTAAAGAACAACGCTTGTCTTTAGATAAAGAATTAGTAAAAAATAAAGAAGCTACATTTTTCGCACGTGTCTCAGGACAATCTATGATTGGCGCAGGGCTAGATGATAACGATCTGTTAGTAATAGATAGAAGCTTAGAACCTGCAAACAATAAAATTGCTGTTTGCTTTTTAGATGGTGAATTTACTGTAAAACGTTTAAAAGTAAATAAGGAAGAGGTTTGGTTGCAACCAGAAAATCCAGATTATCCAATTATTAAAATCACCGAAAACAACAATTTTGTAATTTGGGGTATAGTAACCAATGTGATAAAGAAAATATAGAATAATATTATAAGATAAAGAGTATTGCTTTTATATGATTTCTACTCATTCTTTGTTCAAAATAACAGTAAAAATGAAAAAGTCCAAGTAATTTAATTACTTAGACTTTTTTTAAATATTATGTAATAAAAAAGTTTAATCAGCTAAAACAATAATTTTATTTTCTTTCATTTCTATAGTTCCAGAATTAATTGCTAACCAAGTACCTTTATCTTTACCAGTAGTAAATTTATCTTGTATTTCTTCATCTAATTGAATATCTCCATAAATTTTTACATATCCCTTTTTTAAAAGTGATATAATAGGAGCGTGATCTTTTAGCATTTCAAATTCACCATTTACTCCAGGAACAGAAATACTGGTTACTTCTCCGCCAAATAAAATGGCTTCTGGTGTTATAATTTCTAAATACATCTTTAAGTCTTCAATTTGCAGTCTTTAGTCTTCAAGTCACTGCAATACTGCGGACTGTGGACTGTGGACTAAATTTTATGCTTCAGTTAACATTTTTTCTCCTGCTTCAATAGCATCTTCTATAGTTCCTTTAAGGTTAAATGCTGCTTCTGGTAAATGATCTAATTCACCATCCATAATCATAGTAAACCCTTTAATAGTATCCTTAATATCTACTAATACACCTTGTAAACCTGTAAATTGTTCTGCTACAAAGAAAGGTTGAGATAAGAAACGTTGTACACGTCTTGCTCTACCTACTGCTAGTTTATCTTCCTCAGATAATTCTTCCATACCAAGAATAGCAATAATATCTTGTAATTCTTTATAACGTTGTAACAATTCTTTTACACGTTGTGCGCAGTCGTAATGTTCATTTCCTAAAATATCTGCTGTCAAAATTCTTGATGTAGAATCTAAAGGATCCACTGCAGGGTAAATACCTAATTCTGCAATTTTACGAGATAATACTGTTGTAGCATCTAAGTGAGCAAACGTTGTTGCTGGTGCTGGATCTGTTAAATCATCTGCAGGCACATAAACCGCTTGTACAGATGTAATAGAACCTCTTTTTGTTGATGTGATACGTTCTTGCATCGCACCCATTTCTGTTGCTAATGTTGGTTGATATCCTACCGCAGATGGCATACGACCAAGTAATGCTGATACTTCTGATCCAGCTTGTGTAAAACGGAAAATGTTATCTACGAAGAAAAGTACATCTTTTCCTTGTCCTTCACCAGCTCCATCTCTAAAATATTCTGCAATTGTTAAGCCAGATAAGGCAACACGAGCACGTGCTCCAGGTGGTTCATTCATTTGTCCAAAAACAAAAGTTGCTTTAGACTCTTTCATAATGTTTTTATCAACCTTAGATAAATCCCATCCACCTTCTTCCATAGAATGCATAAAGTCATCACCATATTTAATAATACCAGACTCAAGCATTTCTCTTAAAAGGTCATTTCCTTCACGTGTTCTTTCACCTACTCCTGCGAATACTGAAAGTCCACCGTGTCCTTTTGCTATATTATTAATCAACTCTTGAATTAATACTGTTTTACCTACTCCAGCACCACCAAATAATCCAATTTTACCACCTTTTGCATAAGGCTCAATTAAATCGATTACTTTAATACCTGTAAATAAAACCTCAGTAGAAGTTGATAGATCTTCAAATCTTGGTGCTTGTCTGTGTATTGGTAAACCAGCATCACCAGCTTTAGGTAAATCTCCTAATCCGTCAATAGCATCACCAATTACATTAAATAAACGTCCGTAAACATCATCTCCAATTGGCATTTGTATTGGTGCACCAGTTGTATTAACTTTTGTTCCTCTACTTAAACCATCTGATGAATCCATTGCTATTGTGCGTACTGTATCTTCACCAATGTGAGATTGTACTTCTAATACTAAAAGAGAACCATCTGCTTTTTTGATTTCTAATGAATCGTAAATTTTTGGAAGTTCAGCACCAGCTTCGAATTCAACATCGATAACCGGACCTACTATTTGTGCAACTTTACCTGTAACTTTAGACATTATTTATGTGTTTAATGTTTTTGCTATTTAATGAATGAAAACACGATTGGTTTTCGCGTGCAAATATATGAGTTTTAATTTAAAAATAAAGTTGTTTTATAGGCTTTTTTATAATAAAAAAACACCTTCGAATAGAAGGTGTTTTTCATATATATTTTGAGCAATGATTATTGTAACAAAGGCGAATAATTAGTTGGATAATTTCCTATATCAACTAAGTTACCTGAAGCTTCAAAGTTTGATCCATAAGTAGCATCAATTGCTTTCATAAATAAATTTGCAAGTAAAGCATAACCTCTTGCGGTTGGATGTACTCCGTCTAAAGAAAAAGCACCACCAGTAACTAAGCTAGATGTTAATGTGAAATTTCCATCTGAATAGCCACCTGTATGTAGTTGTTGCATAAATGAATTTGCATCTACAAAAGCTAAACCTGCAGAAGCTGCCGTAGCTTCAATTGTTGCATTAAAAGCATCAGTTGCTATTTTAATTTCATCTTGTTCTTCAGGGGTTAAAACCCATTTATCAGCTAGTTGGATTTGAGTTCCGTAACCTTGAGGAATTAAAGAGGCTAATGGTAATACAAACAAATCATCTTCAGTAGCTTGTCTAAATTGTGGTATTCCAGAAAAAGCAGGGTTAATAGCTCCTAAATCTGTTAAATTTTCATCTATGATAACCAAAGCATTTCCTTCTCCTTCAGAGAAAATTATAGTTCTTTTGGCAACTTCTTCCGCTGTAAATAAACCAGTGCCATTTAAAGCAGCTAAAGCTTGTTGTAAGCCTCCGTTATAAGCAGCATACCCTTGATTTAGAGCTCCTGCAGTAGCAGCATCTAATGGGATTGGGTTATAAGGAACTGTTGTAAAATGAGGTATTGTAGTTACATAAGGAATGTTTGCTACAATACCTTTTGCGCCTCCGCTTGTAAGTGTAGTTATTAATGCACCATAAGTTTGGTCGAAACCAACTCCTGGAGCTCCCGCTGAAGGTGTTATTGGGTTTGTACCGTCTCCACCAGATAATGCATAACCTAAAACATCATTATTCCCTATCCATAAAGAAAAGAAAGATGGAGATTGTGCCATAGCATCTCCTAATACTGTTGCTGTAGATGATGATGCCATTCTTATAAAATAAGGATTTGCACTTACACCTAAATTAGCCATATTACCATAACCATCATATAATAAGTGAGCTGCTTTTGCTCCTGGTACTCCCATATTATTTTGACTACCAATTGAAGGTGCAAAAAGTTCTGTTGTTGGAGTCTTTGGCGTAAAATCATTTAAATGAGGCACTACGCCTAAAGGATATGGTCCAGAATCAAAATCATCGTCTTCATCTTGGTCACTGTAAAAATATAATCTTGGTCCAAAGCTACCATTAGCTGTTGGTGATCCTCCAAAAAGAAAACCTCCAATATTGTCATTCATTAATGGTTGATAAAAATCTCCTCCTCCTAACATTGAAAATCTTGAAGATAATATGTTTGGAAAAGAATTTTCTTGGCCAGCAATAAATAATGCATTATCCGTAAAACCTGCTGTTAATGAATTACCTAAAGACACATAGTTTGAAAAATCTGCTGAACCAGCATTTAAATTAGGTAGAACTTCTACTGTTGTATCTATATTTTGGTTTTCTAAAACATCATCAATTTCATTACATGCTGAAAAACCAATTAGAATTACTAACAGCCATATATATTTTGTATTCATAATATTTTTTTTCATTTTATAAGTTATTAATTGTCCATGAAATATAGTACATAGAACCAATATGCCCTGTACCAAATGCTGTGAAATATTCGTCTCCTAAAAGGTTAGTTGCACCAGCTTTAAATGTAGATTTAAAACTAGGTACTCTTAGGTTTATTTGAGCATCTACAGTATGGAATTCTGGAACTATTCCGTTTCCGAAGGTTGCTTCCCAATAATAATCATCACTAAATCTGTAAGCAATATTAAATCCGAAATTTTTAAATAATTTTGTATTTCCAAAAGAAGCTTTAAATTTATGTTCAGGAGTATTAAAATTTGTTGTGAAATCTGGGTATTTTTTTCGATCAAAATCTAATTTTGCGTAAGTATAACTTCCGCCTAAATCAAAATTACCAAATACTTTAGTTGATAAGCCTATAGAAGCGCCATAAGAGTTAACGTTTGCCACAGAATTGGTATATGTACTATATGCTTGATAATCTCCATTTGCTATTGCAGCAACTGAAAGTGAATTATCTCCAGCTACCCCATAATAGGGAGATATAACTACTTCTTGCGAAATAAAATCTTTATATTTATTATAATATGTGCTGAAATCGATAACTAATTTTTTAATTTTCCCTCTGTATCCAATTTCTAAGGATGATACTTGCTCTGGTTTTACTAAACTTGGGTTGGATACTTCTAAAACAGCAGGGTTTCCAGAATCGGCTAAAGCTAATACAGAACTTGCGGTATAAGAATTATTATAAGCTACGGCTCCTGTTTGTGTAATTGTGGCTGGCTGTCCTAATAATTGTTGCCCATCAATACTAACAGGAAAATTTCTTGTGTACCTTTCTAAATTATCTGGAGCTGCTCCAATTAAGATTGCTCTACCAGCATCTAAACCAATAAATAAATCTTGTGTGGTTGGATTTCTAAATCCTGTTTGAACTGATGCTCTAATATTATGATTTCTATTTATTGTTAAACCAGCAGATATTCTTGGAGAAACGAAGCCATCAAAAAATTCAGACTTATCATAACGAGCAGATCCTGTAAGTTTTAAGCTCATATCTTCATTTAACTCAAAACTTTTTTGAATTTGTGTGTAAACACCGAATTCTGAGTAGTTTATAGGTCCATCTAAATCTGTATAAATAGTTCCAAAAGAATTTAAACTATAGCGTCTATAGGACCCGCCTACTTGAATATTGGCAAAATCTGTTAAGTGACTAAAGTTATAATTCCCATCGGCATGGTAATATTTTGATGCATCTTGAAATTTTGAACCCGTAGATAAATCGGGGTCGTTGACACTTTTATTAAAAGCGGCAATAAACCCTGAAGAACCTGGTTCGAAACGACCAGTTTCTGCAACAGATCTTGCTGCAGCATGTTTTTGGTCTGTTGTCAAGCCTAATGGATTACCACTTAATTCAATTCCTGCATAGGTAGATATATAATCTCCAAACCAATCTGCATCACTTTTCCATGCTCTGTTAATGTTAATGCCAGTAAAGACCATATCATACGAATCTCCTGCTTTATCAGCAACCACATAACCTCTTAAAAAGAAATTATCATTCTTTATTTCTAATTTATGTTGTTCCTGAAAAAAGTTCTTAATATTATACCTGTTTGTTCCTTGATAAATCGTAGACCCACTACCAACTTTACCAACATAAGATAATTCTAAGCTATTATCTGTTATTGGGCGATAGTATAATCCCCAATCTGCTTTTATACTTTCTGCATTATAATCGGTTAAATCTCTTTCATTATAACCCGTTCTGCTTACTACCACATCTGGAATAATTCCAAGCCCAGAAGCTGATCTAATATTGGTTGAAACTTCATCTCCATAAACATTAATACCATCATAGTTATAGTTAGCTCTTGTGCTACCTATAATTGTTTTATCAACTTCGCTAACCGCAGCCCAATCAGTTCCTTTTAAGTAACCAAAATTAACTTTTGCAGCGAATTTGTCGCTAAATTTATATGCTGCTCTTATACCTAAATCAATATAATCATTATTTCCAGAGGCTTCTTGAGAAGTAATTCCTTTTTTAATATGAGTACTAATTCCCTGATGGTCGAAAGGGTTTTTACTTCGCATAAATAGAATACCATTAAAGGCATTCGCTCCATAAAGTGCTGATGAAGCACCTGGAAGTAATTCTACACTTTGCACGTCGGTTTCTATCATACCTACTAAATTCCCTATTGGAAAGTTTAATGCAGGTGTTGAGTTGTCCATGCCATCTACTAACTGCATAAAACGGTTATTTGCAAATGCTGCAAAACCACGTGTGTTAATAGATTTAAACGTTAAACTATTGGTGTTAACATCAACACCTTTTAAGTTTTCTAAACCAGAATAAAAATCAGCTGATGCTGTATTTTTTATTGCTTTTAATCCGAAACGTTCAACGGTTACGGGCGATTCGAAAATACGTTCAGGTGTTCTTGACGCAGAAATTACAACCTCATCTAAGGAGGTGCCTTCATTTAAAACAAGATTAACTGTTTGATTGTTTGTTGTGATTTCTTCAGTAACAGTTTCAAAACCAACCATACTTACTTGTATGGAAAATGGAGGATTTTGATCTACTGTTAAAGTAAAGTTACCATTAAAGTCGGTAATAGTACCAATAGAAGTTCCAACTACAATAATATTTGCTCCAGGAAGTGGTTGCCCACTATCGTCAACAACAGATCCAGAAATTGTTGTTTGAGAGTAGGTTAAACTACAAAAAAACAACAGTACAATAGAAAGAAAAGTTTTCATTTATAAGAATTAGTTTAGTTTTATATTGGTACAATATATAGATATATACCAATACTTTCACATAAAAGTATGAAAAAAGTATGCATGCATAGTTCAATTTTATAAAAAAAGGCACTTTTATTTATCTTATTTTCATAAAAACCATTGAAAATGAGAGATTAATACATTTAACTGTAAAAATTTGAAACTTATAAAGTTATAAGGAATTTAATTATTCTACAGTAACCGATTTTGCTAAATTACGCGGTTGATCAACATTTCTATCTAATAATACCGCTATATGATATGATAATAATTGTAACGGAATAGTAGTTAATAATGGTGAAAGAGAATCTAAAGTTTCTGGAACTTCAATAACATGATCTGCAATCGCCTTTACAGTTGTATCACCTTCAGTAACAATACCTATAATTTTTCCTTTTCTAGATTTTATTTCTTGAATGTTACTAACTACTTTGTCGTAATGTCCTTTTTTGGTTGCAATGACAACAATTGGCATATTTTCATCTATTAATGCAATAGGTCCGTGTTTCATTTCTGCAGCAGGATATCCTTCTGCATGGATATATGAAATCTCTTTTAATTTCAATGCACCTTCTAATGCCACAGGGAAATTATACCCTCTTCCTAAATACAAGAAATTGCTAACGTCTTTGTAGATGTCTGCTATCATTTTTATATGAGAATCCGATTGTAAAGCTTTTTCAACTTTTTTCGGAATCATTTCCAATTCTAATAAGTGACGACGGAAATCGGAACTTGTTATATTACCTTTTGCTCTTGCTAATCTTAAAGCTATTAATGTTAAAACAGTAATTTGAGTGGTAAAAGCCTTTGTTGATGCAACTCCAATCTCTGGACCAGCATGTGTATAAGCGCCAGCATGTGTTTCTCTAGCTATAGAAGAGCCAACTACATTACAAACACCAAAAACAAATGCGCCTTTAGATTTTGCTAATTTAATTGCAGCTAATGTGTCAGCAGTTTCTCCTGATTGAGAAATAGCTATTATTACATCTTTTTCAGTAATAACAGGATTACGATATCTAAACTCTGAAGCATATTCAACTTCAACAGGAATTCTTGCTATGTCTTCAAATATATACTCAGCAACCAATCCTGCGTGCCATGAAGTTCCACAAGCAACAATAATAATACGATCAGCATTCAAGAATTTTTTCATATTATCTTCAACGCCAGCCATTTTTATAATAGCTTCATTTCTTAGAAGACGACCTCTATAAGTATCTGTAATTGCTTTTGGTTGTTCATGAATTTCTTTAAGCATAAAATGCTCGTAACCACCTTTTTCTATTTCTTCTAAATTCATTTGAAGCTCTTGTATGTAAGGGGCAACCAACGAATCATCTTTGATTTTTCTAATTTCTATTTCTTTTCCTAATCTAATAATTGCCATTTCTTCATCTTCTAAATAAATAGCATTTTTAGTATATTCAATAAAAGGAGATGCATCACTAGCAATAAAAAATTCATCTTCACCAATACCTACTGCTAACGGACTACCTAAACGAGCAATAACAACTTCGTCTGGTTTGGTTTTATCAAAAACTGCAATTGCATATGCACCAACAACTTGATTAAGCGCAATTTGAACAGCTTTCCCAAGTTTTACATTTTCTTTCTTTTTTACGTCTTCTATTAAGTTAATTAAAACTTCGGTATCTGTATCAGATTGAAAGGTATAACCTCTTTTTATTAGCTCTTCTTTAAGAGATGCGTAATTTTCGATAATACCGTTATGAATAATAACTAATTCCTTAGAATTTGAAGCGTGAGGATGTGAGTTTACATCGTTTGGAACACCATGCGTTGCCCATCTAGTATGTCCAATTCCGAAATTACCATTTTTTATAATTTCATTTTTTGCTCGATTTTCAAGATCGGATACTTTTCCTTTTGTTTTTGAAACTTTAAGGTCTGTACCATCAAATATAGCAATGCCTGCACTATCGTAGCCTCTGTATTCTAAGCGCTTAAGCCCTTCAATAACAATTGGGTAAGCTTCTCTTGGGCCTAAATATCCAACAATTCCACACATAAGTAATTAATTTGGGGTTTATTTTAACTAGAGCAAATATGTATAATAAAGGATAAATAATAATATTTATTATATGAAGTTAATGCTTTATACGATGAAATTCATTTTATAGACATATAAATATATGTTGTCTAAAGGTTTGGATCTGTGATAAATAATTCTAATCTCATCTTTCTGTCTTCTGGAACATTTTGATGATTTCCATATAAAATAGTTCCTCTAGGTGTTATTAATGCTGAAGCTGGAATGGCAGTAACAATATCGCCACTATTTAAGATTTTAGTACTGTTGAAAGTATTGGTCTTAGAATTATAGTCTACGTTCACATTGATAGATAATACCAACCCTAGTTTAGTATTAGTTGAATCTTTAAGTAAAATATTATTTAAGTGCTCTGTAATACGAATTTTGTATTTATAAGCACCACTTTCCTCTTTGATACGTTGTCCAAGGCTTACAATTTTTGATGAATATGGGTTTATACTATTATTACTTGGGTCAAAACGATAGTCAATAGTAGGGGCGTTATTTTTAATATCGTACGCGTAAATTCTATCATATTTATGGTAGTCTTCTGAAGGAGAGTTTAATAAAGTTTCATCTTCATAAATAATTAATTGAGCTTCATTAATTAATTTTTTCAAAACGAAGTTTCCATTTTTAACAATGTAATTATTGTTTTCGTCTTTTTTTCTAAAAGTTCTTTTAAAGCAATCTAAGGCATCGTCATCAACATTTCCATCGCCATCACAATCTACTAAACCATTAAATAAATCTACAATAGCCATAGAGCCTGCACTGCCTTTTAAATATATTTTTTCGTCACCTAAAACCTTATCACCATTTTCAAGTGTTACTAAATTAAAATCATTAATAAATGTGTTTAATCTATTTCCTGTGAAATTTAAAACATAAGTAGCTTGTACGCGATCTTCGCCTTCAACAGTAGAATCTTTTGAGTAATGAATAGTAATGTTTGCATTTTTTGAAGCTAAATTTAATAAAATCATATTACCATCGTTGCCGATAACTTCAGCTTTAAAATACAAGCCTCTAAAGTAATTTTTAAAGTTATTTGCATTACTTAAAACAGGGTCGTCCTTTTTATTAATAATAGTATTTGTCCAATATAACTTATCTTCAGGAGTGTCTAAAATTATTCTATAAGCTGGAGTAGATCTTGTAATTACTTCATCATCGCCTGTGCCTGTAGTTAAGACAATAGCTTCTGCACTTGGAATAAATTCGGGGTCTTCATAAATTGTAGTAACAATATGATTATCAAAATTCACAACACTAGTACCTGTAAGTACAGAGTTTGAATTGTTGTTTGTATTTGAATAATAATTTTGAGCATTATTGAGTGTTGAACTTGGATTAAAATCTCTTAAAAAATAGTTACTTTGATAAATAGTAAGTTTAATCGCTGCTGCTGGATTTCCATATAAAGAATCTAATGCGTATGTAGAGTTGTCATCATTATCAACTCCTATCTCGGTACTAAAATATGGAATGCTTATTATTACTTGGTCTATTTCAGGATTATCACCAAAATCAGGATTAAACGTTGTTGGTGTTATTTGTGTGATAATACTAGCTGTAGTTTGTCCAAATGCAGGGTCGTTAAAAACTCCAAGAAAATTTGATGGTAAACCATTAATTTGTAAAGAATCTAGTTTTTTATTATATGCTAAAATTGGCAGATTAATATCGGCAGTATTAAAATTAGCATTGTCTTTTCCTAAAACATCACTTTCTATTGAATTAAAATCTTTATCGCAAGCAATAAACGATAAAGTAATTAATAGAACTATACTAGGGAATTTAAGGGCTTTAAATATTTTTTTCATAACTTAATTTAACAAACATTATAGGTTTAGCTTAAAACTTTTGTGTTAAAAAATTCTGTGTAAGCTTCCCCGAATTCATCTTTACTTTTGTGTTCTAAAATTGGTTTGTTAGATTCTTTTAAATAGGTTTCTAAATCGGCAGGAAGTTCTTCTGACCCAATTATTAATGCATCAGAATAATCAATTGCAACTTTCATTAAATTGTTAAATGAAGGTTTTTTTAGAGTCTTAAAAGCAGCTTCATCAATATTATCAAACTTAATTTTATTAAACATGTCTTTATTTAACGTGCCTTCAAAACTTTGATTGTATATTGAAGTAACAATTTTACTTTCGTTAAATAAAGGCTCGTCTTTATAATATTCTTTTAAATAAAGCGGTAATAACGATGCTAACCAACCATGTATATGAATAATATCTGGTGCCCAGTTTAATTTTTTAACGGTTTCAATAACGCCTTTTGCAAAGAAAATAGCACGCTCATCATTATCAGAAAACAATTTGCCTTTCTCATCAGTTAATGTTGCTTTACGTTTAAAATACTCGTCGTTATCAATAAAATAAACCTGAATACGTTCTTTAGGTATCGATGCTACTTTAATAATAAGAGGCATATCTAAATCATTAATAACTAAATTTATCCCTGAGAGTCTTATAACTTCGTGTAATTGGTGTCTTCTTTCATTAATATTGCCGTATCGAGGCATAAAAATCCTTATTTGTCCACCTTGTTGGTTTACCAACCTTGGAGCTTCAAACGATGCAGATGAAATTTCAGTTTCAGGCAAATAAGGTACTACTTCAGATGATACATATAATATCCTCTTATCTTTCATATGTGTGTTGCTTTTGGAAAATTCAAAATAAAAAACAAGCAAAAATACAAAATTTTATGCAGATTCATTGTAAAATCTTAAGTTTGCAAGCGTTAATTTTTTATTAAAAAGTGAAGGTTTATACAGAAAAACAACAAATAAGCAATGTTATTGATGCTTTTAAAGCAAAACAATTAGCTATAGGGATGGTTCCAACCATGGGTGCCTTACACGAAGGTCATTTGGCTTTGGTAAAAAAAGCCTTAAATAATAACGATAAAGTTGTGATTAGTATTTTTGTTAACCCAACACAGTTTGATAATAATGAAGACCTAAAAAAATACCCAAGAACTTTAGAGCATGATGTTGAATTATTAAAAACAGTTTCGAGAAAAGACATTCTTATATATGCACCTACGGTGGAAGATATTTACGAAGGAAAAACAGAATCTCAACATTTTGATTTTGATGGGCTTGAGTTTGAAATGGAAGGTAAATTTCGTCACGGGCATTTTGATGGTGTAGGTACAATTGTAAAACGTTTTTTCGATATAGTGAAACCTCATAATGCGTATTTTGGTGAAAAGGATTTTCAGCAATTACAAATTATTAAAAAACTGGTAGAAAAATATCATATTCCAGTAAATATAGTTGG
>Ga0256845_1002343_pt1 | contig 13842 bp, 13 predicted proteins | sample RiftiametaG_FD_189101 | JGI IMG/M metagenome (GOLD analysis project Ga0256845, IMG submission 189101) | Tube worm associated microbial communities from hydrothermal vent at the East Pacific Rise, Pacific Ocean - Riftia | ecosystem: Host-associated > Annelida > Integument > Unclassified ...
TCTCATCGGCCAGACCAACAAGAGACTGTACCTTTACAAGTGCAGCGGTCAGGGTCGTCTTACCGTGATCGATGTGACCAATCGTGCCCACGTTCACGTGGGGTTTAGTGCGTACGAATTTTTCTTTTCCCATGATTTTGCCTCTTTGTTTCGGCTGCCTGTCCTAGTGCATCAGCGCCGAATATTGAATCATTTGATTCCGAAAATGTGATTTTTTTTATTGAGCTAAAAGCCCATGATTTTGGAGATGACGGAGTCCTGTATTGACGCCGGCAATGCTTCATAATGTGAAAATTGCATGCTGTATGTCGCACGCCCCTGAGTTTTGCTCCGTAAGTCGGTGGCATACCCAAACATCATCGCGAGAGGGACCTCGGCGTCTACGACTTGAATCCCCGCGCCACGCTCGTTCATACCGAGCACTTTGCCACGCCGAGAATTCAAGTCACCAATCACGTCGCCCATATTTGCGTCGGGAGTGACGACCTCCACCTTCATGGTGGGTTCCAATAACTCAACGCCAGTGACCTTTGTGGCCTCCTGAAAAGCCATTGAGGCAGCAACCTCAAAGGCCGGTCCGGTCGAGTCCACGTCGTGAAAGCTGCCGTCGATCAATTCGGCACGCACGTCCATGATAGGATAGCTGGCCAGCGAGCCACGATCCATGGCGTCGCGAATTCCTTTTTCTACGGAAGGAATGAACTCTTTTGGAATGGCTCCACCGACAATCTTGTTGTCAAAAACGAATCCACTTCCGCGCTCACCGGCTGCAATATTGACAACCACATGTCCAAATTGCCCGTGGCCGCCTGTTTGACGAACAAACTTGCCTTCGATATTTTTTGCCGAGCCTTGCAGAGCCTCTTGATAGGCAACCTGAGGTTCACCCACATTGCACTCTACCTTAAACTCTCTGCGCAAACGCTCAACCAAGATTTCGAGGTGCAACTCACCCATGCCGGCAATCAGAGTTTGCCCAGTGTCTTCGTTGGTGAATGTCTTAAAAGACGGATCCTCGTATGCAAGCTTACCCAAGCTTGTCCCCAATTTATCGAGATCGCCCTGAGTTTTTGGCTCAATCGCAACCGAAATTACCGGCTCGGGAAAAGTCATGCTCTCGAGAGCAATGGCGTGCTTGCTGTCGCAAAGGGTATCTCCCGTGCGTGTATCGCGAAGCCCTACGGCTGCATAAATATTTCCGGCCATGCAATCCTTCAGCTCTTCGCGCTTGTTGGAATGCATACGCAAAATGCGCCCTAGGCGTTCTTTCTTGCCACGTGCACTATTGAGAACCGAGCTGCCAGCTTGCAAAGTTCCGGAGTAAACTCGAAAGTACGTCAGGTTGCCGACGAAGGGATCATTGGCGACCTTAAACGCTAACGCTGCAAAGGGCTCATCGTCTGAGGAGGCCCGTGAAAGCTTCTTTGTCTCGTCTGCAGGGTCAACGCCCTCGATTGCAGGGACATCCACTGGAGACGGCAAAAAGTTAACGACTGCGTCCAGGAGCATTTGTACTCCTTTGTTCTTAAAAGCTGAGCCGCAAAGAACCGGTACCCAATTGAAATTACAGGTCGCCTTACGAATCGCGGCATGAATCTCATTCGCCGTGATTGAATCAGAGTCCTCGAGAAACTTCTCAAGCAACACATCATCGACGTCGGAACAAGCCTCAAGTAACTCTTCGCGCAATGACGATGCCTTCTCTTGGAGTTCTTCGGGAATTTCTACCCAATCGAACTTTGCGCCCAGAGAGTCGCTATCAAAAATAGCTGCTTTCATTGTGATCAGGTCGATCACCCCGCGAAAGTCTTCTTCTTCGCCAACGGGCCATTGAAGGGGCACCGGACGACAACCCAAGCGCTCTTTCATCGAATCGAGATTCATCTGAAAGTCCGCCCCCACTTTGTCCAATTTGTTGACGAAAGCGATACGGGGAACCTTGTAGCGATCGGCCTGAAGCCAAACTGTCTCGGACTGGGGTTCTACACCATTGCCACCGTCAAACACCGCGACAGCTCCGTCGAGAACACGTAAAGAGCGCTCTACTTCGACTGTAAAGTCTACGTGTCCCGGAGTATCAATGATATTGATACGATGCTCCGCCTGGTCAAAAGGCCCAGCCTTGGTCGTCCAAAAGCAGTTTGTCGCAGCAGCCGTAATTGTAATGCCGCGCTCCTGCTCCTGCTCCATCCAATCCATCGTGGCAGCACCGTCATGCACTTCGCCGATTTTATGAGAGATGCCTGTGTAAAACAGGATGCGCTCAGTCACGGTCGTCTTACCGGCATCAATATGCGCCATGATCCCGATATTTCGGGTGCGCTCGATGGGTAGTTGACGGGTGGACATGAGATTGCTGTTTTAAGAGGGGATAGGAAAACTTCGGACGGAGAATGCAATGAACCCCTCCCAGGCCTCTGCCTTCTTCGCGTTTTGAAGAAGGGCCGACGAAATCGTCGGGGTCCTGGAAGGGGTCGGGGTACGCTAGTTATGCTGCGCCATGCAGGACGAGGTGCGGATACCGTCGTCTAACTCGTAACCCGATCCTTATGTAAGAATCGTCATGTGCTTGTTAGCTTCTCCAAATACATCAAAAGGGAAGAGACTGACGTCTCTCCCCGAAAACCACTGATTACCAGCGGTAATGAGCGAACGCTTTATTTGCGTCAGCCATCTTGTGCGTGTCGTCACGCTTCTTGACTGCGGCGCCGCGCAACTGAGCAGCATCAACAATCTCAGCAGCTAAACGCTCGCGCATGGTCTTTTCTCCACGCTTACGTGAGTAATTCACGAGCCAACGCATGCCAAGAGCAACACGGCGCTCAGGACGCACCTCGATGGGTACCTGGTAGTTTGCGCCACCAACACGACGACTCTTTACCTCGAGGCGTGGCTTGATGTTGTCAAGAGCTTTACGAAAAACCTCAAGAGGCTCCTCCTTGAAGCGATCACTGATGATATCGAAGGCTCCGTAAAGGATGCCTTCAGCAGTGCTCTTCTTGCCACCAACCATCAACGAGTTGATGAACTTCGCAACTAGCTTGTCACGGTACTTGGGGTCGGGATGGATCTGCCGTTTGGGTATTTCGCGCCTACGAGACATATTCGTTTCTCTCTAACTAACTACTTGGATAAATCTACTTCCCTGAGACAACAAAGCTCAGAGTGGGTGACCGTATGACCACCCATACTAAGGACTATTTGTCCCTAGTACCTGCTTGAATCAGGATTTCGGTCGCTTAACGCCGTACTTGGAGCGTTTACGATTACGATTTGCTTTGTTGGTGCTGCTGGGTCCAGCTGCGCCGGAAGCATCGAGGGTACCGCGAACAACGTGGTAACGAACACCGGGAAGGTCCTTTACACGACCGCCACGAATAAGAACAACACTGTGCTCTTGGAGATTGTGTCCTTCACCGCCGATGTAGCTGATCACTTCCATGCTGTTGGTAAGGCGTACGCGACAAACCTTGCGAAGCGCTGAGTTGGGCTTTTTGGGAGTGGTCGTGTAAACGCGGACGCAAACGCCGCGCTTCTGCGGACATGAGCGCAGAGCGGGAGAGTCGGTGCGTGCTTTCTGCACTTTGCGACCTTTGCGAATCAACTGCTGGATAGTGGGCATACTGCTAACTGAAGCGGGAGGAATATTGGGCGACAAGACTGCCGCGGGCTCAAATGGCCTCCGTCATGGCCCTTCAACTGAAGAGCGAGTGGCGGGAGCCGGTTAGGATTCCACGAATTTTGGGGTACGGACAGAGCACGACCCTGGATTCGGGGGAACGGGAGGGTACTTGTGACAGGCATCGTGTCAAGGCTCTGAAGGCACGAATTTGCTTGGTCTATCCGCTTTTTTTGCCCTTGGCACCATAAACTGTGCGTTTGCTCAGGAGACTGACCCCCAAAAGACTGAGCGCGTGCACAGATCTCTTCTATTGATTGCTGAAGCGTGGGTCTGCGGCGAGTAAAAGCTGAAGGGCTTCGCTTCGACTCTTAGCCCCCTTCCCTACGGCCCGCAATTGGAGCCCCCTGCGCTTTGCTACCTGCGCAAGGAAGTCGAGGCGCTTACTAGTGGGAAGGTCGAGCGCCAGCGTCTTTGCGCCTCCACTGTTGAGAGCCTGCAGGGTGGTGAAGGTTAAAACGCGCTCCTTGAGCCCCTCGATGTAGCTGTGAGAGAAAAATTGAGGCTCTGCGAGCATGAGACGCCATGCGACCTCCGAGCGCTGAGGCCCGGCGATAAGAACAACCGGAGCGACAGCGATATGCCGCGGATAGGTGGCTTTTAGATAGGCGAGAGCCTTCTTGGTTTCTTTTTCGAGTTGAGGGGGCGCCACAGCCGAACAGAGGACGTGAGAGAGCTTACCCAGTGCCGCGCGTGTTTCCTTGCAAAGGGTACCTTGCGCGCTCAGTACGATGACCACCGGATGGGGGCTCGTCGAGCCAGCTAAAGGAAAGACTTGGGCTTGAAGGCTTTGAGGGGCCGTTTGCACAACCAAAGGAGCCGGGGGACGAGAAAGATCTTCCGTCTTTTTCTTTTCGTCCTCACACGAACAGCTGGAGGTGACGAAAAGCCCGGCTGCAATGAAAAAAGCGCGCAACCAGGGAACCTGCAATTTCGTGTCTTGGGTAAGTGTCATCGGATACCCAGCGAGTGTTTGTCATCTTGTTCCCTCAAGCAAGCAGAGAAGCACGATGAGGAAGGGAAGGTTTCCTCATGTAGCCATTGCACACACAGAGACCCTCATCTGCCATCACAGCAAGCGCTGACTCCGCAAAGAACGCCGTCTAAAACCGCTTGTGAAAGCGCATACATTTTCTTGTCCGCTTGCTATCGGTCTGCAAGACTCTGACCAGTTGTCTACTGCGATGCAAACGCCCCCTCTTAAAGAATCTGTCGAAGTTCGAGCCGGGCTCGTTCTTGGACGCTATGAACTGTTGGTTCCCATTGCCGCCGGTGGCATGGCGCAAGTTTGGGCGGCGCGCCTCAAAGGAGCACGGCAATTTCAAAAGATTGTTGCTGTCAAAACCATGCTGCCGCAATTGAGCGATGACGCTCAATTTGAACAGATGTTTTTAGACGAAGCTTCCTTGGCTTCGCAAGTTCGACATCCCAATGCGGTGGAGATCTTAGATCTGGGGGAGCAGGACGGTATCCTCTATCTGGTGATGGAGTGGATTGAAGGCGTTCCTTTGAATCACCTCATGAAAGCAGCCAAGCCCCTCGGCGGAATTCCAACCCCTATTGCGGCCCGTTTAGCAGTCCATGCATGTGCGGGTTTGCATGCTGCCCATGAACTCACGGACGAGAAGGGGCAGCTAGTTGGCTTAGTTCATAGAGACGTCTCGCCACAAAACCTTTTGGTCACTTTTGGTGGAGTCACTAAGGTGGTCGATTTTGGGGTTGCAAAGGCCACGGCTTTAGGTGGTGAAGCAACCCAGGCGGGACAGGTAAAGGGCAAAGTCAGCTACATGGCCCCCGAGCAGGTAAACGGTGACGGCCTCGATCGTCGAGCCGACGTATTTGCCCTGGGTATTGTGCTCTATGCGCTCACAACCGGCAAACATCCGTTTCGAAGAGAATCGGAGGCGGCCACCATGTACAATATCTGTTCACAAGATTCGGTTGTACCCCCTAGCAGTGTCATAGAAGACTACCCCGCCGAGCTCGAAAAAGTAGTTCTCAAAGCTCTGTGTAAAAATCGCGACGAGCGCTACGACAGTTGTGACGCCATGTTGCGAGCACTCGGCTCATTGCCCGCTGAATTGCGCGTTGGCTCGGACGCCGACGTTGGAGATTTCGTCCAAAAGCTCATGGGCGACAAACGCTTGGAGCAAAAAAAGCGCCTCGAAGAAGCCATTGAGCGGGCTGACGCCTCTCCCAATGGAACTTGGTCAGGGGTGGACATCTCCCAAGGACGCGCACCTCTCAATTCTCTGATGAGTAACCCCGAACTCTCAGGAGTGGGAACGGGTCTACACCCTCACGCCAATCGCAACCGGCTTCTAGGGGTTGCGGGTTTGGTGGCCCTTGCCGTGTCGGGGGGTGCGTTGGCAACCATGATGTTGAATAGAGGCGCTCCCCCAGCGCGAGTAATTCGCATGATCGAGGCCAAGGAAGTCCCTGTCGAAAGCGAAGAAGAAGGTACGATCGTAGCGTTGGACTCTCTTCCAGAGGAAAACAGCCCAGAAGACGACGAAGAGGCGAATGCTGATGAACAACAAGAAAAGGCCGAGATTCAAACGAAGGCCAAAGTCAGGCAAACCTCTCGAAAGGTAGCGCCTCAGGCGACAAAAGAGCCGGTAAAGCCCCCCGCGCCCGCGCCCTCGTCCAATTGGAAAACCGACGCCGGCTTTTAGTCACAAAAGTTTCGTTCTTCTGCTCATAAAAACCCCTCGCACCGATTATTTCAATGCAAGGGGGCTTTTATGAGCAGACACATGAGAGGTTACGGAGTCCTCTCGCCGCTCACGGGTTGAGCGAACTCTTATTTGAATCCAAACCCAACACTAATATTCAGGTAGAGTTGCTCGGGCGCGTCAGAAGTCTTGAAAAGGTAGTTGAAGCGCAATGCTGCCAGGGCTGAGCCGGCACGCCCCGTGGGTAGTTCCACGCCAATTTCAGGGGCCATTGTCCAATGCCAACTCTCTACAATATAACGGGAAATACCGGCGTCTACTCGACGCAATGCCCGGCTTCCGCCCAAGCCTAGGCTCACATAGGGGGTGGCAGGCAGCTTGAGGTCCCGCAACGAGTAAAAGCCTTTGAAGGTCAAAGGAGTTGTTGAAAGCTCATGCACCTGGGCTCCTGTGAGCGTGGCATTTTGACGCGTCACCGTACTGACTGTCTTCTCGGAAAAGGTATTCCAGGCAAGACCACCCCCTAGACCCCAATTACCCTTGGGAAAGTAGCGTACGTCGAAGGCAAAACCTTGAACACTGTAGTCGGAGACCCAATCGGCTGAGGAGCCCAAGGGCACTCCCATGTCCCAGTAGATCCCCATCAGAAGATGGGAGGTATCGTCCCCAGCAGAAGGGCCCGACTGAGGAGAGGCTCTTCCAGTTGGCGAAGACTCATATTGTGGCGCCTGAATAGGAGGTGCTGCCACTACTTCATTGGAGAGATCTAACGGATTTTCAGCTTCTTGAGCCTCAACCTCTGTTTTTGAATCATGCCCCGTAGATGAGGAAGAGGTTTCGGTCGCTCTTTGGGTAGTATCACCGGTCGTGGGGGCCGGTGCCTGCCCTGAGGGGACCTGAGGAGCTGACTCCTTGGGGGCGCCCTCGGCTACAGTAGTTGCTGGCACCACTTGAGCGGTGGCCATCGATGAAAGCAAAGCGATGAAAGAACTAGCAGAAAATATCATGAGGCTTTTCATTGGTCGTCTCCTCCGTCGGCGAGATAGGAAGATTGGGCAAAGCCCTGATTGATGCCTCGTTCGATACGGCGAGGGGTGCTGATGGCGCTGCTTGTGCTCGCCAGACCTTGAAATGCCAGAGTCCAAGCAGAGGTAAACTCACCGGCTGCTGACTCACTCACTACGGCCATTTGTACCAAGAGAGCTCCCGTCGGCAAATTGTAGGCATAGGTGGCGCTGCCATACCAACAGCCGTAATAATAATAGTCCCAGCTACTACAATAGGGGTAGCTACTCGATACATACCAATTGTCCCTAGCCACCCATCCCATCAAAAAGGCGACGTCGGGATCTTCAACTGCAGGATCGCTCAAATCGGGATTTTCTATCTCACGATATCCCAATTTATTCATATTCTCACGAATAGACTGAATGGCGACCTCATCGTATTTATGGTTCGCCTTTTTACAATGAGTCGGGAGTTCAAAGGAGCCTCCCCCCATTCCCCCAATACCGATGCTAGAGTCTCCGTCCTCATCGAGTTGACAGAGGTCCACCACTTCTTTCGGGAGACTATAAGTTCGTAGAGCCATATAATCTTGCTCGGGTACTCGAATTGTCAACACCTGATCGGTCTCCTCTGTTGTCAGAGCGTCGTAACCACTGCAAGCGCTCAAACCAAGGGCGAGAGCTGCCGCGCCAAAGAGAGTTTTGGGATGTGTCATGGCGTTCGCAAGTGCATGAGGGTTGGGAGTATTGACATGAAAAATTCTGGAGAGAGGCATCAAAGAAAACCTCCTTGGGGAGAGCTAAGAGTGGCCGTTTTCTTTCGCTTCTGTTTGGGGTCCATAATGATGGTCACGCCCGCATAGGGCTGCACCCAAGCTTGGGTACTTTCAAATGCCCAGCCTTGAAAAGACATTCCTGGTTTTACTCCTAAGTCCAAACCAATGTTGGGTTTAGGAGTAAAACGCACCCCCAACCTTCCTGAAAATCCTGGAGCGAAGTCGTAAATTCTGGTCGAACTGCAAGTCCACATTCCACAAAAACTGCTGCGGTTGAAACTAGCCCCCCAAAGATTTGCGTCAAAAGCGACGGAGGCATAAGGAGTAAATTTGCCTCGAAGCTCGGGCTCAATGCGTAGGCCCAAACTCAACCAGATTCCGTTGAGATTCTCCCCTCTCAAAAGTTCTGGATTATCGACATCGGGATAGTCTTCTCGAATATCGTCTATGTTGAGCCAGTTCCATCTTGTACCAAAGCCTATTTCGGGGACTAACATTCCCAGCTTGATGCCGTTACGAATTTCGAACTCAAACCCCGCGTCAAGAGGCGCGTCTGTGAGCCAAATGGGACTTCCCATATAGATGGACATCTGCTTCTGCGGACCCGAGGGGGTAGCTGGCGCCTGAGCGGGCGCAGCCGCCGGTTCCTGTGGGTGGGGGCTCTCGCTCTCAGGGACCGTCGTAGAATGATATTGCGGTGGGAGCGGCTCATTGCTTGGGGCACCCATTGTTGCTCCCTGGGGAGCTGGAGCCGCCGCTGGAGTTGGAGCCGCCGCTGGAGCTGGAGCCGCCGCTGGAGCTGGAGCCGCCGCTGGAGCTGGAGCTGGGGCCAAACTCTGAGCTGACGCCCCTGTCGAGAGAGTCAAAAGAGTGGTGAGTACTACGAACTTTTTTTGCATACGCCTGCGCTCCCTTCGGGGTGCCCCGCAGGGGGCCCTCAGTGGGGAGCCAAGCCTAGAGAAGCTGCGCAGCGGGAGCAACGAGCGAAATTTCTAAAAGGAACCAACCAGGGAAAAGCCAGCATCGGAGCCAGGAGCAGTCGCCGTCAAAGTAAACGCAGATCCGGATTTGCGGGCTTCTTCAGTTCTGCCTCTATCCAGAAAGTACAGCACGGTGCCGCCCGCCAAGGCACCAATACCGACGCCCACCGTCGCCCAACCGGCAATTTCCCACGATTGAGCCTTGCTATGGAGGCGCTGAGCCTCTTGAAAGTCGTCATTGGGAACGCCCGCGCACTCGGGATCGTCATTACAAATCGAGGTCGCGTCACTAGCAAAACCTTGGCTCAGGGCCAAAACCACGCCACCTATTGCAGCGGCCCCAATGCCCGCGCCACCTATGACATAGGGCAAGACTCCATAACCCTCAGTCGTCTCGCCTTGAGAACTCCCGACAACGACCTGGGTTTGAGTTCCCTTGAGCTCCACCATTTCCACGGTCATCGCCTCGACGCTGCCCTCGGCCACCGTCACCGTTTGTCGATAGTCTTCAAAACCTGGAGCAACAGCAGTCAGCGTATGGGGACCTGGGTCGAGAGGCATTTCACTCCCAATTGAACTGTGACTGACCGAAATGCCGTCTAACTCAATTGTAGCGGCCTCTGCGCCCTCGCCCCGTTCCACCACCAACTTGGGAATACGCGCCTTGAGATCGTCAATTGAACCTTGTACCTCTGCCAAGAAATCAGGGTGCATGCCCTCACCCTGCTGAAGCGCTAATTCATAGCCGCTAAGAGCCACGACTAAATGGTCCAAGTTCTCCTCACAGGTAGCTATATGGTAGCGCACTTGAGGAGTCATTTTAACTGAGCCCACTCGACGAAAGAGTTTCAAGGCTTCTCCCCAACTGCCTGCATGCTCCAGCTCAATCGCCCGTTGAAAGTTACCGCGCGCTTCGGCAATGGCCTCGGCGTCTTGAGCGTGAGCGACAGAGGGGGCTACCAACAACGCTGAGGCAGCAGAAATAAGTGAAATGGAGAGAGCCGTAAAAAGGGTGGTACGTTGCATAATTCAAGGAGGGGCGAAGAGATGGTAGCCTCGGCCGAACTACATATTAGCAGCAACAAGCTCAAAAAAGCAGCCACGAGCGCTATTCTCCACCGAGCTCTCTCACTAGGGGACGATAATGTGGACAAGCGTGCGCAAGTATTACGCCCCAGAGCGGCGACCGCTTTGCCGGTTGTCTCGACCAGCGCGACATCTAGAGCGGCGACCGCTTTGCCGGTTGTCTCGACCAGCGGGACATCTAGAGCGGCGATAAGTGGGCACAATCGAGGCTAGTGCGGCGTTGGGAACCATCTCTACAATCTGCAGGAGGCTCCCAATGCAGCGTATTTCCTCCAAACTGAGAGGCGCCCTAGAAGTTGAGGGCTCAATTCGCATCCTATCCCAGGGAGTGGCTAGTTCTGGCACCAAAAGGGAGCGTTTGCGAAAACCCGTCGTACACTAGTGAGACGCACCCATGTCACTTCTACGGAAAATTCCAGTGCTGCTCGTTTTGAGTACAAGTCTCTTGGTTGCCTGTGGATCTCAGCGTTTGCCTCCGGGACACGCTCCAACCCCGGAAACAATCACCAAAGATGAGCCAGGGGGCGACGCCTATGATCCTCATGAAGCGGCCCTCATGCGTCAAGTCGATTCCTCCTGGGGCTGGCGAACCGACAAGGACGGCCAAGTGCGCTTTCCTCTGCCCGACAGGCACAACTGGACTCGAGTTCGCTTTATGTTTGTGAACCATTTTACAGCATTTAAGTATGGCGATGACCATCATACTATCGCGGCAGCCTTCATTGTTCCCCTTCAACCAGAGGACGCACGAACAAGTGCCGTCTGTTTACAGCGATTTGAGGAAAAAGCATTCTCTAAGGCGTCAGCCTTTGGAGGAGTCATCACCAATTTGCAAGAAATCTCAGAAAAATGGAAAGAAGAAAAGTTAGTAGTTCATGAGGCAACTGGAGAAATAGATATTCTTTTTAAGCATATTGAGGTTGCGCTGACCTGGACAGCCTACCCTGCATATCCCAATAGCTGCCTCGCTATCACAGTGGCGGTACCTTGGAGAGATCACCAAGCCCTCGCCGAAAAGGTGCGCGACAAGTGGACCTTGGGCTTTCCATACTTTCACCCTCTAACAGAGGGTGAGCCTTTTCGTCATTGACAGGGCTCAACCACTTCTGATTTTTTTGAGGCTGCCACCTGCAACCGAGAGGCCGCCCCGTTCGGGCTCTCGAAATCGAACGGGCAGGCTGGTACCAAGGAGACAAAAAGTAGTGCCGAGGGCAAGCTGAGACGAATCAGAGGGGATCAAAGGCCCCCTACCCTAGTAGGGGGCGGCGAAACCCGGCACGAACGTCAGGCACGAGGCAGTGGAGCGCCTCTCGGTTTGGAGGAAATATTCGGCATTTTCGCCCACCTACAGATTGTAGAGGTGGTCCAAAATGCCGCTCTAGCCTCAATTATGCCCACTTGTCGGCGCTCTACTTGTCCTGCTGGTCGCGACAACCGGTAAACCGGTCGCCGCTTCTAGAGCGCCTCTCAGTTTGAAGGAAATACTCGGCATTTTCGCCCACCTACAGATTGTAGAGGTGGTCCAAAATGCCGCTCTAGCCTCAATTATGCCCACTTGTCGGCGCTCTACTTGTCCTGCTGGTCGCGACAACCGGTAAACCGGTCGCCGCTCTAGCGACAGAATCGACCCACTAAAAAGTGTTCTCTTAGTAAGCGACCTGCATTTGAACGCGCACACGCTCTGCGCCCCCTGGAGCAAACTCGTCACCCCAAAGGTGAAAGTAGTCCGCCTGCAATTTGAGGGGATGCCCGGCAAAGAACCACCCCAGACCACCACCGGCTTCAGAAGAGCTCGCAATGGAAGTCCTCTCGCCTTCGAAGGCCCCGTCCGTGACGGTAGAAAAGCGAGCCCCCACGTTCATGGGCATACCAGGTATCAAATAGTCCGCTTGCAAAGTTCCGCCCAGACCATTGCGGGCTAGGTTATCATTGTCCCCGTCGGCCACGGGATCATTGCGAACGCCTTTTCTCCAGAAAAATTCACTGAAGACGCTGAGCCCGGCCCACTTCAATAGAACGTCCGCGGTCATATTTTGGTAATCAACAGTGCCGCCGTCTTCAAAAGCTCCTCCTTGGTACCCTCGTTCCCGACGACCATGACGCAAGTAGGCGTAAGCAGCACCTAAAGACATGCGCACCCGATTGGAACGCACAAAGTCGACCTCTGAATAGTCCTTGAATTTACCAAAAGGAAGAGCCTCAACTCGCCCATAAAGTTGATAGCTTGTATTGTCACTATCGGTGAGATCTTCAGACTCCCAAACATCACGCCCTTCGCCCAAAGAAGCGCCTGCGTAATATTTAAAGAGCTCTAGCCCAAAAAAATCTTTCGAAAAAAGATGTGCACCAATATCGCGATCCAGATTAAATTCACGTTGGGCTTCTGAGCGATCTACAAATGCCAAGTTTCCAGAACTCACAACTCGCTGCCGACTATAGGGTAACTTATACTGACCCATACGCAGCGAAATATCGCGAATTTGCGTATGCTCAGAGTACCACGAGAGGAGTGGGCTGCGCTTGGGGTTTGAGTCCACACGTCCCAAGTCTACAGGTTTAAGCCCTAAATCTTTGGGCGAAAAGGCAAGTTCGGCCTTGTATTTATTATGTTTTCCCCACATATGCCCCTTGAATTGGACGCGGGCACGACGAATACCAAAAGTATTGGCCACTGAATTCTCTAGATCTCCGTCTTCATTCTCTTTGTCGGTGACCAAAGTTTCATTGCGAAACTGGACGCGGGTGCGAATTCCTAGAGAAAATAGTTTATCTTTCGTTTCAAAAACAAAGCCAGTACCTGGCTTAAAATGATAACTCCCATCGTCTGATTGATGTTTTCCAAGGAGTTCCTTTTCTCCCTCGGGACGAGGGTTGATTGGCACCTCCGTAGGAAATTGCTTGGAGACGGAAGGCTCTTTGACGACTTGAGCCTCATTCAATCGTGAGGGGGACTTCTCTGAAATGGCGCCCTTAGAACTTGCCTCTGGGGAGGGTGCTGTCTCCAATGAACCCTGAGGAGAGCTTGGCTCGTCGGTCGCTTTCTTTGCTTCTTGAGCCTCGGGCGAGGCCTCTTCGGGGGTAGGCTGCGCAGACTCCCGCGAAGCTTTCTGAGCGGGCGCTTTTTGAGCAGACTCGGCGGCTTGCGCTTCCGCTGCTTGCGCTGGCTCGGCTGCTTGCGCTTCCGCTTTTTGAGCAGACTCGGCGGCTTGCGCTTCCGCTGCTTGCGCTGGCTTGGCTGCTGCCGTGGGCTCGGCTGCTGCCGTGGGCTGAGCCCAAGCGGGGGCTGATGTGACCAAAAGAAGGACGGGAAGGGATGCTAAATAATTCGTTTTCATTGAGTTCCTTTCAACGAGGAGACTTCTAGCTCAGCACCTCATCAGCGAAACCCTCAAGTCATCCTATTCACAAGACTGTCACCAAGTAGACCCAGATTCATAGACGGGAGGAAACTGCGTCACTCAATGCAGCCCCTCTCGGTGAAAATTCGGCGAGGAACCCAGTCAGCTCTTTAGCTAGGGCAATCGCATGAAAACCTGATCAATATCGAGCACTTAGAGAAGTTGCTTGCGGGTGGGATCAAGCTCTGATCTTTTGAGGCGGTGCCAAGTAGAACACCAAAAGCGGAAAAAAGCATGGGAC
>Ga0256845_1002344_pt1 | contig 13840 bp, 11 predicted proteins | sample RiftiametaG_FD_189101 | JGI IMG/M metagenome (GOLD analysis project Ga0256845, IMG submission 189101) | Tube worm associated microbial communities from hydrothermal vent at the East Pacific Rise, Pacific Ocean - Riftia | ecosystem: Host-associated > Annelida > Integument > Unclassified ...
AACACCTTTAGTTACCGTGCCTGTTTTGTCCATAACCACGGTATTTATTTTAGTCATTGTATCAAGGAAGGATGCACCTTTGAAAAGTATTCCATTTTTGGATGCAGCACCCAAACCACCAAAATAACCTAGCGGAATAGAAATTACGAGGGCGCACGGACACGAAATCACTAGAAATATCAATGCTCGATATAGCCAATCACTAAATACGTAGTCGTCAACAAACAAGTAAGGTAGAAATGTCAAACCTATGGCAAGGAAAACCACAATTGGTGTGTAGATTCTTGCAAATTTTCGGATGAACAATTCAGTTTTTGACTTACGAGCTGTAGCATTCTGAACCATATCGAGAATCCTTGCGATAGAGCTGTCCTTAAATTCTTTGGTGGTTTCGATTTCAATTACGCCATCAAGGTTGATGCTTCCTGCAAATACTTTTTCGCCTTTTGCAATGGTATCAGGTTTACTTTCGCCAGTTAAGGCCGCTGTGTTGAACGAGCCTTTTTCGGAAAGCAAAATACCGTCTAGTGGGATTTTTTCTCCAACACGGACTTGCACTTTTTCACCAATAGCAACGGTTTCAGGGTTTACCAAAATATAATCATTGTCTCGATATACCAAAGCTTCATTCGGCCTCACATCGAGTAAGGCTTTTATGTTTCCTTTTGCACGATTAACAGCTGCACTTTGGAATAGTTCACCCACAGCATAAAACAGCATTACGGCAACACCTTCAGGATATTCGCCAATGACAAATGCACCGATAGTAGCAATGGACATTAGGAAAAACTCCGTGAAGAAATCTCCATTCTTGATACTTTTCCAACCTTCTTTTAATACAGGAAATCCAACGGGAATATATGCGACCACATACCAAATAATACGTACCCATCCTTTAAAAAATGAAACATCAAAATAATCTAATGCAATGCCAGTAATTAGTAATACAAAGCTGAAAATAGCCGAAATATAAGTCTTGAAACTTGATACACTTTCTGAACTACTATGATTATGACCATCACCGTGGCTGTGTTCTTTTTCAGAAATTGGCTTTATATCTCTTAAATTCAGTTTCTTTTTTTTCATTATTAATTTATCTTTAATTCAAAGATGCTATAAAATTGGGTGCAATGGAAGTGCATTTATTGCCCACTACATTTATCACAAATACCTTTTACTACCAAGTTCACATTTTCTGAAACAAAGCCTTTTGGCACTTTGATTTGTGGAATTTTATGGTCTGTTAAGCAAATGGTTTCAATACAATTATTACAATGAAAATGCAAGTGTAAATCGGTTTCAATTTCACAATTACATCCTTGTTCGCAAAGTGCATATTTAGTTACTCCTGTGCCATCATCAATTTGATGCACAATTGCTTTTTCTTCAAACGTTTTTAAAGTTCTGTACAAAGTTGTTCTATCCGCTTTTTCAAAAGTATTCTCAATATCACTTAATGCCACAGCTACTTGCTTTTGCGCAAGAAACTTATAAATCAACAAACGCATTGCTGTAACACGAATATCTTTTGATTCTAATAATTGTTCTATTGCTTGCATATTTTAATGACTGTGTTCTGTTTCTCCTTTTTTCATTTCTGCCAATAAAAAATAAGCACCATTTGCTACAATTTTAGTGTTTTTAGGCAATTCCTTCAATAGTTTTACTTCGGTATAATTATTATTGCTGATGCCTGTAATTACTTCGATCATTTTAAAGGTATATTTTCCTTCTTTATGGGTATCGTGGTTTTCTTTTTCGTTAGCACCATCATTATGGTTATCATGATCGTGTTCGTCTTTTTCTGCAACTTTATTTTCGTGCCCATGATCGTGTTCTTCTCCATCAACTTTTATAAAAACGTACGTTTTCCCCTCTTCGATAATAATTGCTTTTTCTGGCAAAACATCAGTAAGCGTTTCATCTGCAATAATTTGTCCGTGAATATACATTCCAGGAATTAGAACTTTATTTTTATTGTCAATTTCTGCGTGTACATGAATTGCTTTTGGACTTTCTTCAAAAACTGGACTTATAGCGTGTATTTTTCCTGAAAATTCTTGCCCTAATAAGCTACTTGTTGTAAAACTTAGTATTTGACCAACTTTTACTTTGCTAATATCTTTTTCAAAAACCATTACATCTGCATGTAACTCATCATTGTTTACTATTTCAAATAGTTTTGATAAAGGTGCAGCATAAGCACCAATGTTGGTTTCTACCATGCTTACTTTTCCGTTTAACGGTGAAACAATATTTATTGAAGAGGACAGGCTTCCATTTTCAATTGCAGAAACATTAAGTCCCAACATTTTAAGTTTCATTTTTTGTGCTTTAAGATTGGTTTTGCTATTTCTATATTCGGCAGTTATTTTTTGAAACTCTTTTCCTGAACCTACTTTTTCTTCATATAACACTTTTCTTCTATTGTATTCTTGCTCTAAAAACTGTAAAGAATTTAAGTTATTAATATAATCTTGCTGTATTTGCACAATATCTGGGTGTTCTACTCTTGCTAAAATTTTTCCTTTTTTGACCTCATCGCCTTCTATAACATAAATATTTTTAATAATTCCGCCCATTATTGAACTAATATCAGCCTTAGCATCTGGCGCAACTTCTAAATTCCCTGATGCTGTTATAGCAATATTCATTTTCTTTTTTTCAATAGTAACCAGTTTTAAACTTATGGCATCCATTTGTAATTCGGTTAAAGAAACTGTTCCTTCTTCGTGTTCGCCTTCTTCTTCATGTCCTGCTTCTTCTCCGTGTTCGTCTTCTTTATCTGAATAACCTTCTTCGGTATGGTTAGCGTGTTCACCTTCTTTATTTTCTGAAGAGTTTCTACAACTTGTTATTAAAACCCCTATAAAAAGGAAGGCTATTAATATTTTTATATTTTTCATTTTATTTGTTTATTTAATTTTTATTTTAAAGCGTATTATTCATTTCCAACCAAATACTCAATAGCAATTATAGATTGATTGTATTGATTAATAAGATTTATATAACTACTTTTTATTTCGATTCCTGTGTTTAAACCTTGTATATATTCTACATAACCAATGGCATCATTTTCAAAACTTTTTTTAGAGTTCGATAAAATTAATGCTGCTTGTGGCAAGGCTTTATCTTCAAAATATTCGACTGTACTTTTGTATTTTAAATAATCTTGCATTACACGTTCATACTCGCCATTTAAAATAGTTTGATAATATTTTGCATCTTCTTCTGCTTTTTGTTCCTGAATTTTTGATGCTTTTATTCGTGCTCTATCTGGTTTTGTCCATAAAGGAATTGAAAGCGTGGCTGAAAAACTCGAAAAACGTTGGTTGCTTCCATAAAACTGGTTTACACCATTAACGGTATAATTGCCTATTAACGATTGGTTTGTATAGCCAAGTGCAATGTCTGGAAGCATTTTAGATCTATTTAGAGCAATCTCTTTTTCACTTACTAAAATTTGATTTTTTAATAAACTTAAATTGGGATTGTTATCAATTTTTAAAGTGCTTAAATCTAAGGTCTTTTTAGGATCGTAATTTTCCGATATGTCTATCTTACTTGGGCTTCCCAAAAGTGTTTGCAATCTTTTTTTATAGATTATTAGATTCGCTTGGTTTTGTGTTAATTCTACTTTTATGGCAGTAATTTTGGTTTCGGCAGATAGTTTTTCTAATAAGGTTCCTGCTTCTACTTTGTATCTCAATGCTGCTGCTCTTAAAAAGTGTTGGTAAATACTATCTTTGTATTTAAGAAGTTTTCCTTCTTCTTTTAAATAAGCAAGTTGATACCATGTTTGCTTTATTTCCTTAACCAAATCATTTTGGGTTATTACTTTTTCAGATTTGCCAATTTCTATTCTGCTTTTCGCCAATTTTTTCTGATTGGAATACACCGTTGGAAATTGAAACTTTTGACCTGCCGAAAAAGCTAAATCGTTTTCAAAACTATTGTACCTTCCATATTGAAAACCAACATCTGTTTTTTCGATATTAAAAGATGTTTTCTTTAATGCCTCTAACCGTTCTATTTCAAAATCTGCAGACTTAATACTTCCGTTATTATTTAAACCATATTCTGTTGCTTCATCTAAAGAAAAACGAGTTTGCCCATCTTTAGTTTGACTATAAGAACTAAAAGTGAAAAGTGAAAAACTAAAAATCAATAATATACTCGCCAAAGAAACTCCATTAGATTTTAAGGTTTTTCTTTCTGCTTTTTCATCTTTTTTCTTTTTCATCTTTTCTGAATTAAGTTCAACCAAATTGTACAAAATAGGAATCACAATTAAAGTTAATATAGATGCGGTTAGCATTCCTCCAATAACTACAGTTGCTAGTGGACGCTGTACTTCAGCTCCTGCTCCTGTTGAAATTGCCATTGGTAAAAATCCTAAAATATCGGTAGATGCCGTTAAGAAAATGGGTCTAACACGTTCTTTTGTTCCTTTTATAATTCTCTCTTTAAGCGAAAGTCCTTCGGTTTTTAAATCGTTCATACTAGTTATTAAAACCAATCCGTTTAAAACGGCAACACCAAATAACACAATAAAACCAACACCTGCCGAAATACTAAAAGGCATATCTCTAAGCCAAAGCGAAAATATTCCGCCAATGGCTGCTAAGGGAATTGCCATATAAATCATGATGGTTTGACTGAAAGATTTTAAGGCAAAATAAAGTAATACAAAAATAAGTATCAATGCAATTGGCACTACAATTAACAATCTCGATTTTGCACGTTGTAGGTTTTCAAAAGAGCCGCCATATTTTAAGTAATAACCAGAAGGTAAATCTAATTGTGCATCTAATTTATCTTGAATTTCGTTTACAACACTCTCTACATCTCGCCCTCTTATATTAATACCTACATAGGTTCTACGGTTTGTACCTTCACGAGAAATTTGCATGGGTCCAGATTGATAGTCAATTTTTGCAACTTCTTTTAACGGAATTTGTATTCCATTAGGAAGCGGTACATAAATATTTCTAAGATCATTTATGCTTTTTTTATGCTCATCTTTTAGGCGCACCACCAAATCGAAGCGTTTTTCGCCTTCAAATACAATTCCTGCTGTTTCGCCACTAAAGGCAGTTCTTACAATGGTGTTTAGTTCTTGAATATTAAGTCCGTATTGTGCTAATTTTTCTCTCTCGTAATTAACAGTCATTTGTGGCAGTCCTTTTGTTGCTTCTGTTTTTAAATCTGCAACACCTTCTACTGTGCCAATTATTACAGCCATTTTTTGAGCGTAGTTGGCTAAAACATCTAAATCTTCTCCAAACAATTTAATGGCAACATCTTGCCTTACACCTGTCATCAATTCATTAAAACGAAGTGCTAACGGTTGTGAAAATTCATAGTTTACACCTGGTATAAAAGCCAATTTGTCTTTTATTTTATCTATAAGTTCTTCTTTATTTGTTGCCGAAACCCATTCGCTTTTAGGTTTCAAAATTAAAAACATATCGGCAATATCCATTGGCATTGGATCTGTTGGTAATTCTGCCACACCAATTCTAGAAACCATTTCGGTAACTTCGGGGAAGTTATCTAAAATTGTTTTTTCAATAAGCGTTGCCATTTTTTCGGTTTCTTCTAAGGAACTTCCAGGTTTTAATAGCGCCTGCATTGCGATATCTCCTTCATCTAATTCTGGAATAAATTCGCCTCCCATTCTCGAAAAAATAAAACCTCCAAGTATTAGTAATACAAAAGATACTGTTAGAATTATTGTTTTTTTATTTAAGGCTGAAATTAAAATGGGTTCGTACTTTTTTTGTAACCATTCTATAAATTTGTCTCCCCACATTTTTTTTGGCGAAGGGTTTTTACTCATAAAGTAAGACGATATCATAGGTACATACGTTAAACACAATATCATTGCGCCAATTACAGCAAAACTAAACGTCATTGCCATAGGCGTAAACATTTTGCCTTCCACACCTTGCAGGGTTAATATTGGAAGAAAAACAATGAGTATAATTAATTGACCAAAAAAGGCTGCGTTCATCATTTTACTTGATGACTTGTAGGATATATCGTCTAAATCTTCTTGCGATAATTTTTTATTCTCAGACATTTTCCGAACCCGTTGCATGGTATAAAAAACGACACTTTCTACAATAATTACGGCACCATCAACTATAATTCCAAAATCTATTGCGCCTAAACTCATTAGATTAGACCAAACGCCAAAAACATTCATCATTATATAGGCAAATAATAACGACAACGGAATGGTAGATGCTACAATAAGTCCGCCTCTAAAGTTTCCTAGAAATAGTACTAATATAAAAATTACGATAAGCCCACCTTCTAATAAGTTGTTTTGTACGGTTGACGTTGTTCTTTCTATTAATTTTGCTCTATCTATAAAGGGTTTAATTGATATTCCATCTGGTAATGATTTTTCAATTTCTATAATACGCTCTTTTACATTTTCTATTACGGTATTTGAGTTTGCTCCCTTTAGCATTATAATCATTCCACCAACCGAAATACCCTCTCCGTTTTTAGTGAAACTACCATATTTAACAGCCTCTCCAAAAGATACTGTTGCAATATCTTTAACAGAAATAGGGATGTTATTCGTAGTTTTTACTACAATATTTTCAATGTCTTTAAGTGATTTAATAAGTCCTTCACTTCTAATAAAGTTCGCTTTATGGTTTTTTTCAATATAAGCACCACCAGTATTTTCGTTATTAATTTCTAGGGCATTAAATATTTCGGTAATGCTAATCCCCATACTTTTTAACTTCTCTGGGTTAACCGCAACTTCGTATTGTTTTATATTACCGCCAAAACTGTTTACTTCAACAACGCCTGGCAGCATCGCCATTTGTCGTTTTACAATCCAATCTTGGTAGGTTCGTAAATCTACATCTGTGTATTTGTCTTTAAATTTTGGATCAACGTCTAATGTATATTGATAAATTTCGCCCAATCCTGTAGATATGGGTCCCATAAAGGGTTCACCAAATTTTTGAGGAATTTGTCCTTTTACATCACCCAATTTTTCAGACACTAATTGTCTGGGTAGATAGGTTCCCATATCGTCCTCAAAAACAATGGTAACTACTGATAATCCGAAACGCGAAATAGAACGAATTTCTATAACTCCTGGTAAATTTGCCATTGCCAATTCTACAGGATAGGTTACAAATTGTTCTATATCTTGCGTGCCTAAGTTTGGTGATGTTGTTATTACTTGTACTTGGTTATTTGTGATGTCTGGCACAGCATCTATCGGTACTTTTTGCATAGAGTAGATACCTAGGCCAACCCAAGCAATCATCATCATACTAATGATGAGTTTATTTTTTATTGAAAATAAAATTATTTTATTAATCATTTAAAATGTATTAAAATTTGTAATAATTGATTTCTTAGTTCTTTAGTTGAATACTTAAGATTGCCTTACTGAAACTCCCTGAAGTTTCGGGGCAGCATCAATATGTACTTTGGTTATACTCCAAATACCTGCTCCTACAATGGTAAGTGTTAGCAAACCAATTATGAATTTGTTATTGATTGAAAAATCAATGATTTTATTAATCATTAGACTATGGTATTAATTCAGTTAAAAAAAAGATGTTCGTCTTCGTGACAACGAAAACAGAATTGATATTTTCACAAGAGAAACATCAAAAAAGGATAGAGTTATCCTATGAAAACTGAATTATACCCGTGGTGGTTGGAGTAGAGAGTTTTGAAAGCCTTTATTTCTGCTATCAAGATGTTTAATGTAAAGTTTTGGCGTCAAAATCTTTATTGGTTCGAATTTTAAAGCATCAAATGCGATGGTATGAACATGACAGCAATGACAATGGCAGAAAGGTGAACACATATCATTTGTAGAATGACCGTGACCTGAATCTACTATTTGTGAAAGTTCTGTATTTACGTCACCATTGTTCACAATCGTATCTCCACAAGGCACAAAATTAAGCCCTAGGAAATAAATAGACAGTATGATGGCAAATATTTTCACAATACAAAGATAAAAGAATTTTAATGCAACTGGGTTGCAAAGAATTTTAGTTTAATTCCTCACTAGTGCTCCCGCAGGTTAACATTGCCTCACCATAATATGGATTACGAATATCCTTTTTAGCACTTAACCAAACAGCACCTTTGTTGTTGTCTACCATAGGACATTTTTGAACATATATTGTTTCTAAAGTGATTTGACATTCATTGCTAGGGCTACCACATTTTCGCTTAAAATGACTAAATGAGCTCTTTGCCTTTTTAAATCTACAGTAGAAGATATCGCATCCAACACTTCAACACTTTTTGATACGTGTGACTTTTCCATCTTACCCAAATCACTTACTTTAATGGTCTTCATTTTTTCTGCTGTGGCTTTTGAAAAAGCAGTAACTTGACTCGCATCACTAGCCACGAAAGCATCCTTCATTTTAAAATGATGCTTTTTAAAGGGTATAAATATAGTCGAATATTTTGTGGTTTTATACGTGTTTTAAATGTAAAACAGCAGCAATTGAATGGTTGGATATTTTAAAAATTTATTCAATTACCTGCTTCACTTCACCACAAGTTAACATTGCTTGTCCGTAATAAGGATTTTCAATTTCTTTTTCTAAACTCAACCAATAGGCACCTTTATTATCATTTGCCATAGGGCAAAACTCGCTAAACACCTCTAGGTTTACTCCAAATAATTGAACTGCATTAGTTAGATGAGAAGATAAATGGATAAAATGATTACGTTGCATTTTAATATCTGAAGTATTAGCAATTGAGTTTGCCGAAGATTTTAGTTCTTGTTCTATAGTCATCCAATGTTTATGTGCTTCATTATTTTTTAGCAATTTCATATCTACTTTACTTAAATTTAAAACCATAGATTTAGCATTATCCTTTGTGAGTTCTGAATTGTCTTTTACCAAAGCATTTTTTAAATTAATATAATCATCAAAAACGGTTTTTAGTTGATTTTGAAATGTAGAAGACACTTTTATACGTGTATTCATTTTAGTGTGATTTACTTCTTTTTCCGAACTCGTATTTTCCATTCCTGTATGCCCTTCGTGACCTGTAGTTGTTTTACCACCTTTTTGATTCATCATCGATTTTTTACCTTGCAATTGGGCAGCAGCATCTATAGTAAATGTACCATTAGTAACAACTTCATCACCTGTATTCAATCCATTGATTACTTCGTGGTTTTTACCTACTTTATTTCCTAAAGTAATTTCGCGCATTTCGAAAATTGGCTCGTTAGGATTTGCTTTAAGATATACAACAGAACGTTTTCCTGTCCATAAAACAGCGGTTGCAGGAATGCTTAATAATTGTTCTTTATTTGATGTATTCCCTTTTACAGTTCCTTCAACAAACATACCTGGTTTAAACATGCCTTCTTTGTTTTTTAATACAGCTCTTAAGGTTACCGTTCGTGTGCGTGTATTTAAAACAGGATCTATAAAAGATACTTTTGCTTTAATTATTTTGTTTGGATATGCATTAGTAGTTATGGAGATTTCTTGCCCTTTTTTAAACATTGAAATCTGATTTTCATAGACATCGAAATTTGCCCAAACTGTATTTAAGTTTGTTATTTTTAATAAAGGAGCACCTTCCATAACATGATTACCTTCCTCAACCATTTTCATACTTACAATGCCTGATACATTTGCATATATTGGGAAATTAGAAATTGGTTTTCCAGAGGTTTCTATACTATTAATTTGTTTTTCAGAAAGTTTCCAAAGTTTTAGTTTACCACGAACTGCTTCATATAGTACTGGTTGCGATTCTTTTAACGATGCTGCTGTCAGTAACTCTTGTTGTGCAGCAAATAATTCAGGCGAATAAATACGTGCTAAAAGCTGCCCTCTATTTACTTTTTCGCCTACAGAATTAATATATAAACGCTCAATCCTTCCAGAAAAATGAGCTGTTTGTACTGAATTTGCTTCTTCGTTTTCAGCGATTTTTCCTGAAAGTTTTATAGCATTGCCGTCAATTTTACTATTTCCAATTACTGAGGTTTGAATATTTGCCAAAGCCATTGCATTTGCAGATAATTTAAACTGGTCTGCTGCTAATCCAGTTGCACTAGTTTCGGCAGGAATCAAATCCATTCCGCAAATAGGACAATCACCAGGTTCTTGCTGCATAATCTGAGGATGCATAGAGCAGGTCCATTTTTGATTTATTGCAGTATTCTCATTAGGATTATCAGTAACGCTTTTATTTGATGAGCCTCCAAAAAGTAACCATCCTAGAGTTAGTCCTATAACTAACATTCCGATGTAAATTGCGTATTTTTTCATGTCTTTATTTTTTTAATCGTTTTAATAATTTTCTAATTGATGGTGATGAAGTGTACCAGAGTAAAAATCCACTTAACACAGTTATAAGTCCTAAAATTGAAAACGCTCTTAAAACCAATGTGTTAAAATTATCTCTACCTTGATAATCCATTGTGTGCGTCATCCATAAGAAATCGAACCAACGCCAATTACGGTGCCTTACGGTTTGAAATTTTCCATCTTTAATAGACACGTAGGTTTTTAATGCTTCATCATTATCATAAGAAATGACATAAGCTGGTAATAGTTTCTCTCGATATTCATGATGCTTACCTGTCTCATTAATTTTTTCAATGGTAGTAACCTCTATATCAGCTTTCATATAATTTTTAGCGATATATAGGGCTTCATTTTTAGAAATACTCTCTTTTAATTTACCGTCAATTGCATTATACAATTGCTTTTTATTTATCCAGTAATAAGGCAAATTATTAATATCTCTTAATTCAATTGTATTAACGCCTTCTGTAATATTTAGTGCTGATGGACTTATTAAATTATCAAATGATTTAGGTTGATATTCTAAATTTTTGAACTGGTCGCCATGAATATCATCTATATTCGTCCAACTAAAGTACAAGCCACTAATAGTCCAAAACAAGAATTGAATTCCTATGAAGATTCCTAAATAGCGATGTGTTTTTCTAATTTTTTGCGCTGTCTGCCTGTTTACCATTTTATTGATTTACTTTAATAGGAAAACTTACTGTAATTTTTTCCCACGATAAGGAAACAGAACCTTCATTTTCTTTTGTATTGGTAACTTTATATTCTAAATGTTCAGTAGCATTTTCTGAAATAGTTGGGGTAACCACAAACCGTATTACGTCTTCTTTTGTATCATATTCATCTTTTCCGTGTTGGTCCCAATTGGTATTAAAAATTATTGTCCATTGTTCTTTTGACGGAATTACAAAAAAGCCATATTTACCAGTTTTTAGTATTTTTCCATCAATGGTTAAATCTTTATTTGTTTGAAACCAAGTTGCATTATGAGCTCCTGCTTGCCACACCATATCGTAAGGTAGTAAGCCTCCAAATATTATCCGGTTTCTTACACCAGGCGAAGAATAATCTATATGAATATGAGCATCTCCAATCATAGCCATGGCAGAGGTATGTGGGCTTAATACTTTTTTCTTTGTTTCTGTTTTACGCTCTTTTTTTGCATCTTCTTTATGTTCAACTTGTTCGTTGCTTTTTTTAGAAGACGACTCATTCCGATTGTTTTTACAACCAATAAATAGGATAACTGAAAATGAGAGGACTATTATTTTTTTCATAAACATGGTATTTAACGTCTTTGTTTGTACTAAATTAATGTGAAACTTTTCTAATATTTCTTGATGAAGAATGCGTTTTGGTAATCTTCCATTTGCCATCAATTTTCTTTAAATCTGATGTTGCCACTCCTTTCTTTTTTATAATTCTTGCTTCTGTTCCTCTTTCTTCATTAGCTTTTAAATCTATTGTGTAAATATAGGTTTCTGTTGTAAAAGCATAAGGCATATCTACTTCAACACCTATTGTGTAATCTGAAAAAATAAAGCTATTAAAATGGTCCAATTCTGGCCCTAAATGATGTGCCAAATAATTGGCATAAGTACCTTCAGAACCTCCCGATTCAAAAACAGTAGCATCTTTTGTAAAAAGTTCTGTTGTACCTTCTGTTGTTAGATTTTGAATGGCATCTTTATAACTTTTCATGACCGCTGTTACAGCTTTTTTTTCGGTTGCAATGTTTACTTCTTCTACTTCAATTTTTTGCTCTTGTTCTTTACAGCTTACAACTGTAAAAAAGATTACTGATACTAATACGATTGTTTTTAAATACGTTTTCATTTTTAGTCTTTTTAGTTATTTATTAATGATTCATTTCTTAATCATAATGAATTAATTTTATGGTACAAAACGTCCATAAAAAAAGTAAAATCCAAAAGCCAGTAATACTACTATTCCTGAAATTATAAAGGGATAGTAAAACCCTCCAGCGATGAGCCAAGTTCCCATAATAGGTCCTAAAATCTGACCAATGCTATTTGTTGAACTCTGAATAGATATGTTTCTCCCGATGTTTTCTTTAGAAACCAGAGAGACTGCCGAAATTAGATTTGGTGTTACCATAGCACCACCTGTTGCAAAAATAATTATCATTGCATATACATACAACTCATTGCTATAAAAGGGAAATACAACGAGAGAAAGACCCGTTATCAATAAGCCTAAACTAATTTGTTGTTTAGGTTTTAGTATTTTCTGTCCGTAAGTTGCAAAAACGGGTTGTAAAACTGCCATTACAGCTCCACAAAGCATAAAGCCAATACCAATTTGGGTGCTATTAAATGCCAACTCATCTTTACCATAGATTGAAAATACGGTTTCAAATAAGGTAACTACAAATTGCATTACAAAAGAAAGTACTAAAAGCACGACAAAATACTTGCTGAATACAAAGCGTAAGTTTATTTTATGAGAGGCAAACTTATTTACATTTGTGGTGTTTTTTAACAATTTATTTACAATGATTAGAACCACGAACCCCAGAAATGCAGCAAAAATAAAGGGCACAGAAAATTGGTTAAAATGTAGTGTGCCAAAAGAATACTCTAAATGTAAATTTGACTGCGATAAAAGACCTCCCAAAACAGGACCAAAAATAAGTCCTGAACTAATTGCTACGCCTGACCATGCCATTATTTTTGTTCTTCGTTTTTCTGAAGTGATATCACTTAAATAAGCATTACTTACTGGTATGACCGATGATGTAAATATGCCTCCAAAAATACGTGCCGCATAAAGCATGGTCAAAGAGGTGGCAAGCCCTGTAAGCAATTGCATGATTACAAAGCCAATCAATCCAATAATAATGATAGGTTTTCGTCCGTATTTATCGGACAATTTACCCCAGAATACCACAAAAAGAAGCTGAAATAAAGGATAAATACTGGTTAGTAAACCAATATGAAAATTGATAGAATCACTATCCAGATTATCTTTTAATGCTAGTCTTTCTGTATAAAAAGGAAGTGTAGGCAACAAAATGCCATAGCCCAACATGATAATGAAAAGACTTAATAGAATTAAGAATATACGTTCAAGTTTTTCTTTTTTATCCATTATTATTTACCTGTTCCTTTTAAACTCATTTAACAATTGGGATTTACCCTTTAACAGTTACAATTTTTTTAATCTATTTTAATGACACCTTTCTTAATCGCAGCGAATTTACTATCACAGAAAATGAGCTAAAACTCATAGCTGCAGCAGCAATCATTGGAGACAAGAGTAGTCCAAAAACTGGATACAATAATCCTGCTGCTACAGGAACACCCAATATGTTATAGATAAAAGCAAAAAATAGGTTTTGCTTTATGTTTTTCATTACTGCCTTGCCTAAATTGGTGGCTTTAACTATGCCCAATAAATCGCCTTTAACCAAGGTTACTTCACTACTTTCTATGGCAACGTCTGTTCCTGTGCCCATAGCAATG
>Ga0256845_1002345_pt1 | contig 13831 bp, 17 predicted proteins | sample RiftiametaG_FD_189101 | JGI IMG/M metagenome (GOLD analysis project Ga0256845, IMG submission 189101) | Tube worm associated microbial communities from hydrothermal vent at the East Pacific Rise, Pacific Ocean - Riftia | ecosystem: Host-associated > Annelida > Integument > Unclassified ...
CTAATAGTTTTGGAACTACTACTTCTTTACCTTGATAGTATATAGCTTCTGCTTCTTTTCTTGTCATCATTTGATATTATATTGTAATTTGTTCTTTTTTGTCAAATGGTTGGTTGGTGATTACGAATATTTAAACCTAAAACTATATAATATGAAAAGAAAATAGCAAAAAGGTCAAAATAGTGATAAAAATTGACGGAAATTGGAAAGCAGGGTATGCTATAGATTTACATACAATTAGTAGTGTTTATCTAGGTGATAATTTTGATGGTCAACCCCAATTTGACAATGAAAGAAGCGAAATGGGAGAGCTAATTAATAGGTTAAAATACCATTCTGATGAGACTGTTATTCCCAAAATAATTGAGATAATCAACAAAAATCTAAAAAATATCACTGCTGTTGACTTTATAATTCCTGTCCCTCCTTCAAATCTAAAAAGAGCTTTTCAACCAGTCTATAAGATAGTTGAAGAGCTAAGTAAAAGCTCAACTGTACCACTTATTAAAGATGCTCTATTCAAAACAAATGTAGAGGAGTTGAAATCAATAACTAACCCTGCACAGAGAGAAGCACTTTTACGAAATTCGCTAAAACTAAATCCAAATATAGATATTGAAAATAGAAGCATACTACTTGTAGATGATGTCTATCGTTCAGGTGCTACGGTTCGAGCTGTGACTGATTTGCTCTACAATCAAGCAAAAGTAAAAAGTGTCTATGTCTTAACCATGACCAAGACAAGGAGCAACAGATGATAGAAAACAGCGTCTTTATTTCAGGTTCAATCTCTATTAAAATACTACCTCAAAAGGTAAAAGAGAGCATCCATAAAATTATTGATAATCAGATGCCCATTTTGGTAGGAGATGCAAATGGTATTGATAGTTTGGTTCAAGACTACTGTTTTTCATTAAACTACTTTAATGTCACAATCTACTTTATCTCTTCACAGCCAAGATACATAGCAAGTGATAATTTTGCTCTAAAAACCATCTCTGTGCCAAGTAGTATAATAGGTGGAAGAGAGAGACAACAAGAAAAAGACAAAGCGATGACAGATGATAGTCAATACAGTTTTGTAATATGGGACGGAAAGAGCAAAGGAAGCTATGCCAATATTAATCGTGCTTTTGAGCAAGACAAAAAGATTAAGCTCTATGCCCAAGATAAATTTTTGGAGCAGAGTGAAATCAATAGTGAAAATATAGAGTCTATCTACCGAGAAAATAGTGGATATACAGCGTTTGAAGTGGTTGAGTATCTGAAAAATGGAATGGATAGTATCTTTCATCGAACACAAGATTTAAATAGATGGTTGGTTCAGAATTCAATTATCAAAAAGGATAATAATATTTATCAGCCAATGAGCAACTATGAGGATTTATTTATTGTTGATAGATATAGAGGGCGAGTTAAGGGGATAAAATTTCGTCATGAGTTTTTGGGGTGGATTGAAGGGAATTTTAGGAGTGGTAGGATGATTCAGGGTGGGTTGTTTTAGATTTTATAACTTTAGAATATCTTTGTAAACTAAAGTTATAGATTTTAATTTTCTTTGATAGTAAATTTTAATTTTTCCTCTAAATGTTTTCTTAATTTTTTTCGGCTATATACATCTAGTCTCTCAACTAAGTCAGCGATATAGGCATATGGGTATTCTTCTCCTTCAAACTCTAAAAAATACTTTTTTATTCTTTGATTGGGATTTAATCTATTAAGAGATTCTAACTCTTTATATTTCTTTATAGCTTGTAATATATCTTCTCTTTTTAAATCTATCTCTCGTACAAAATTTTCTTTTTTCATATACTCTTCTCTTTTTAGAATTATATCTGTTTAAATTAAAAAACTATCAATATTTGAAGTGTTAATTCTCTAAAAAATATCCTAATTTCCAATAACCAACTCCCCCTGATTCTCAAACATCCATTTCCAAAAATCCTTAGCCTTAAGAGCATTAAGTTCATGCCCATTGTCCCAATACAAAAGACCTTTTGAGCTAACTCGTAAATTGGCTTCTATCTCGGGATGATATAATAGAACCTCATTTACATTAATATGTCCTTATTTAAAATTAGACATGATATTGACATGTAAGACACGAAATTAGAACATTTTAGACACAATATTAAGACAATTTGGACACGAAACTTTTTTTGACTTTCCCATAAATTCGGGCTTTAGATGAGTTATTCACATACTTATAACTACTCTCTATAATTATTTTTAATAAAGGAATAAGAGGTTTTGATATTAATTGGACAAGTTGGACACGAAAGGGTATAAGGAGTTGAAAATTTAGAGGTTAAAGATAAAAAAGTTATAATTCTAAACATTAAAATAAGGAACAAAAATATGAAAATCATTAAAAAAATATTAATAGTATCACTATTATCAGTAGTATCACTAAATGCAGAAGAGACAAGAGATATAGAATCTACCATAGATGTTAATAAAACAAATTCTTCTAATTTGAGGAAAACTGTATTTTTTCCTCTAAAGTATTATAATTCTGCTGTTATACGCGCAAAAATTAAACCACTTTTAGGTAAAGAAGCAAAAGTTATCTCTTTTAAGTTTAATAATATGCTAGTAGTTACAGCATATCCAAAGAGTATAAAGAGAGTTCAAGAGGTAATTAAAAAAATTGAGTCGGTAAAGCCACTTGATGCAACAATTGTTAAGTTTAAAAAAGCTTCTGTAAAAGATATTCACCAAGATATAAAGGCAATATCAAAATCTTTATTTCCCCAAAGTATTTACGGTGAAAGGGTAAATGTTATTGATAGTAATGCAACAAATAGTTTGATTCTTGTTGGTAAAAAAGAGAATATGAATAAGTTACTTAAATATATTAAACTTCTTGATATTGAAGGAGGGTTTACCTCTAAAAATATAGATTAGATATAGGAGGTATTCCTGCTGTAAAAAGCATAATAAAATCAGGGTTTTCTCTTTTTTTATAACTATTACCTATTATATATTTTTTAAAATACATTTTTTTTTAAATAAAATATCACTATATTATCACTTAAAAATACTTATAACTGTATTTTTAGGTCAAAAATCGGTATTTAAAAATATATTTGGATTTTAAAATATTGAATAGTTGTCAATAATATAATAATAGTGAGTGAGGAGTGGCATGTCGGCTTTGACTAGCAAATAATCTCTATGCTATTGAAAACGCCCCTAATTTTCGATTATCTCCCCCAATTCAACCACAATCTTTTGAATAATATGCAAAATATCATCCTTTTTATGTAAAACTATATTTTTCAAACAATATACTGATTAAATTTTATACAATAACTTTGTCTATTTAATAACAAATCAAGCTATACTTTGGCATTAAAAAACTTACAAGGAGTAAATTTATGAAAAATAGATTTTTGGCACTGATAACACTATTATCTCTTCCAGCTATTGCATCTGCTGATGATGTACTTAGTGGAGGAGATACGGCATGGATGCTTGTAGCAACAGCATTTGTAATGCTTATGACACCAGCAGGATTGGCTCTGTTTTATGGTGGTATGACACGAAGCAAAAATGTTTTGAATACCATGGGAATGAGCCTTATAGCTTTTGCTGTTGGTACTTTGGTATGGGTTGTGGCAGGATATTCTATTGCATTTGGAGATGGTGATTTTTTTGGTACAGGCAAGATACTTTTAAATGGAATTACAGACAAGAGTTTGACAGGAACTATACCTGAACTACTTTTTGTTGCATTCCAAGGGACATTTGCAGCTATTGCTGTTGCTATTGCTAGTGGGTCTATGATTGAGAGAGTTAAGTTCTCTACATTTGTTATCTTCTCTGCACTTTGGATTTTGGCTGTTTATGCACCTGTTACACACTGGGCATGGGGTGGAGGTGAGACTCTGAACTTTGGTGAGATGGACTTTGCAGGTGGTACTGTTGTACATATCAATGCAGGTGTTGCAGGTTTTGTTGTTGCTATGATTTTAGGCAAAAGAAAAGGTTATGGTAAGTCTGCCATGAAGCCATTCTCTCCTGTATTTGCTGTGCTTGGTGCTGCACTGCTTTGGTTTGGATGGTTTGGATTTAATGCAGGGAGTGAAGTTGCAGCTGATGGTCTTGCAGGTAATGCATTTTTAGCTACTAATGTCGCGGCCTCTCTAGGTGTTATTGGTTGGTTGATTGTTGAGTATATAGTCTATAAGACCCCTACACTAATTGGTGGTGCATCGGGTGCTGTTGCTGGTCTGGTTGCTATCACTCCTGCTAGTGGGTCTGCTAGTGTTGGTGGAGCGATTATTATTGGTTTAGTTGGTGGTATTCTCGGATTTATTGGTGTTGCCAAGCTCAAAAAAATATTCAAAGTAGATGATAGTTTAGATGCGTTTTGGGTACATGGTCTAGTTGGTATTTGGGGGTCAATAGCAACAGCACTATTTGTTGCTCCATATCTAATGGCAGATGATTATAATATAGGTACACAACTGATAGCTCAATTTAAAGCAATTGGTTTAACTATGGTCTATAGTGCTATTATGACAGCTGTTATATTTTATCTCTCAAGCCTATTAACAGGTGGTGGTAGAGTTGATGCAGAGACAGAGTACAAAGGTCTTGATGAAGTTGTTCATGGTGAGAAAGGTATGAACCTATAAAATTGGTTGGCTAAAGCCAACCCTACGAATTTTCTAAAGGATAATTTATGAAAAAGATAGAAGCGATAATAAAACCATTTAAACTAGAAGATGTAAAAGATGCACTAGTAGAGGCAGGAATTGAGGGGATGACTATCTCCGAGGTCAAAGGGTATGGACGACAGCAGGGTCACTCTGAACTATATAGAGGGGCTGAATATGTGGTTGAGTTTATTCCAAAAGTAAAAATAGAGATTGTTGTTAGTTCTGAAGAGTTCGCAAATACAGCTATTAATGCTATCAAAGATACTGCTCATACAGGTAAAATTGGAGATGGTAAGATATTTGTAACTGATATATCCCATGTTGTTCGAATTCGAACAGGAGAAGAGGATGAAGAGGCTTTGTAGAGATGATTTTCCATCTCTCTACTTCTTCTCTTCTTCTTTATCTTTATCACAAGATGCACCAGACCCTTCAAGACAGAAATCCTCTTTGCAATCAGCTCCCTCATAGTCAGTACAACATTTACAGATAGCTTTTTCTACAAATTTTTCGTTTTTATCTTTGAATTTGTCTTTGAATAGTTCAAATACATATAGACCAAATTTCCCTTTTCCACCTGTATCATCTTTGAATTTCTTTTCCAAAGAGATTAAATTAGGTTTTATACTTTTGTTTATCTCTGTTAGAACCTCCGCTCTTTGAGAGTAATCTTTTTTATTTCTAAAAAAATTTGAAATAAACTGAACTATATTTATAAGCAAAATAAAAGCAACTAATCCAAAAATCACCAAGACAATAATATTGTTATCCATAGACACACCTTTTTTAAGCATATTATCCTCTTTTTTCCAATAAACTTAACTGAATATATGTTAAAATTCGCAAAATTTGATTAAGGCAATAGCATGGCGAAAAGAGAAGTAAAAAAAGTAGTACTAGCATACTCTGGTGGATTGGATACGAGTATTATACTAAAATGGCTCCAAGATGAGTATAACTGCGAAGTAGTAACATTTACAGCAGACTTAGGACAAGGTGAAGAGGTCGAACCTGCTAGAGTTAAAGCATTAGAGATGGGAATTAAGCCTGAAAATATATTTATTCTTGACCTAAGAGAGGAGTTTGTAAAGGATTTCGTATTTCCAATGTTTAGAGCAAATACTATTTATGAAGGGGAGTATCTGCTAGGTACATCTATCGCTAGACCACTTATCGCAAAGAAACAGATAGAGATAGCACACCAAACAGGTGCAGATGCTGTTAGCCACGGAGCTACAGGAAAAGGAAATGACCAAGTTAGATTTGAGTTAGGGTATCTAGGGCTTGATGGTGATATTACAGTTATTGCTCCATGGAGAGAGTGGGATTTGAACTCTCGTGAGAGACTTTTATCATATGCAAAAGAGCATGGAATTAATATTGAAAAGAAAAAACAAGGTCAAGAGTCACCATACTCTATGGATGCGAATTTGCTTCATATTTCATATGAGGGACTTGTATTAGAAGACCCAAGTTTAGAGCCTGATGAAGATATGTGGTTGTGGTCTGTTAGTCCAGAGAATGCACCTGATAAACCAGAGTATATCTCTATAGAGTACAAATCGGGTGACCCTGTGGCTATTAATGGACAGGAGATGACTCCTGCAACTATTCTAAAAACGCTTAATGAGTATGGAAATAAGCATGGTATTGGTAGGATTGATATTGTAGAGAATAGATATGTAGGGATGAAAGCTAGAGGGTGTTATGAAACTCCTGGTGGAACCATTATGCTAAAGGCTCACAGAGCAATAGAGTCTATTACATTAGATAGAGAGGAGGCACATCTAAAAGATGAGCTAATGCCAAGATATGCAAAATTAATATATAATGGTTATTGGTGGTCACCTGAGAGAGAGATGCTCCAAGCCTCTATTGACAAGACCCAAGAGGATGTAGAGGGAACTGTAAGATTAAAACTTTATAAGGGAAATGTGATGGTTGTGGGTAGAGAGTCTGTTAAATCACTCTTTTCAGAAGAACACTCTACATTTGAAGAGGATGAGGTGTATGACCAATCTGATGCAGAAGGGTTTATTAAGCTAAATGCACTTAGATTGATGATTGCAGGGAAGAAGCGTAAATAGGGTGGTGCATTTATGCCACCCATCTTAAATAGATTAACTCCACTGTTTTTCTGTTATTTTTAGAATATTTTTTAATAATTTACAATTAATAAGCATATTTTTAAATCTTTTTTAATAAAATATAGTATATAAAATATTAAAAAGGATATATCATGATAAATAGACCCAAAGCCATAGATAGAGAGGCTAGATTTAATGCAAAGAGATTTATCCTAAGTAAAACTGATACTAGAGGAAATATCATATCTGCAAATAGTAATTTATATGATATTTCAGGTTATAGTGAAAAAGAGCTTCTTGGAAGACAGCATAATATCTTGAGACATCCAGATATGCCAAAAGCTATTTTTCATCTTATGTGGAGGTATCTCTTATCAGGTAGGGAGATTATGGTTGTAATGAAAAATCTAACTAAGAGTGGAGAGTACTATTGGGTAGTTGCAGACCTCAAGCCTAGATTTAATGAAAAAGGGACTATAGTTGCATTTTCATCTTTTCAAAAGTTCGCTACAGATGATATTGTATATGAGATTGAAGAGCTATATGAGGTTATGTTGAGGATAGAAAAAGTTCATGGAATGAGAGCTTCAGGAGAATACTTAGAGGGGTTTTTGGAGGAGAGAAAGGTAACTTATGATGGTTATATATATGAGTTGATAAAACCAAGAGGTATAATCAACAGTATTATTAATGGTTTCAAAAAAGTTACAGCATAAGAGGTTACTCTCCTCTTTTATCTCTTTTTATACTCCTCTTTGGAGTCTAATCTGTTACCCTCATTATCAAATTTTCTCTGAAAATTTCCACGAATAATTACAAATGTCATATATGAAAATAGTACTATAGCAACTACATAAAATATCTCTCCAAAACTCATAATATCTCCTCTAATTTATTCTTTATAACTATCTTCTCAAATCCATCATAGTTTTGTCTCAATGCCTCATAAGTTACAACTCCTACTGATATACCGAGATTTAGACTTCTGCCTCTAGCACCCATTGGTATAGTGATGCACTGTTTTGAGTTTTTTAGTAGTATATCCTCTCGTATCCCTTTTGTCTCTGAACCAAAAAGTATATAGTCTCCTCTTTTGAATTCTACATCAAAATAGAGTCTATCTGTTTTTGTTGTAGCTAAATGAGTATGGTTATCTATAGGATGAACCTCTAAAAACTCATCAAAACTCTCCCAAACTGCTAAATCCAAATCTTTCCAATAGTCTAAACCTGCTCTCTTGACAGCTTTGTCATCTATATCAAAGCCTAGAGGTTTGATAAGATGAAGCGTTGCTCCAAGATTAACACACAGCCGTCCAATTGTACCCGTATTGGGTGGAATCTGTGGCTCTACTAATACAATATTAAACACTAATTATCCTTTTTAACTATCTTTGATATAATATCTCATTCTAAACAATAGGAGCAGAGATGAGATTTACAAAGAAAATAACTTCATGTGCTATTTTAGCACTTTTATTCATAGGATGTACTAAAGCCCCGATAACAGGACGGAGTCAACTTATTATGATAAATCCTCAGGAGGAGATGAAATTGGGTTATGCAAGTGCAAAACAGATACTTGCCAAAGAGAGAGTTAGTGCAGATGTACAAAAAAATGCAATGGTCAAAAGAGTAGGAGAGAGAATTGCAAAAGTTACAGAGAGAGATTATCATACCAATTTTAAATGGGAGTTTTTTGTTATAGAAAATGATAAACAGGCAAATGCTTTTTGTCTCCCTGGTGGAAAAGTTTTTGTATATACTGGAATCTTTAAGTATATAGCTAATGATGATGAATTAGCAGCTGTTATGGGTCATGAGATTGGTCACGCATTGGCTAGACATGGTGCAGAGAGAGTAAGTAGAGGGCAACTTGCACAAATGGGAGGACAGGTGTTGAATGCTGTTATGATAGGGCAGGGAAATCCACAAAATACTGCGATGGTAATGCAGGCATTTGGTATAGGTACACAACTAGGTGTAATGTTACCTCACTCAAGAGACCAAGAGCTAGAGGCTGACCATATAGGTATAGTTTTAGCACACAAGGCAGGGTATAGAGCTACAGCAGCATTGAGCTTTTGGGAAAAATTTGCTAAAAGTGGCGAGACTCCACCAGAGTATTTATCAACTCACCCTGCTCCACAAAATCGTATAGTTAAGATAAGAGAACTTATTAGAAGTAAAGGTTGGAAGTAATTAACTTTGCGAAGATTATGCTATAATTCACAGATAAATTAATTAGTAACTATTATAAAAAAGGATTAAATTTTGAATAATATACTCATATTAGAATTAGTTGTGGGAGTTATAGTAAGTTTTACGCTTCTAGGGATATTTATTTGGGCAGTAAAAGATGGTCAATTTGATGATAGTAAAAAATCTATGGATGGACTTTTATTTGATAGTGAAGAGGACTTGAGAGATGCTGTTAGACGAGAAGAGAGAGTAAAAGCATTAAAAGATAAGAAGGCTAAAAAATAGAGTAGAATAGAGGGGAATGGATGAGAGCAATATTTTTAATATGGTTATCTGTGGTTAATCTTTTTGCAGGTAGCGATTATTATACCAAAGAGATAATATTTAAAAGAATTATAACTCCTACTTTGATAAGAGTTAAAATAGATGATGAACTCTATAGTAAAATGGTTTCTAATGATATTAGGATTTACTCTTCTAATAGCACAATAGAAAATCACTATATAAAATCAAATTCTCCAACTTTACAATCCTATTCTAGTGATGATGGATATGATGTTTCAACAGTTCCGTTATTTCTGAAAAATATTGAATTAGATTATACAGATTATATTTTTAAACCTGATGGTATTCCTATTGATAGGCTTATTCCCAATATCAAAGAGGATGAGTATAATAGGTTAGTAAAGATATATGTTGGGAATACTCAAAAGGAGTGGCATTTTATTTTGAAACATTTATTAAAAAGGATTAAATTTTCAGAAAAAAAAGATGAGGAAATATCTCTAAATTCTAGTACAAAATTTATACGATTAAGAGTTGATAATAGTGAAGAGAGCCCATTAACAATAGAGAGTCTAAAGATAAAAACAGCACCTAATTATCTATATTTTATGGCAAATCCCAATCAACAATATAATATTCATTTTACTAAAAAACATACTCAAAATTTTGATAATGAGATAGTAAAACTAGTAGAGAATAATACTCCGTTTATTGAAGGGAAATTAGCTGATTTGAAGAAAAGTAAAAAGATAGAAATAGAAGAAGATGATAATAATAGCAAAGAGAAGGGATTGGTTATTGCTATAGTTATAGCTGTAGTGGTATTATTCTCTATTGCTATAGGACTTATAAATGGTAAAGGTGGAGGTGAGGAGAGTTCTAATTAAGAGCGTAACCTTGTCCCGAGACATTTTTAATTAAATCTTTTGAGGTTTTTTTTCTTAATCTTCTAATAAAAGTTCTAACTCTATCATCTGATACATTTCTCTCATTCCAAAGCGTTCTTTTTATAGTTTCATCATCTATGAAATTATCGGATTGATTTATTAATAACTCGATAAAATCTATCTCTCTTTTTGTGAGTTGGATTATTTCATTATTTTTATATAGTTTTTTTGTTTTAGTATTGAATATATAGTTTTCATTGGATGAAATAACTTTTTTTATCTCTATCTTATCAATAGCTCCACAGAGATAATCCAATAGTTCATCTGGGTCAAATGGTTTTATAAAATATTTTTTTATCTCTAAGTCTATAGCTGTTAGAAGTTTTTCTGTTTCACTATAGGCAGATAGTATAACAATAATCTGTTCAGGATTTATTTTTTTGATTGCTCTTGCCATATCAAGACCATTCATTTTTGGCATCATAATATCAGTAATTACAATATCAGGATGGATTTTTTTATATGCTTTTAATCCCTCTTCTCCGTTATTTACCACAGTAAAGCTTTCGCAAAAATCACCTATGGCACTCTGCATAAGTTCAGCTAAACTCTTTTCATCCTCAGCTAGTAAAATTCTGATATGTTTTAAACTGTCATACATCTACTCTCTACTCCTTTAAGTGGTATAATAATGGTAAATTTTATACCATTTTTAAAATTCTCTACATCCATTATACCACTCAAACTCTTTTGAATAATCATTCTTGACATAAAAAGACCTATACCTGTACCCATATTGGGATGTTTTGTACTAAAATATGGCTCAAATATCTTTTCTATGTTCTTCTTTTCTATTCCTCCTGCATTATCTATAAATAATATTTTAGCACAAGAACGATTTTTTATAAATATTTTCGAGACTATAATGCTAATTTCTGGATTTATAATTTTATTGATTCTAAATGCGTCTTTTGAGTTTTGGAGTAGATTTATAATTACTTGAGTAAGTTCATTTGATACACCTTTTACTTTTGCCTTTTTAAATATTGTTTTTATTTTAATGTCGCTTTTTTCTATATCTCTTTCTAATATATGTAGTGCATTATTGATTGCATCAGAGATATAGAATGTTTTTTTGGGTTTGTTTGGATTGAAAAAGTTTGAAAAATCCTCTATTGTATTTGACATATTTTTAGTTATTTTTTTTGATTTTTTATAATATAACTCCATCTCTTTTGGGTTATTTCTAATTGATGCTTTTTTCATATTGAATAGGGTTAGATTTAGTTCTGCTAATGGTTGTCTCCATTGATGAGCAATATTGGCTATCATTTGACCCAAAGATGCAAAACGAGACTGCATAAAGAGAATCTTTTGTTTCTCTTCATTTTTTTTAATCTCCTCTTTTACTCTACTCTCCAAAGTCCTGTTTAACTCCTGTAGCTCTTGTGTCTGCTCTTTTACTCTTCTTTCTAACTCTATCTCCTGTTTTTGAAGAGCATGTTTTAACTCTATCTCTTTAGTCACATTATAACGAATAGCAATAAACTCTGCTATCTCTCCACTCTCTTTTAATATAGGCGTTATAGTGGTATTCAGATAAAAATCAGAACCATCTTTTGCTCTATTTTTTACTGTAGATTTAAATGTCTTCTTTGCTAAAATGGTTTTCCATAAAAGTTTGAAATTCTTTTTTGGTATATCGGGATGTCTTACTATATTATGGTTTCTTCCTATTAATTCTTCTTTTGAATAACCTGATATTTTACAAAACTCATCATTTACAAAAGTGATGATTCCAGAGGTATCTGTTTTTGATACAATATTACTGTTTTCTATGGCTTCTCTATATTGTTCTAATAGCATCTAAAATTCCTAAACTAAATAATAATATTATATGGATTTTTAGCACAAGAACAGATAAAATCTGTTAAAAAAAACTTAATTTTCAATAGAAAGTAAACAGTTAGTAAACAAAAATCTATTTTAATTTAATCATTAAGTGTATATTAAACCATTAAATACTACCATTTAGTCATAGTCACTTTAGTGTCATTCTCCGTCACTAATTGTCATGTGAACTATAGACAAAAATTTAAAGAGGAGGTATTGATGCAAAACAATGCAGAACTCGAGTATGACTACTCGGTAGTAAAATTATTCACATTTTCTACAATTTTGTTTGGTATCATCGGTATGACTGTTGGTGTAATCATAGCTTTCCAACTTGCGTTTCCAGAGCTAAGTAATTTGGCAGGGGAGTACGGTACATTTGGAAGGTTAAGACCTTTACACACTAATGGTGTAGCTTTTGGTTTTACACTTAGTGGTATTTTCGCAACATGGTATTATGTTGGTCAGAGAGTGCTAAAGATGTCTCTAAAAGAGTCAAAATTCTTAATGACAGTTGCAAAACTTCATTTTTGGTTATACTTTATAACTATACTTCTAGCTGTAGTTACTCTAATTTCAGGTTACACAACTTCAAAAGAGTATGCAGAGTTAGAGTGGCCACTTGATTTACTTGTTGTAGTATGGTGGGTTCTTTGGGGTGTTTCAATGTTTGGTATGATTGGTATGAGACGAGAGAGAACACTGTATATCTCAGTTTGGTACTATATGTCATCATTCCTTGCAATTGCAATGTTATACATATTTAATAATATGGAAGTCCCTACAGCATTTTGGTCAGGTGATGCACCAAGTTCAATTATGCACTCTATATCTATGTATAGTGGAACAAATGATGCTTTAGTACAGTGGTGGTATGGACATAATGCTGTTGCATTTGTATTTACAACACCAATTATTGGTATTATTTACTACTTCTTGCCAAAAGAGTCTGGACAAAATGTATTCTCATATAAACTCTCTATTCTTTCGTTTTGGGGATTAATGTTTGTTTATCTTTGGGCTGGTGGTCACCACTTAATCTACTCTACTGTTCCTGATTGGATGCAGACTATGGGTTCTACTATGTCAGTTGTATTGATTCTCCCATCTTGGGGTAGTGCTATTAACATGCTTCTTACAATGAAGGGTGAGTGGGGTCAACTTCAAACATCTCCTATTATTAAATTCTTGGTTCTTGGTTCAACATTCTATATGTTATCAACAATAGAGGGCCCTATTCAAGCTATCAAATCAGTAAATGCTATTGCTCACTTTACCGATTGGATTCCTGGGCATGTTCATGATGGTGTTCTTGGTTGGGTTGCATTTATGATTATGGCAGGTATCTTCCATATGAGTCCAAGAATGTTCAAGAAAAAATTATACTCCAAATCATTGATGGAGACACAATTTTGGATTCAGACAGTAGCGATTGTATTATACTTCACATCTATGTGGATTGCAGGTATTACACAAGGTATGATGTGGAGAGCATATGATGAATATGGTTCACTTTTGTATTCATTTATTGATACAGTTGAAGTGCTTCATCCATACTATACAATTAGAGGAGTTGGTGGATTACTATATCTTACTGGGTTCTTGATGTTCGCATATAATATTTTTAAAACTGCAACAGCAGGTGAAGAGCTTGATTCAGAGCCAACAACCGCATCGCCGATGGCGAATTAAGAGAAAGGAGAAATTATGTTTCATTGGTTAGAACAGAGACCGTTTTTCTTTGCGGTAGCATTATTTTTAACAGTAGCATTTGCAGGATTTATTGAGATAGTTCCTGATTTTGCAAAAGC
>Ga0256845_1002346_pt1 | contig 13816 bp, 13 predicted proteins | sample RiftiametaG_FD_189101 | JGI IMG/M metagenome (GOLD analysis project Ga0256845, IMG submission 189101) | Tube worm associated microbial communities from hydrothermal vent at the East Pacific Rise, Pacific Ocean - Riftia | ecosystem: Host-associated > Annelida > Integument > Unclassified ...
ATTTGATAAATCTATAAGTATCAAATATGTTGGGTTTCCATGTCGCTCTCTATCACCTGGGTACATTAAGAAACAGACTTTTGTGCTTGCCGCATTCCACACAATTGGGGAGATAATATGCTGTTGTTCCTCATAATTCTTCGCAGGAATGAAATACTGTTGTCGCAGTCTGTTTGTTTCCGGCCAGATGATGAAACCTCGATTCGTTGGATTGCCATCAGAGTTATCCATAGAATTTTCTTCGGGAGTTTTCGTGAGATCATAGACAAGAAGCACGGATGTCCGATATAACGGGATTGATTGCGGAGGATAACGGAAATTATAGGCAATTTTGGTGAAATCTGGAGAAATTGAAGCGTCCCATCCCCAGATCGTATCAATGACCTGACTAGTAGGAAGATGAACAAAGGTTATTACATCTCCTCCACTTCCTAATTTGCCGTGAATGAGAAGCTGCTCTTGTTCGTAATGATAAAGATTGACAATTGTTTCTGTTCGATTAGAAATACTGATTTCTTTACTCATTCCAGTTATTTTATCAAAGATCTGCAGAGTGATGATCTTTTTTTGCCCAGCAGCAGAAGCATCGCTCGATACACCTGCATGTATAGCATACTCGTCATCGTCTTGTAGAATACTCTGCTGAGCAACAGCATTCATGCTGTAAAACACCCAAAACCACAAGAGACAGAATGCTATTCTTTTTACAAACATATTTTCCTCTTTTCCTTCCTTGTACTATCGTTGCCTCCCACGGAACATGTTGTCTCGGTCCCAAATGACCTGATGCCACCGAATAGGCATACAACTGCTTTTGCTCATCGTGGCCAGCCACGCAACAAAGATCGCTTCTCCCTCTGAATCCTTCATACGATACCCACCGAATACCGGTGTAAAGAGTCTTCTCATCAAAACGGAATGATAATTGGGCTCTAAAATCCCCTGAATAGTAGAAGATACTGCCATTTTCAGGCTTAACGACAATATTCATAACCTGTCCACCTCTCCGCAATGCATTCGCTGATTGAAGTCTTGCTGTCTCCCATCGTACATTCTGTACTTGCTCCAGATGGTTTGATGCAACTGAGTATGCATACAATTGATTTTGAGATTCTGACAAAGCCCACGAAACGAAAAGTGGTTCTCCCTTTAAGTCCTGCATGAGATATCCCCCTAAGATTGGTTCGAAAGGAAGTGAAACAATCCTATACTCTTCAGGGGTGTTTGTCACACCAGTATACTGCATCTATTGTATAATTTTTTACTTGCATTAAATTTGTAAATGCCATGTGTGATTCTTTAAAGCATAAAGGCTGATGTCCCATAAAAAAAGCGTTATCGCTATTATACGATAACGCCAGGATATTTTCATCATTAAGATATTCAGGAAAGTCACGATTGCATTTGTAACATATCAATAAATTGTCCCTCAGTGATTATTTTGATCGCTTCTTCTTCCCGTTGATTCAATTCCTCAACTTTCAGAAGCTTCTTCCCCTTCTTTCCATCCGCTCCATTACCAAGAAGAGGGGACTTGAGGTTACCGACCACGAGATAATCCAACTCTCGAGTCACGCTACTGGGAATAGACCCTCCTCGACTGAGAACCGCTTCCTGAGCATGTTTCTTGGTCATTGTAGCCATGTCACCTGTAAAAGCAAAACTTTTTCCTGAAACCATAATATTTTCCCTCCATTAATGAACATAGTAGTATCCGTTCTGGACACACGGCGTCAACCCATTCTGTTGTCACGATTCTTTACACAATGAGTCCTTACCAATACATTAAGGTACATCATGTGATCTGTCAAGCCAAAAAAGATGGGATATTTTTCAACAAATTATTGACATAAAGCGAGATAAATATCTAACGTATCAGAAGTCATCTACGTTGAACGTCTCAGTTCGACGCATACGCAACACGACACGTGCCATACAATGATTTTTAACCGTCAGTGAGTAAGTGTGGCGGGCTCGTTCCCACGCTCCGGCTTGGGGGGAAGTTGCGGTTATCCTCCCCTTTTCCATTCAGGAGAGACGATATAACATTTTAACGTGAGAGGAAAGGTTCATTATGTTTGGAATTGGAATGCCAGAACTCATCGTGATTTTTATCATTGCGCTCCTTGTTGTGGGGCCGAAAAAGCTCCCGGAACTTGCTCGAGCGCTCGGACGGGGATTTGGAGAATTTAAACGGGCCACCAATGAGATTCGCCACACCCTGGATGCTGAAATGAACCAGATCAATGACACTCTGCCGAAGCTGCCTGACGAGAATATCTTCACTGTCTCATCTTCATCAGATCAACCAACAAGTCCGGAAGACTCATCGCCCAAAAATATCTGAAGAAACCCACCCAGTTCAGGCAGCCTCGGGACTCAATGCCCCCCTTTTTCCTGATATTGATTCATGGAATAGGGGAATGAAAAACGATACTCTGTTGTCGTTCTATGATCGGAATTCTTGACGGCCGCGCAAACTTCTCCGCAATAAACGGGGCAACTGCCTGTCAGGAGCAAATTCACTTGGTTTTTTTCAGGGCGTTTAATCTCTTTTCCGCCTGTGTGCGATAATTGGCCGCCTGCAGGTTCTCAGGGTCAAGCTCAATGACTTTCTCCCACTCCAGGATCGCTTCTTCCAGAGCTTCCTGATTAAACAACTTAATGCCCTCATTCAGGTGAGTTGTAATGAGTTTTCTGATGTCATCCCGGGTTTGTTCCAATTCCCGCACGATGTCTGAATTTCCCGGCTCTAACCGTAATGCCTGCTCATAGATGGCAACACTTTTTTTCAGGTTCCCTGCCTCTCGATACATTTTGGCAGAAGCCAGAAGGTTTTCAACCTCCGACATATTCAGGGGCGTTTCGGTATTGTGTGTCTCTGGGGCCAGCGCAATATTACTCTCTTCTCCCGGGGCTGATCCTCGTAAATTGGCAATTGAGCGCACGATATAGTCGTACACATCGACATCGTGAGGATTGCGTTCATACACTTGATTGAAGAGCGCAAGCGCGTCACGAAAATTTCCCTGATTATACGCCGAGACTCCCTCATTGAACAATTGTTGCAACTCCTCTGTCATCTCAGTTTCTGGAATCGGTGTAATATCCCGAACCTCTGCTGGATTTTCTCCTTGCGCATCACTGCTCGCCATGTTCTTCAAAGGGTCTTCCTCATTTGGAGATAAGGCTTCATGAAATTGTAAAATATGGGGAATTTTGAGTTGCTGTCCGATACGAAGCTGCGCCTTGTCAGCAAGTTGGTTAAAATCGGCGAGAATACGATAGTCCGAAGGATTTTTGGTATACCGGGCGGCGATTGAAGAGAGCGTATCTCCTTTTTCGACGGTATACATCGTAAAAGGAATGTGTTCCAGGGTTGATAAGTAGTTCAGAGTTTGTTCATTTTGTGGATCAACCCGTAACGCCTTTGCGAATTCTTCTCGCGCGTTGTTTACCAGGCCTCTGCCCACCAACGATCTGCCTCGCTGAAGAAATACCCGATCACTCGTCGCTGTCAACACTTCCAGATCAGCCAGCCGTTGTTTGGCTAACTCATTTGCCGGATCAAGTTCGAGTAGCCCTTCCCATTCTGCCCGGGCTTTTTGGTAGGCGCCCTGACTTAAATACAGTTCTCCCAGGGCTTTGTGCCGCTCGGCAGCATCTTCCAGGACGAGATGGAGCTCCTCAATTTTTTGGTGTAACAAGGCATTTTGGGGATCAAGCTGGCGGGCTTCTTCGTACAGTTTCAGGGCTTCCCGAACCTGACCCTCGCGTTCCAGGGCTTCCGCTCGCTCAACATATACATCAAGCTGCGTTGAGGTTTCAGACGACGAAACTTCTTCTTCGGTCAGTTCCTGGATTCGCAAACGTGCCTGCCGGATGGCAAGCTGGGCATCAATATATTCCGGAGCAGTCGGAGAGACCCGTTCCCACATGGCAATGGCTTCCTGAAACTGACCAGCCTCAAACAATTGCTGCCCTCGCTGATAGACCAAAGAAGGCTCACGCTTTGGCTCTTCCTGGGAGGGAGGGGAGAAGGAAACCGAGGAGCATCCAGTCGTGATGACGCTTCCGAGAATCATCGTGAACACACAAAGAAGAAACACTCGGCTTCTTGCAAAACTCATCCTATCCATGGTGACATGTCTCCTCATGTGTTATAACCGTTAGGTTCTCTTTAAATATTTGATTAATACTAATTCATTACCTCCATCAGGCGTTCTTCGATAGTCAACTTCATCCATTGTTCGATTGATTAAGCTAATCCCCAACCCACCATTCCGCTTCATGTGAATAAGTTCATTGATATCCGCTGGTCGTTTTGAACGAGGATCGAAATACTTCCCCTGATCAATAATGGACAGCACGAGCTTTGATGCGTCAATTTCCATCCGAATCGTCAGCTTTTTCTCAGGTTCTTCCGGATCATAGCCATGTTCAATGACGTTGGCACAGGCTTCATCAACAGCAAGTTCGATGTTATCAAGGTCTTGCTCATTAAAGCCCGATTCTTCAGCAATCCCCGTTACAAACTTCCGGATACGGTGTAAAAAGTGCATTTCCCCAGGAGTTTGGATCACAATTGTTGTTGAATTTTTTCTCATTATCAGGGGCCCCTTGCTTTTCCAGGAACAAACCGGAAAGATTATTGAAATGCGGAAATCGCCGCATCTTCATTATCAACAATGGAAAAAATTTCGGTGAATCCCAGCAAATCGAACACTTTATAGATTTTAGGGGGCATCTTCATCAACACAATGTCTCCGTTGTTACTTTTGACATCGCCGATGACACTCATAAACACCCCTAAACCGGCGCTGCTGATGTAGGATAGCTCACTGAAATCAACAATCAGCCGATATTGCTGCTGCTGTAAGAGTTCCTGGATGACTTTTTCCATTTCAGGAACAGTATGAGCGTCTAAAAATCCCTCAACGATAACTTTTGTAATATTCTGTTCAGTAAGCGTATCAACAGTAATATTCAGTTTTCTCATAATTGCCTTTTCACTCCCAGAATAAATTTGAGTTTTCAATTCATCGTGAATCAAAAACTCATCAGGTTATTGCTTCTTATTTCACTTTAATAGCGACAGCCGTAATATCGTCATTTTGGGTAAATCCTTCGGTGAAGGTTCGAATATCTTGATCCAGCGCTGCGAGAAAGTCTTCTACATTCTTGTGAGCGTGCTGTCGAAGAGACTCCTTCAGGCGATCATCCCCAAATTCATCACGGTGTTCATTCATTGCCTCTGTAATGCCATCAGTATATTGAATCAACAAGTCCCCACTCGACAGGGATATGTTTTCGGATTTCAGCATCGTATCAAAAATGGTTCCTTTATCTAACCCTAACGCGATCCCTTTCGGGTTATACTCGCGTAACTCTTTTGTCTGCGAATTATAGACCAGTGTATCATTATGCCCGGCACTGACAAACTGGAACTGTAACGTTCGAATGTTTAAAATCCCGTAATTGGCCGTAATAAACATCCCCTTCTTGATGTCATGCGCGATCATCTCATTGGTTTTCCGAATAACCGAGGTCGGATCGCCCTCCTGTCCGGCAGGGAGTTTATGGTTCGGCATATCCGATTTCATTGCCTTGGCTCGAATCACCGCTTTGGCCATCGTCATCACAAGCGAACCAGGTACTCCTTTTCCAGACACATCCGCAACGACAATTCCCAACTCATCCTCACTCACCCAGAAAAAATCATAGAGGTCCCCACCAACCTGCGCGGCTGCCCGATAGAGTGTGCCAATCTCAATATGGCCCAACGATGGAGTTTCTTTCGGGAGTAACGCCATCTGGATTTCTTTGGCAATCTCCAATTCGCGAGCCAGGCGTTCACTGGCGACTAAACGTTTCTGCGCATCCCGTAATTTGCCTCTGGTGGTATCGAGGGTTTTAGCCAACGTTCCGACTTCATCCAGCGTACTCACCGAGATCGGATGATCAAGGTCCCCCCGTCCAAGAATCTCCGCATCCCGCACTAAGCTTTTAATGGGGTTGACAATCAGGCTTGCCAGAAGATAGGAACCAGCAGAGCCTAACACGATGGCAATAATGGCAATATAAATAATCTTCTGCCTCGCCGTACTGACATCCTGTAACAGATTTTCTTCCCGTAATCCAACATGCACTGAGCCGATGTAAGCTGTTCCGATATTTTTATCCCGGACCTGAACAGAAGTATAAAAATCAAAATGCGATTCTCCCTTAAATTGCACTCGGTAAATGCTGACTTCTTCTCCTTGTTCAATGACGTCAGCATGTTGTGGGGGAACATAGGGCTTGCCGAGCAATCCAATATCCGGATGGGCTTGGATCACATCCTCCTTGTCCAGTACAATCGCATACCCGATGACAGGATTTGTGACATGACTGAGCATTCCATTTAATAACTGTTTCGCAATATACGTTTCTAATTCATGACGTTGGTCATCCGGAATATTTTCAATCTTCAGGGTGACTTCCAAATCGTTGAGCGCAGATAATGACTCAATAACAAATTTTGTCCAAGGATATTGCGTGAAAAATACATCATACTGTTCCTGCGACGTGAGGTCGTTACTGATACTGATGACATCTTGCAATAATCTTGCCGCAATTTTGCGTATTGGCTCAGACTCCACTGACAATTCTGCAATATGAAGCCGGGTATTCACCCCCTGTTTTGTTATGAATGGCTTGAGGAGCGCAATCTTATCTTCTAAAAAAAATTGTGTGAGAAAGGCGTGATATTCTTCTGGTGTAAATCTGGCTGGGTTCCCCTCTAATTTATCTCTGGCTTCAAGAGAGGCGATCAAATTATTGAGACTTAGATTATCTCCTTCCAGGAGAGGCCCAACAACATTTTTGGCAAGGTTTTTGACAAGAAAACGTCCCGTACTCTCCATCTGCAACAGCAACGCTTTTCGCTGCTGATCAAGCACAATAGAACCGACAAACGTCATCACGACGACAATCAGGAGGACGGTTAGAAACGTCAGTTTTGTCTTTAATGTTCGATTTCTCAACCAGCGGAACATAAGGGTCTCGATCTAGAAACGGGTTAGCTTGCTGTTGTGCCTATAACGAATATAAGACATATTCAGGCTCTCTTTATGAATGCATCATAAAAATTTGTCCAGTTTATATTGACGAAGACACAACAGAGTTGGTTGAACATAATCAACACTTTCATGAATAGAATGCACCCCCAACAGGTTCTGTTGGACATATTGTTGTGATGAACCCGGCATTCTCGTGTGGTAAGTACGGATATTATTGTCTAATAAACGTTCATTGAATATGTTTTCGCTCCCTCAAAGAGACAAAGATTTCATCTTGTTAAGGAATATAATCGCTGTTTGGGAGTTTAAGGTCAAGAAATTTCTCTCAGGATTTCTCTTTGAGAAGATTTGAGCAAAAATTTGGCCGCACAACAGCACAAAAAAGATAGACGGAATCGGGATATTGACTTGAAAGAGTACCCAGAAATAACTCTCCGGCATCGAAGGAAAATCGCCACAGGTTCCTCTGCCGCGACGATTTTCCTCAATGAACACGACGCTGTCACGCGCGCTTAGCCCGCGGGAGAAATCGCGTCAGCCGGACATACATCCACACATGCACCACAATCGGTACACAGTTCAGCATCGATGATATATTTATCATCACCTTCGCTAATTGCATCAACAGGGCATTCGCTGACACATGCACCACAAGAAATGCAATCATCACTAATTGTATGAGCCATAATGAACCTCCAAAGATCACTGTAAATGAATCACGTTGATGGTTTGATGCGACATCGTTTCAACGTACATTGAAACGTGAATACGTGACAGCACCATCATAAAATAGTCAAGGAAAATTCATATTTCCTGCCAAAGATTTCTTCTGACTCCATTTTAAGAAGAGTTTCCCAGTCAAAACTCTAATGCATTTCAGGATCACAGCTTCCGATACCAGGGCGATAAAAATGAAACTGCACGTTCGGATGATCTGCCAGGAGCGACATCGGCACGACGCTGTCAGGGATGTGCTTCGAGAGCATCAATGTTGTCAATCGCATTCCAAAAGGATTGTCATGGCAACCAGGCTGCCAGATCGAAACTTTTTCCGATTTCCAGGTTTCGACTGGCCCGACTGTAATCGCTTGTGAAGGAACGCTGGAGACCATTCCCCCGGCTGATGTGCGGGCGTTCTGAAGAATCGTCATCGGATGCAGATCGACAATCCGCGCGCTCAATTTGCGATATTCTTCCGGTGACGGCGGCTCGTCTGCATAGGGTCCTTCCCGCTTGACCGGGTCATTAAACGCCCAGTGTTTGACGTCCCCCTGTCCTCCTTGCATGACAAGGCAGCGGATTTGTTCAAACGATGTCGTATAATCCGAAATCGTCTCTTTTGTCAAAAAATGCAGATGCTCATCCGGCATTCGGAGTTTTTTATCAATGCGATGAAAGCAGAGTTCCAAATCTGCCCTTGCAAAGCTCAGAGGATGAGTGAGCGGAACTTCCTTCCCGTCGCCATACCATTCATCCATGCCCCAAAAATGTCCATGGCGGACATTCAGTTCCAGATCATTGACAATCTGAGCCACCAACGGAAGCTGTTCTGTTGGGCCAATCGGGCCGCAAATTCCGGTGGGATCACTCTCAGTGGCTTGCTGCCAGGCCGCAACGTACTCAAGGGCTTCAGCGACATAAAATGATTCCAATGTATCGTAAAATGTCACCGTGAATCCCGGACGGGATAGTTGTAATAAATCCTCCGCTGTTAATGTGGCCGCATCCTGCAATATCTCATGATCCAGGGTAGTATAGTCCCACCAGCCTTCAGCGACTTTACTGAGATTTCTCATAGCGATCTCCTCCTTCGTGTTAGATTGTAATAGAAGCAGAGTTCAGCATTTTTTGAAACGCCTTGTAATAATGAACCACGATGTCAGAGCGCAGAAAGTGTGTAAAGAAGTTTCCAGGGGATGATATAATTTTTTCAATATTATGGGAAGACTGCTCGTCGCAGTATGGTGAGTTCCAAACGGAGTCCTTGGAACCGCGTCACAGCCCTGCTTCAGAAAAAAGGGGCAGTTCTTCTGAAGCTTTGACCGACAACGCCTACCGGACGTGAACCCGTTTACTTTTGCAGGCGGCCATTACTTTCTTCACAACCAGCGGAAAGAGGCCGAGAACCATAAAGGATAAGATGAGTGTTGGATTCAGAATTCCTCGCAGTGAATCGATTTTGGCCAATTCGGTCCCGGCGTTCACATAGACGAAGGTTCCGGCCAGCATGCCGAGTTGTGAAACCCAATAAAAGGTGCGAACCCGCATGTTTGTCAGTCCCATTGCCAGATTAATCAGCCAAAACGGGAAGGCTGGAATCAAGCGCAGGGTGAAGAGATACAGCGCGCCCTCTTTTTCGATCCCTTGATTTATCGGTTGCAACGTGTTTCCGACTTTTCCCTGTACCCAATCGCGCAATAAAAATCGTGCAGTCAGAAAGGCCAACGTTGCCCCGATGGTACTGGCAAATGAGACGGAAACCGTCCCCAGCACGCGCCCGAAAAGCGCTCCGCCAAGAAGGGTCATCACAGCCGCCCCGGGGAGCGATAAGGCTGCCATGACGATATAAATCAGCATATAGGCTCCGACGACGAACACCTGATGTTCTTCATAATATTGGACAAATCTCACCTGCGATTCTTTCATATATTCCAGCGTGAAGTATTGCCTCAGATCAAAGACGAAAAACAGGCCGATGATGCCAACGATAGCAGCGATAATCACGATTCGCTGAATGAATTGCTTGTTGCCGTCCTGTGCGTGCTCTGCATTCGTGTGGGATGTATTCATCGTTTGTTTCCTTATGTCCCCTCAGCAGCCGGTCTCTCTCCATAAAAGGCCAAAAAAGTTCGCCCTTTTGCGGTCGGGTGTGTTTCGTATCATGCCGGTTTACTCGCCATTTAATGACCAATTATAATCAAGGTATTTCACCCGAATGTTCTCTCTATTGGCTTCGAGTTGCTCCTTAAACTCGCCTTCAGCAAATTGCAAGATAAAGCTTAGAGGATCGTCATTGAAATCACTGCCAAACCATTTGAACAGTCGAGTGACATACAAAATCTTCCCATCCAGATAGTTTTTTCCCGGTTATTTAAAAACGCTCGAGTGTTTTTTTCAAGCTGCTCATCAACAATGTCGCCTTCAAAAGTTTCCGGATAGAGGGGAGGGCAATCTTTTGCAGCGCAGTTGATGGCGAAATGAACCCGTGCATCCTGAAAGGTCGGACGCAAGATATTATGTTCCACATCATCCAGAGTCAGCGTTTTCCCCCCAATCTTGACAAACGATATTTTCCAGGGGCTTTTTAGCAAACTTCCGGTGTTTTTAATCGATTTCACCGGATAATTTATCAGGATCAGTTTTATCGTATACGCATTATACGCATTCATGTAGAACGCAAACCGTTCGTCCCTCGACAAAGCTTCTGGGTTGGCCTTGTTGAGCAATTCGAGATAGCGGTCGAGCTGCTGCTCTTCATCTTTAAAACCTTTATAGTCCACCATGCCGTCGTTGACATATTTTCGCAGCAGTTCTGCAAACAGGCCATGGCTGAACGTTTTTTCTGCCTGGCTTACCGATATGGATGTCAATAAGACGCCCGTGAACACAACAACAGTGACTCTCCTGAACAATTGCTGCATACTCCCTTCCTCCCCTTCACCTCATTGAGGATCGCGATATATCAATCTATTCAACACGCATTATAAAGGGATACGCACTGTGAAGACATTTAGATGTATGGTCTTCGTTTTTGTCGTCAGGAAGTTACAGACACACGGGGGAAAAGAAAAAAGATGCCGCGTAAAATAACGGTACAAGGGCAAAGATACGAAAGCAGCCGATCGAGGAGAGTCGATGTAGAGAAAGAGACACTCTCTGCGCTCAAGAAAACAACGACGAGAACTGTGCTAGATCATTGTTTGAAGCACAGGTTTGCCGCTTGGCCCGATGCTCCCGTGCTCAGGTTCAATTGTGATGAGGATTTCACACTCTAATAACGAGTGAGGTGAAGCAATCTTGAGCATTCCATAGCCCTGCTGATTCACTGAGAACACTCCGCCAGTGCGACGTTGACCATTCTGAAGCAGCCACACCTGATAATGATAACCCGGTTCAAGCGCTGGCAAATGGGCAACAGCTAAAGTCCCCATCTCGCCATCATTGCTGACCACGATCTGGCCTGTCGCGTTGGGAACGACATGGGTACATTTTAACACAACCAATTGAAAATCATCGGTCTGAAAGAGCTGCTGGAGCGATTTACTCTGCTGCCAAAAGAAAATCGTACTGATGCCTAGCAGTACGATGAGCACCGCACTTGCGATATTACATACCGGAACAGCAGGACGGAAGAAGAGGAAAAGCCGCTGCCTCCACTGGGATAAGCACGATTTTTTGGAGACATGATGTATTTCTGGCTGTATTTCCCTGAGAATCCGATGTTTCAAATCAGCAGGCGGCTGAACCTCTGGCATCGCCAACGCCAGTTGATCTATGATTGTGTGAAATGTCTCAAGTTCCTCCCGGCATTGTTGACAGGTCGCAAGATGTTCCGCAACCATGACAGCCTCTTCTGCCTCCAGGCAGTCTAATGCGTAACCAGGTAAGAATTCTGTGACGTGGATATGTTCTTTCATAGACATTACCTCAATACAACCCTACGCCATATTGACAGTTTTGGATTTTTCCTGTTCATACTCTTGTAGAGCATGTCGTAATTTTTGCATAGCCATACGAATACGAGTTTTGATGGTTCCTAATGGTTGGTCGAGCTGATGCGCAATCTCCTGGTGTGTGTACCCTTGTAAGTAAGCAAGCTGTAAGGCTTGTCCCTGTTCTCTCGGGAGTTGGGAGATCGCCGCACGGATTCGCTCCTGTTGAAAACGTAATTCAACAGCTTTCGCCGGAGAGTGCGCATCTGCCATATTTTCCAGGGAAGAGTCTGTCCAATCAATGGCATGCCGTTCCGGTCGAGTTCGGCTACGCCGCAATACATCAATCGCCCGGTTTTTAGTAATTCGTGTGAGCCAACTTCGAAAGCTTGCTTTAGCCTCATTGTAGACAACGGCATTGTCCCATACTTTGAGGAAGACATCCTGAGCGATTTCTTCTGCCGCTCCCCGGTCATTTACAATACTCAAAGCAAGACTAAAAACTAATTTTCCGTAGCGATCATAGAGAGTCCCCAGCGCGTCAGGTTTTTTATAGGCAAGCAATCGAACTAAACTGCTATCATCAAGTTGTGCGTAGTCCATCGTGAGTTCCCCTCGTGAACGGTCGTGAAGTCTCCCTCTCTCCGGCCCTCTTGGCTCTGTTACTCCGAGAAAGAGTCTTACACGTTGTCCAAAGGAATTCCTTCATCAATCAACATAATCGGGATGTCATTCCGAATGGGATACACGTACTTTTGATCTTCCCGCACCAGACCACCATCGATCGTTTCAGAGATTGTATCTCCCCCTCGGTTTTGTAACGTCCCAGCTTGTATCGCCGCATTGATGGTTGCAATAAGCGCATCATCTGCCAGCACAACAGGTTCTTTCGTTTCCGGACATGCCAAAATATTCAGTAATTCTTGACTAATCGCCATATTGTCACTCTCCTCATGTTAAAAAAGCAGATATTTTGAAATAAATGGGGCCTCTCTATCACTGAAAAAAACGTTATTAATGCCTGATGTGATGGGAAAACACGTTCTCACGAAGGACGACGGGTTGGCAAGAAAAAAAGACGGTGACAACAGTCTGTTAAGAAAAAGATTGGGAAACGCGAAATATCATTGGTGGGCCAACGTGACCCACCGCTGCTACGAATCAGCCGAAGTATCGCTGGGAATGCTCCGACAAGAATATTTTGCTTGACAGAGATGCGGCCATAAGGACATACTCATACATATTACTCCATCGTAGAACTGCTCAGACAGAAGCGACACGAGTTTCAGCAGCATGACGGGATGTTCATAATAATAATAGAACTGAGTTGTGACCACAAAGCATGAATAAACAACAAGTACATGCGATTCATGACAGCGGCTATAAAAAACTGTTCTCTAATAAAGAAATCTTCCGCCAGCTACTTGAAACCTTTGTGCCTGAACCCTGGGTGAAAGAGATCGATTTTGCGCAGTGTGAGACAATTGAGAAATCCTTTGTCTCCGATCATTATAAAGAGACTGAGAGCGACATTATTTACAAAGCCAAACTCAAAGGGCTTGAGACGTATCTGGTAATACTGCTGGAGTTTCAGTCGACTGTAGATCGGTTTATGGCGTTGCGCGTACTAAATTATCTCACCAACTTCTATATGGATTACGTGCAATCTAATCGCGGAGTCAGGCTGCTGCCCCCACTTTTTCCGATCGTCTTGTATAACGGGGATCGCCGCTGGACAGCCCCAGTACAATTTGCTGAGTTGCTCCAGGAACCGCGCCTGTTGGGAAAATATGTGCCACACTTTACGTACTTTAAAATTGCGGAGCATGAATACTCCAAAGAGCATTTACTGCAAATTCGTAATATTGTCTCAACTCTGTTTTTGACGGAATCGTACTATGACATTGAATTGGTGAAGCAAGAATTTGTTGGTCTTTTCCAGCAGGAAGAAGATCGTCAGGCGGTCTCGCTATTGGTCAACTGGCTGCGACAGTTAGCCGAGTACCAGCGAATAACTCCGGCTGATTATCAAGAAGTCGAACAGGTGTATCATACGGTTGAGGAGGTGAGGAGTATGTTGGTGACCGCTTTGGAGCGAGAACG
>Ga0256845_1002347_pt1 | contig 13815 bp, 12 predicted proteins | sample RiftiametaG_FD_189101 | JGI IMG/M metagenome (GOLD analysis project Ga0256845, IMG submission 189101) | Tube worm associated microbial communities from hydrothermal vent at the East Pacific Rise, Pacific Ocean - Riftia | ecosystem: Host-associated > Annelida > Integument > Unclassified ...
AATGTTACAGTCGTTTTACGATGCTCCAGGAACGGTAGAAAGAGATGTAAATGGAGATTATATCCAGAATGCGGACGGTTCTTACAAGGTTGTGAAGAATTCTAAATTGAAAGAAGAATTATCGGAAATTAATATTGCCACTGGTCTAGAGTATTGGTACAATAATATTCTAGCGGTACGAGCTGGTTTTTTCTACGAAAGCAATAACAAAGGTGCGCGTCAATATTTCAATTTCGGTATTGGTTTTAAATACCAAAACTTTGGTATTGATGTATCTTACTTAGCTGCTTTAAAAAGAACGAATCCTTTGGCGAATACTTTACGTTTTACGTTAAGAATGTCTTTTGGAGATAGTAATGTAACTGGAGGAAGCAGTACACCAGAGTAAGAATGAATCTCTCTAAATTAAGAATAGGTCAAGGTGTTGATGTACATCGTTTAGCAAAAGGAATCCCTCTTTTTGTCGGCGGAGTGAAGATTGAATCTGCAATTGGTGCCGTTGGGCATTCGGATGCAGATGTTCTTTTGCACGCCATTTGTGATGCACTTCTTGGCGCTGCAAATCTTAGAGATATTGGATTTCATTTTTCAGATACTGACCCAAAATACAAAGGAATAAATAGTCAAATTTTATTGAAAGGTGTTTTTGACCTTGTAAAAGAAAAAGGTTATTCGGTCATCAATATCGATTCAACTGTCATTCTTGAAACGCCAAAACTAAACCCTCACATTCCTTCCATGCAAAAAGTAATTGCCGAAATTTTACATGTAGATGAAGATGCTATATCTATAAAGGCGACTACGCATGAAAAAGTAGATTCTTTTGGGAATTCTGAAGCGGTGAAAGCATACGCAGTTTGTTTGTTAGTGAGTTAAGATCATTTATGAATGACTACTACGAAATACTAAAATTAAAGGTAAATTCTACTGAAAATAAGATATACCGAACCTTCAAAAAAAAACTCGAAAAAGGAGATTTAGAGCTTGAAAACATTCAGATACTTTTTAAAGCATACAAAGTTCTCTCAGGTCCTCAAAGAAAATTCTATGATATACTTATTAGCCAAAAACTAAAAGGTGAAAAACTAAATGTGAAATATTCGAGTATTATAAAGCAAATTGAGGACAACGCCATAAAACTTGCTAACTACTATTTAATTGAGATTAAAAAAAATAATTCAATTTTAAAACGTGCAAGAACTGAAAGTGTAATACTAGATTTTTTTTTAGGTATAATCGGTGTCGACTGGAGTACTTCAATTAGTTTTGGTAGTGGATTAATTCTGTTTGGTGTAATTATTACGGGCTATTCCTTATCATTATTTAATGTTTTACTCATAACTATAGGAGTCTTTCTTTTCACTATTGGCATATTATTAATTAGGAAAGGATTAACAGATTTTGAACGAGAAAATTTCAATAAACTAACCCTTCCAAGTTAATGAAGATGTGGTGTAAATTAAAGCTACGCCCCATGAAAAATCAAATTGTTTTAAGAATTCTGAAGAGGTGAAAGCATATGTGGTTTGTTTATTAGGGAACTAAATTCAAAAAAATTAAAGCTTCAATTATCTTACATTCTACAACTAGACCTTCTTTTCTGACTAAAAAAATCATTATATTTACACCGAAATTAAAAGTAACTCAAATGCAGACATATACAACGCAAGAAGAATTATTAGCACTGTACAATAAACCATTGTTAGAATTGGTTTTTGAAGCAGCTACAGTACACCGTTTACACCATAATCCGAGAGAAATTCAAATGTCTTCTCTTTTGAGTATTAAAACTGGTGGTTGTGCTGAAGATTGTGGCTATTGTCCACAAGCTGCGAGATATTCTACAGATGTAGAAGCAGAAAAATTAATGACAGTGGAATCTGTTCTTTCTCAAGCGAAAATAGCGAAAGAAAATGGTTCTTCTCGTTTGTGCATGGGAGCTGCTTGGAGAGAAGTAAGGGACAACAAAGATTTTGATAATGTAATCGAAATGGTACAAGGAGTAAATGACTTGGACATGGAGGTATGTTGTACTTTGGGTATGTTAAACGAAAAACAAGCTGTTCGATTGAAAAAAGCAGGGTTATTTGCTTACAACCATAATTTGGATACATCTGCTGATTATTACGACGATGTAATTTCTACAAGAGAATACGAAGACCGATTGAATACAATTGGAAATGCAAGAAAAGCAGGGATATCTGTTTGTTCTGGTGGAATAATCGGAATGGGAGAAGCAATTGAAGATAGGGTCGGACTTTTGATGAGTTACATGAAAATGGATACTCCTCCTGAATCTATTCCAATTAATGCATTAGTTGCAGTTGAAGGAACGCCAATGGCAGACCAAAAACCGATTGAGCAATGGGAAATGATTAGAATGGTTGCTACAACTCGTATCGCTTTTCCAAAGTCAGTTGTAAGACTTTCTGCAGGAAGAACAAAAATGACAATGGAAGGTCAAGCGCTTTGCTTTATGGCTGGTGCTAGTTCAATCTTCGCAGGAGATAAATTGTTGACAACGCCTAACCCTGAATTCAATGAGGACAAAGAAATGTTTAAAATTTTAGGGTTAGTTACCAAAGAACCTTTTCAAGAAGGAGAAAAGCCTGTGACTGAACCGGACGAAATTATTCTGGAAAGAAAACGAAAAGAAGAAGCTAGAGCGATTGAATTAGCTGAAGCAAGAAAAAATATTCCTACAGATTTTCAACCAAGAAAAGTGAAAACGGTATAATTCTTTAATGGATCAAAAACTTTTAAATAAAATTCTGAAAAGAAAAGAAGAGGGGACATTACGTTCCCTTTCTTCTTTTGACGGAATGATTGATTTTTTTTCCAATGATTACCTTGGCTTAGCGAAAATTGAAACAAGTGGAGTTTACGCTCATGGATCCACGGGGTCACGTTTGATCTCAGGCACGTCAAAGACAGCGATGAATGCTGAAAAAGAATTGGCAAAATTTTTCAATTCAGAATCAGCATTATTGTTCAATTCAGGTTACGACTCTAATCTAGGTTTTTTTAGTGCTGTACCACAAAGAGGCGATACAATTATTTATGATGAGTTAATTCATGCTTCGGTCAGAGATGGTATTCGATTGAGTTTTGCGCATCATTTTTCTTTTTTGCACAATGATATTGAAGATTTAGAAAAAAAAATAAATTCCGCCAAAGGAACAGTTTATGTTGCAATTGAAAGTTTATATTCCATGGATGGGGATTTATCTCCTCTCCGAAAAATTCAACAAATTTGCGCGAAAAAAAATGCTTATTTAATCATTGATGAAGCACATTCTTCGGGGGTGTTAGGAGAGAATGGAAAAGGCTTTGTAAATGCATTAGGTCTGGAAAGTAAAGTTTTTGCTCGGTTGATTACCTTCGGTAAAGCATACGGATCTCATGGAGCTGTAATTTTAGGGTCGAAGGATTTAACCGAATTTTTAACAAACTTTGCGCGATCTTTTATTTACACAACAGCTTTACCTGATGCAACTGTTGCTCGGAATAATACAATTGTGAGAACGGAAGACCTCAATGACAGAAGATTGAAGTTGCAAAATAATTTAACTTATTTCAGGTCAAATTTCCTTCATCCTGGACTCATTTCTGAAACCAACTCTCCGATTCAGATTCTACAAATAGGAAGTATAGAAGAAACTTCTGTTCTAGCAAAAAAAATACAAGATAGAGGAATGGCTGTGAAAGCCATTTTTTCTCCAACAATTTCGAAAGGAAAAGAAAGAATACGTTTGTGTTTTCATAGCTTTAATACGAAGAATGAAATAGATGTTTTGATCAAAGTTCTTTCTGAAGCAGAAAAATAGTATTATTTTCACCTAAAAAACAACGATGTCTGAAATAGAAAACATAACCGTTAAGAAAAAGTCAAAGAAGAAAATTTTCATTATAATTTCACTCTTTCTTCTTCTGATTATTTCAACCTACGTGTATTACAATTACTTTTTTATTTACAGTGAAGGTTCAAGAGTTGGTATTTTATACAAATTCTCTAAAAAAGGAACATTCTTTAAAACCTACGAGGGAGAAATGGTTTTACCGGGGATAAAGGCAGGGAATAGTACAACAGGTATGTCGACCAATCGCTTTCAATTCTCTGTTGACAATGATGAGCTTGCTAAAGAATTAATGAGTAGACAGGGAATGGAACTGGAATTACATTACGTAAACTACAACAAAGGCCTGCCGTGGAGAGGAGATGTATATGCTCCTGAAGATGGACAATTTGTTGTCGATAAATTGATTTTAGTTAAAAATGAATCTCCTAATGGGTACGGGTTGTAAAAGGTAAAACTCCAGGCATCAACCCTCTAAAGGGTTGGTTTGTAGCTCGTTTCAAGGTGCCTTTTTAGGTGTGCCCATAACTGAACTTAGGATTAAAGCTTAATAATTTGTAATTTTAAAGAATTGATTTCTCAAACAGAGAGATTGATTTAACCTAAAATTATTCAATTATGAAAAGTAAATTTTTATTGACAGCATTATTTATGTTAATGCTTAGTTCTGTATCTTATTCTCAATCATGGTCAGACTGGAGTACATGGCACTCGGTGAATTGTTTTGAAGGCATTGATTTTCGAATAAAAACAAAAAAGTCATCTTATTCTGGAAATTATGAAGCTTATATTGAGTTTAGAAATAGATACAATAGTGATGTGCATTTTAATTATGCAGCAACTGGAGGTGAATACACGACTAAAAATAACAGGGTGACAGTTCGAGAGGGAAGTACATATAAGACATATATGGGTGCTAGTTTTACGTCTGATTATTTTAATATTTTCATTGATAAATTACGCCACGGAAGTGATGGTCTCCAAGATTATTCAAATTGTGATTAACAAATTATCCTAATCAAAAAAATCCTCCTTGATTTCTCAGGGAGGATTTTTTTGTTATTTTTTTAATCAAAAGTTCTATTAACCGTATGATATAACCGGTGCTAACATTTGTCAAAGGGTGAAAGCTTTACTTACCCTATGGGATGCCAGCACTAACGTTTGGCAGGGATCAAAAGTTTTACTTTTTCTTATCCACTTCAACTGCGGCCATTTCATCAGATTGGTAATCACCAGCATCTAATTTGTCTTTAACAGTTACAAAAGTTTCAATCGTATAATTTACATCTTCTAAAGTGTGAATTGCAGTTGGAATCAAACGTAACATGATTACATCTTTAGGTACAACTGGGTATATCACGATAGAACAAAAGATATTGTAGTTTTCTCTTAAGTCAAACGTTAAGTTCGTCGCTTCAGCCAAAGAACCTTTTAAGAATACTGGAGTTACAGCCGAATTAGTTAATCCGATGTCAAAACCAGCTTCTCTCAAACCTCCTTGTAACGAAGATGCTATTTTCCATAAGTTTTCTTTGTGTTCAGGAAAATCTCTCAATAATTCAAGTCTTTTTCTTGCACCAACAACTAAAGGCATTGGTAAAGATTTAGCATAAACTTGAGAACGCATGTTGTAACGTAAATATTCAACAATGTGTTCCTCAGCACAAATAAATGCACCAATTGAAGCCATTGATTTTGCGAAAGTTCCAAATAAAATATCGATTTCATCATGTACTCCTTGTTCTTCACCAGAACCTTGTCCACGTTTACCAACTGTCCCGAAACCATGAGCATCATCAACAAATAAACGGAAATTATATTTTCCAGATTTTCTGAAGTCAATCAATTCTTTCAATTTTCCTTGGTCACCAGCCATACCGAAAACTCCTTCAGTAATAACTAAAATTCCACCATTTGTTTTCTCAACAATTTTTGTTGCTCTTGACATTTGTTTGTCAAAGCTTTCCATATCATTGTGCTTGAAAACAAAACGTTTCCCTGCATGTAAACGCATACCGTCTAAGATACAAGCATGAGATTCACTGTCGTAAACGATTACATCAAAACGGTCAACCATTGAATCAATCGCAGAAACCATTCCTTGGTAACCAAAGTTCAATAAAATAGTATCCTCTTTTTCCATGAAATCAGAGATCTCTGCTTCCAAGGCTTCATGTTGATTTGTTTGACCAGTCATCATTCTTGATCCCATTGGATAAGCTAGTCCCCATTCAGCCGCCGCATCAGCGTCAGCTTTACGAACTTCTGGGTGATTTGCTAAACCTAAATAGTTGTTCACAGACCAAACAAGACACTCTTTTCCTCGGAAAATCATCTTGTTACTAATCTCTCCTTCCAACTTAGGGAAAGTGAAATATCCATGTACACCTTTAGAATATTGTCCCAATGGACCTCTGTTCTTTTTAATCTTATCAAATATGTCTATTGCCATACCGCGTATTTTTATTCGTACAACTTGAATCTCAGTTGTTTCTTTTAAATTATGCGACAAAAGTAGTTTAAATTTCAAGAATTTAAAGGAATTTGGGTGAAAATTATTAACAATTAGAAGGTGAAACGGTATAGTAAATGATGAATTTTACCCCAAATTATAAAGAAGCAATTCGAACGTACTCAATTCATTATATTTGTAACATGCATTATAGAAAAATTCATGAAAGTGATAATAAAGGAATAGCAGCTGTTATTCGAGCAGTTTTAAAAGAACATGGAGTAGATAAACCAGGGACTGTTTTTACAGATCCGACTACCGATGAGCTCTTTGATTTGTTTCAAACAGAAAATGCGCAGTATTGGGTGGTTGAAAATGCAGGTCAAATCATTGGAGGTGCGGGGATATTTCCGACAAAAGGATTACCGAGTGACTGTGTGGAATTAGTGAAACTTTATTTACATAAATCTTTGAGAGGTAAGGGAGTTGGAAAACACCTGATACAAATGTGTATAGATGAAGCTCAAGAATATGGTTTTTCATCGGTTTATTTGGAAACAATGCCTGAATTATCAAACGCTATAGGGTTGTATGAGAAAATGGGGTTTGAAAAATTGGATAAACGATACGGAGATTCAGGACACTTTGCTTGTGATTTATGGATGTTAAAAAAAATAGATGTATGAAAAACATTGAATTTATAAAAAATGTAGATATTTATCTCCTCGACCAATGTACTAAAGGGAATATAAGAGAGAATAGTAAAGTGTTGGACGCTGGTCTTGGAAAAGGTCGAAATTTCCGTTTTTTATTCAATCAGGGAGTCAATATTACAGGAATTGATTCCAATAAGAAGTTTGTTGAATCTCTTAAAAGTGAATTTATTAATGCTCAACAAAGTATCATTCATTCTTCAATAGAGGATTTTGTGACAACAAGTAAATTCGATTTTATTGTTTGTAATGCAGTGCTTCATTTTGCGAAAAATCACCAACAATTTGATGAAATGTTTGCAAAGTTAGTTGGCTTACTTGGTGTAAATGGAATTCTTTTTATTCGAATGACTTCTGATATTGGCATTGAATCTTTACTCAAAAATGGAGACAATGGTGTTTATAACCTTCCAGATGGGAGTTCTCGGTATTTAATTACGCGTTCTAAAATAGATGAATTAATCGAAAAACATGCGTTAAACTTTCTTGAACCGGTAAAAACTGTCAATGTAGATAATTTAAGATGTATGACTACGTTAGTAGTAAATAAATAGATTACTTCAATAATGAAATCAATGCTCAAAAAACATCAAATTCAAAATTTCAAAACGTATTCAGGTTTAGAATTAAAAGAAGTTACGGTATCATTTCAAACATTGGGAAGAAAATTGAACGATGCCCCAATTGTTATTTTAAATCATGCGTTAACGGGAAATTCTGATATTCTGAACAGAGAAACAGGATGGTGGAGAGCTTTGATTGGTGATGGAAAACTATTTGACACAACCGAATATACCATTATTGTATTCAATATTTTAGGAAATGGCTATGATGGAAAGTTGATTGATGACTATAAAAGTTTTACAGTGAAAGATATTGCTAAAACATGGCAAATCACTCTAGATTCATTGAACGTGGACAAAGTTTATGCGATGGTGGGTGGTTCTTTAGGCGGAAGTATTGCTTGGGAATTTGCAGCTTTGAGGCAAGATTATTTAAAAAATTTGATACCGATAGCAACAGATGTCATTCCTAGTAATTGGTTAATTGCTTTTACATTTGCCCAAGAATCGATTCTACTCAATTCTAAAAAACCGTTAGAGGATGCAAGGAAAATGGCAATGCTTTTTTACAGGAATCCGAATTCTTTTTCAAGAAAATTTAAAGAAAAAGTAGAGAAGGGCGTTTTTGCGGTTGAATCATGGTTGGATTACCATGGAGAGTTACTCAATGACCGTTATTCTGTAAAAGCATATCTTATGATGAATCATTTAATGAAAACCGTAAATGTTGGTTTAGATGAATTGAAAAAGATTGACGCGCGTATAACCCAAATTGGTGTTTCGTCCGATTTTTTGTACCCAAAAGATGAAATGTTGAAGACTAAACTAGATTTAGAAGAATTGAACATTGAAAATGATTATTTTGAAATTAAATCATTCGATGGTCATGACGCATTTTTAATTGAACAAAAACAAATCACTAAATTTTTAACGCATTTGTTTTAACTCTAGCATTGTAAGTTCTTTCTACAATTTCTGATCAAACAGATACAAAATAGAAGCAATTGCAGCACAACCTAATTCCAATTCACGTTTATTGACGTTTTCAAAAACATCACTCGGTGCATGGTGGAAGTCGAAATAACGCTGCGAGTCAGGTACAAATCCAACCAAAGGGATTCCTTCAAAAGTATATTTCATCGGTGTAATATCCACTCCTCCATATCCTTTTTCGAAGATGTGTAAATCGTAAGACTTAAATAACGGTGCAAAGGAAGCTAAGAGTTGAATGTGTTTCGCACTACCGTCTAGGTTAAATCCTCTTGGAGCAAATCCACCTCTGTCACTTTCCAATGCTAAAATGTATTTCTCATCCGTTCTACTTTTTGCCCATTCCGCATAACCTTTTCCGCCACGGTTTCCGTTTTCTTCATTCATAAACAATACTAGTCTAAGGGTATTGTTGGGGTGGTAATTCATTTGTTTTAGAATACGTAATGCTTCCATTGTGTGAACAACACCTGCGCCATCATCGTGAGCTCCTTCTCCAGCATCCCACGAATCAAGATGACCGCCAAAAGTGATGATGTTGTTTGGGTTTTGGCTTCCTGTGATTTCAGCAATGACATTGTAAGAAGTTACATCAGGGTAATTTCTGCAATCCATTTCAAAACTAAATTCAACTTTACCCGATTTTATTTTCTCTGCTAAAGCGTCAGCATCTTGTGTTGATAATGCAGCCGCCGGAATTTTAGAAACACTATCTACGTAATACATGGATCCGGTATGTGGATGCTTGTCAATTGGCAAACCTAAAGAACGAATAATTACAGCTTTTGCTCCAAGTTTAGATGCTTCAATAGCTCCATATCCTCTAATCGCGTAGCAACCGCCATATGCTTTGAAGGTTTGAATTTGTTTTTCATCCATTCTTTGATTGATGAATACAATTTTACCTTCAACTTCTGCCTTTTTTGCTTTCTTTAATTCTTCCAATGAAGAAAATAAAATAACTTCATCTTGCATTCGACCATTTGTTCCAATTGAACCGCCCAGAGCTAATAAGTGAACATTACTGATGTTGCCATTTGGTTCTACAATCCAACCGGCTTCTTTGGTACCTCTCTCCCAATGCGGAACTTTTATTTCTTGCAAGTAAACCTTATCAAATCCATAGGAATCTAATTTATTTTTCGCCCAAATCACAGCCATTTCTGCTTCAGCAGAACCGCTAAGACGAGCTCCAATATCTTTGCATAAACTACGTAGATTTTCGTAACTTTCTCCGTTGTAAAGTGCCATACCATAGATTTTTCGAATGAAAATCGAATCTGTATTTTGAGCGATTGATTGTATAGAAATCAATAAAAGGAAAGATAGGATAGTTTTTTTCATCATTAGGATTATTTAGTTACGCTTATTCATCATTCGTTAAAGTAAAATTGATGGGTAAACGTACTCTAGAACGGATTTTGTTACCATAATCATCTTCTGCAGGTGTCCATTTTGGCATATTTCTCACCAAACTACGTGCTTCTTCATTCAAAAGGGAGTGAACACCTCGTTCTATACTTATATGTGTGATACTTCCATCTTTTTCAATTACGAAACTTAAGTAAACTCTTCCTTGAATGTTTTTCTCAATTGCTTCAATAGGATATTCAAAATTTGTTACAATATATTTTTGCATTGCTTCTGGTCCACCTTTGAATTGGCTTTCTACTTTAGGGAAATCAACAATTTCTGCTTCAACAGAAAGGGAAGCTGAAGGTGGAGGTGGAATGACAATATCTGTTGAGTCATTTGTTTGACTGAAACTATACTGTGGGCTAATCAAAAGTAAAAAGAATAATAATTTATACATGGTGAAAATTTATAAAGATTAAATGTACAAAAAATCCCATCACAATTCCTGCAATGGGATTCCGTTATTGTATAATATTATTCTATCACGACCTTCAAAGTCTCTATTCTCTCCTCTCTATTTACCTTTATGTAGTAAATGCCAGGTTCAAGCGAAGAACTATTGAATTTAATTCTTTCGCTATAAAATTCTGTAGGGATTTGCAAAGTTTGTCCTGTGTTGTCAAATAAAGTTATTGTTGCATTTGAAAGTCCTTTTCCTTCAATCGTAAAATTAGAACGAGCAGGGTTTGGATAAATTTCAATGGTATTGATATTGTTCAAGTCTTCGTATGAAAGAGGGAAATCAATCGTGAAATTGAAGTGAATATTGTCTCCGAAATCACCGTCAAATTGTTTTACAGTACCGATTCCTGGAGAGAAGAATTTAGTATAACCATTTCCGTCGCTGTTTGCCCACCAACTTAACCCATCACCGTCAGTGTCATTTACGTGATAGTTGTAGCAACCTAGAGGTAATTCAACAGTGTCTCTGTAGAGTGTGTTTGCAGACATGTTTGAACGTGAAAAAACGATATTTCCTTGTTCGTCAGTTATTTGGTAATTGTTTTCTTGTGGTTTTGTATTTGTTTTAAAATAGATCACAATTGTAGAAGGCATTACCTCTGGGATTTCAAATCTTGAAGTGTAATGATTATTGTGAACGTATTCGTCAACCCCATCATTTGGTGCACTCAATTCTACGTGAAAAACATTCTCAGTGGGTGTAAGTGAATTCCACATCCACCAGTTTGAAGGTAAAGTAACGATTTCTGTTTCGCCAAATGCTAAACTACCATTCCATGTATAAACTTCTGGTGATGTAGCATTGTTTACCCAATATTTTAGGGTTAACCTAGTTAAAACGTCACTTCCTGTATTTTTAATAGTGATTTTAGGTTCATGACAAATTGAATTAAATCGAGCAAATTCAATTCGATTGGAAGGCTCTTTAACGTCGATAATGGCAGCATCTAAAGTATGGTTAATTGCTCCGTAAGTAACCAACTGATGATTGGCAATATACCTTGAATCTCCTGTTGCTGTTTGAACATCGTAATCGATTGATGTTGTTTGCCCAGCTGTCACAAAAGAAGTGATGTCACTGATGTGGACATCTGAAGGAGCTCCAGGACACCATCCCGCACGGTCGTACACCCAAGTTCCGCCTTGTGGGTAAATAGGGTTTTCAGCACAATCAGTCCAAACTTGCCAAATGAATTCTGATGCGCCACCGTTTACATTAATCATGTGGTTACGAGGAATAAACTCTCCTTCCTGGCCATGACCCGTAATTACAGATTTAATCTCAAAATATTGACCGTTTGCATTAAGTAGAACATCTTTTTGAGTGAAATACTTGTCTGCATTGATATCTGTATAATTTCTTTGGGCAACGTACCACATTTGATCAATGTCAAGGATGTCTCTTGGGGGAGTTCCAACAATAAATTTAAAACGAATATCCATGTCTTCTTGCCAAACTCCACCTGTCATAAACATTCTCTTTTTACCGTTAAAAATTGGAGCGTAATCGGTTACATCAAAAGAATAAGTTTTTCCTTCCATTCCTAAGTCGAGTCCAATTCCATACGGTGTAACAAATGACATGATTTCAAAGCGTGCAGCCCATCTTCTATAATACTCTAAGTCAACTGGAGCAGGAGCAGTATTTTCTATTGTAACCGGTACAGTTGAAATAATATTTCCTGTTGTTGCGTCATAAACATTCTGAGGAGTAGCTTCCCATACTTGAGTAGATGAGGTTTCAATGACTTCATCATCCATGATGATTCCGGGGTAAGAAGTAATTGCAAATTCTGTCATTGTGTTTGGAGAATTTACGATGGAATCCATTACGTTTTCAGTACCCAACGTTAAATCGTATGTTCCTTGAACAAAAGAAATACTCGGACGCATGGTTGTTTTAGCAAAGAAACGAGTTAAATCTTTCCCTCTTGTCATTTTCCAATGATCAGCTGTTGGGGAAATTGCATTCCCATTATTGATGGATTCTAATAAGTTTGAACCTGTTCCGTTGTCTAATTTGTAGTAAGCTACAAGGTTTGAATATTGTGGGTGAGATGGAGTAATGTTAATATTCATCCAGTCAGAAATTTCTGTTACCGATAATTCTTTGTCCCAAATTCTGACTTCATCCAATTGACCTTTGTAATTGTAACCACCAGAATTTGTTCCACCAATCACCATTTCAACAATTTCAATTGGATTTGTTTTTCCAGTTCCTGTATGCCATAAACTACCGTTTAAATAGATGTTCATAACACCAGATGCAGTGTTTTTCGTTACTGCCCAATGGTTCCATTGACCTTCAATTTCAGAAACGGAAGCTGCTTTGTCAATTCTGTCGTAACCTGAACCTAGCCAACCACAATCAAAATACATTCGACTGTTACTCCAAGGTAAATGTAAATTAAAACTACGCTGATTGTTTGCGTTATTCGCGTGAATGATCGTCGTATTTGCAGGTAGTTCATCTACATTACCAAAGGCCCAAAAAGAAACCGTCATTTCAGTTGAAATACTCGACATTGAAGTCGTTGAGATGTCTGTTATCGGGTTCCCTGAAAGATTAATGTTGTAACCGTTATTTGCAAAACATCCCCTATCAGTGGAAGCAGTTCCTTCCAATTGTATGTCTGTTGTTGGGACAGAATTTGTAAAAGAGAATTCTAGAATGATATTGTCAACACCATTCCATGTAAATGGTTGGTAGAATTGAATTCGATTCTGACCAGGGAGGAATGAGAAATTGTTAAAAAACACCTCTGTGAATCCATTTATTTCAGGTGAATTTGGGTCTAAAGTTGACGAAGAAGTTTGTTTTACATTGATGCGGAAGAAATTAACGTCACCACCGTTGATTGAATTCACTAAAAAACCATCAATGTTTCCCGCAGAAAACCCTGCAGCAATTAATTCTGTAGCAGTGTATATGAATTGTGATTTCCCGGATTGATTAGTGCCGTCCAAAACATTGTTCATTGGACTCGTACCTGTTAAAATATCGTATTGATTTTCGGTTGTAATACTGTTTAATACAACTGTGTTTTGAGTATGTTGATAGAATCTATAAGTAGGTTGAGAAGTGTAATTAAAAGTTGTTCCAGAAAAGTTGCTAATAATTAAATCTGCATGTGTGTATTGAACTGAATCAATTTTACTTGAATCTTCAATATATGTATTGCAAGAGTAATCCCATTCTCCGCAACCTAAATTTGTATTTCCACTGTTGGAAATCAAACCGTCTGTACAACGAATACTGTATTCCATTATTATTTTTTCAAAGCTCATGTTGGGTAGAGTAGAAAAATCGAATACAGAATCACGTGTTGTAGCGTTGTATTCATAGGTTTGAATAGTAA
>Ga0256845_1002348_pt1 | contig 13810 bp, 14 predicted proteins | sample RiftiametaG_FD_189101 | JGI IMG/M metagenome (GOLD analysis project Ga0256845, IMG submission 189101) | Tube worm associated microbial communities from hydrothermal vent at the East Pacific Rise, Pacific Ocean - Riftia | ecosystem: Host-associated > Annelida > Integument > Unclassified ...
AGCTCTATTTTATCGGTATTGATTGTATTATGTAATTGCGGGAAAAAGTACATCCAAATAACTTCTTCAAAGGCATCGGGAGAATCATTGTTAATCATGATTCTGTCTCCATGAGTTCTTTCTACTTTACCACCAGAAAGGAATCTTTGTTTTTGTCTTAACCAGTTGTTCCAATAAGGTGTGAAAATACCTGGGAAATCGCCGTAAGTATGACTGCAAACATTATCACTTTGTGATAACATTTCTGTCACAATTGTCGTTCCAGACCGTGCCAATGATGTGATATAAATGGGTTGTTTGATTTTAATTTCACTTAAATCAGATTTTAAAAACCAGCTTTCTAAATCTCCTATTGATTTATACAGAGGTTTAAATGTTTGCATTAATTTAGTGCGCCAATACAGTGATGCTGGAATTTTCATAAAGTTAGGTTACACAAAATTGGTAAATATTATATTATTTAAATTTAAATGTATTATTTTAAATTCCAAGCATCAACCCAATTGACCTGGTCTGGTTTTAATTTAAATTCTTTCATCATGACTTTAGCCATTTCTGGCATGTGAGCCGCTCCATAAAAAATCGCAAAAGTTTTGTTGCCTTTTTCTATTTCCTGTCTAAGAACTTTAAGTGCTTTGAGGTTTCTTTCGGTAACAATAGTTGAGCCTTTGTCGCCTTCAATGGCGTTCATGACGGGTTCCATTTCAATAAATTGGTTAGCTGCAATGATTTTAAGGTCACGTTCTCGGTTATCTGAAAACAAGGCCATTATTAAATCTGCATCGCTGACAGCATTTGGATTGGTTGCTTGTTGTTGCATGCTTACAAGCATCATGCGCAAAAACATTGAGAAAAAGGACTCTCCTCGTTTATCCATGCTGTTTTTAAAGTCTTCTGGAGAAATATCTGCATGAACAAAGTTTTTAGGCGAATAATCAACTTCGTCTAATTGAAAGGTTAAACCTAATACGTTTTTCATGCCTTGCTGCAATGCAGACAATAGGCTTTTACCTTCAGATGCTTTTTTATCGCCAACTCTGGTGCCTTCTTCAGCAACCAACTCATACAACACTACATCATATGTTTTAAAGAGTTTGTTTAAATTATCATAATAGGATTTATCTGCAATGTGTACAGCACTAATTAAATCCACATACATGCCTTTTGGAAAGCCATTAATTGGAACATATCGCGCATTAGCGAGTTGTAAAGCAATGGGAACATCGTTCTCATTGTTTTTTATTCTTAAAAATTCAGTTTTATTTGATTCTGAGTTGTTACTTTGTGCGAATAATACATTACATAGAATTAAAAGGGATAGTATGAATTGCTTTTTCATGTCATTAAATATTTAAATTGGCAATTACTTATTCTGTGGGCAAAATTAGAGAGTTCAAGATATGATCTTGCCATTGGCCATTTATTTTTAAGTAGGATTTTGCTAGTCCTTCTTTTTCAAAGCCAAGTTTTGTTAATAATTTTTCACTCCTTGTATTATTTGGGATATGATTGGCCATAATTCTGTGTAATTTAAATTCATCTTTAATATAACTTATTGCAATCATTATCACTTCATACATAATTCCTTTTCCTTCAAAGTCCTTATCTATGGAATAGCCCAAGTGACAAGCATCAAAACAACCAAAAACAATGTTGCTAAAGTTACATGTTGCAATAATTTGTGTTTCAGATTTATTTAAAGCGACAAATTTTATGGCTTGTTTGTTAAGGAATAAAGTCAATGAATCACTGGCTTGTATTTGCCAATGTTTTTCTGTATAAAAAATTTTGTCTCTTATGGGCTCCCATGATTTTAAATGAGATTTGTTTTTTGTGTAATAATCACAAAGTAATGACACATGGTTTTCATCCATTAGTTTAATAGTGGTGTGGTGTGTTTCTAATATAGGAGTGTTCATGTGATTATTGTGATTTTTTGATTTGTAAAAAATAAATTCTTAGTGGTATTAATATACCTAGATTAATTTTTTATCTAGGTGCCCATAATAGCAATTTTATTATCATTGTCAATATTGTCCATCAAAGTTGTTATAATGTGTTTTCATTTTAATAGTTAGGAAAGTGTATGAAAGCCATAGCCGTTTATTGTTCATCCAGTGATGTTATTCATCAAGACTATTTTACTGCTGCATTAAAATTGGGTAAAGCCATGGCAGATAATAATTTTCAGTTGGTATATGGCGGAGGTATGGTGGGTTTAATGGGAGCCGTTGCCCGCAGTGTTAAAGATAATGGAGGCAAAACTTTGGGAGTGGTTCCCAAAGCGTTAAACATCGATAATGTAGTTAATGATATTGATGATGAATTGATTGTTACAGACGGTATGCGTGAACGTAAAGCCATTATGGACGAAAGGGCTTGTGCTTTTGTTGGTTTGCCAGGAGGTTTTGGTACGTTTGAAGAAATGTTTGAAGTGCTGACACTTAAACAATTGGGTTATCACAACAAAGCCATTGTATTTTTGAATATTAGGGGCTATTACAATAAACTGTTAGAAATGTTTGAACACATCTATGCCGAACAATTTGCCAAAGAACAATATCGGGTGCTTTATCATGTTAGTGATACTGTCGAAGATACTATTGAGTATTTAAACACCTACCAACCACCACAACTTCCTGATAAATGGTTTGTTTAAGAAAACGATGAATAGATTTGGTGTCCACAAATCTATTCATAATTTAAATATGACAGTTGTGTGACAAACATGTCATATTGGTTAAAATATACTAAGAATTGTTTGTAATTTACCTGCATTAGTCATAATTATTATTGCCTTCGGTTAATATAAGCCTTTTATTAAACCAGAGTCAATCATGGTCGGAACAATAATATCAGATATGCTGGGAAAATCCCCAGTCAAACCCATCCAAGAACACATTGTCACAGCCTGCCAGTGTGCAGAATTGTTGCCATCAATTTTTGAGGCTGCTAATTTAAACGATTGGGATAAGGTTGCTTCAATCAATGAAGAGATTAGGCACTTAGAAAATGAAGCAGATAATCAAAAATTGAAAATTCGTTCAAATCTGCCGAAGAGCTTGTTTATGCCTGTACCCAGACAAGATTTATTAGAGCTGGTTTTGGTACAAGACAAAATTGCCAATATTACTAAAAGTATCGCTGGTATGATAAAACAAAGAAGTATACAGATTCCTGCAGAAATGTATGACAGTTTTATTAGTTTCGTTAACTTATGTGTGGATGCATCAAGATTTGCAAAGAAAAGTGTTAATGAGCTAGATGAATTATATGAAACTGGTTTTCGTGGTGCGGAAGTTAAGTTGGTAAAAGATCTGATTGATAAGTTAGATGAAATAGAAACTAAAACGGATGAAAAACAAAATGTATTGCAACAATTGTTATTTAAAATCGAAAAACAAATGCCACCAATCGATGTCATGTTTCTATACAAGCTTATAGATAAAATTGGTGGGATTGCAGACATGTCAGAACGTGTTGGTCGTCGTTTAGAACTTTTACTAGCTAAGTAGCAGGAGAATTTTACAGTGGAATTAGATTACGCAACGGTATATATAACACTCGCAGCTATTTTTGGCTTATTTATGGCTTGGGGAATTGGTGCCAATGATGTCGCTAATGCAATGGCTACATCAGTTGGCTCAAAGGCCATTACGGTTAAAACGGCAATATTAATAGCCGCAGTTTTTGAATTTAGTGGTGCAATACTGGCTGGTGGTGATGTCACCTTAACTATTCGCAAAGGTATTGTTGACCCCACATCAATTGCTGATAAACCAGAGCTATTGGTTTTTGGAATGCTGGCATCTTTATTGGCAGCAGCTATTTGGTTGCTTATTGCATCTAAAAAAGGCTGGCCAGTTTCTACAACCCATTCAATCGTTGGAGCTGTGGTCGGCTTTGCAGCCGTAGGCATTGGTGTTGATGCGGTTCAATGGAGCAAGGTTGGTAGCATTGTTTTGAGCTGGGTGGTGTCACCTTTAACATCAGGAATCATGGCGTTTTTATTGTTTCAAAGTGTACAAGTCTTGATTTTAAGAGCTGAAGATCCATTGAAAATGGCCAAACGCTATGTTCCATTTTATATATTTCTTACCGCTTTCTTCTTAACATTGTTGACCATTAAAAAGGGTTTGAAACATGTTACTGATATTCCAATATCCCCAGCAGAAGGTTATTTATATGCGGCATTAATTGGTCTGGTTGTTGCAATTGTGGGGGCGATATTTATATCTAAGATTCAGCCAGATGCCGATAAAGAAAAAGAGTTCCACTTTCATACGGTAGAAAAAGTATTCGCTGTATTGATGGTTATTACTGCCAGTGGACTGGCATTTGCCCATGGTTCAAATGATGTGGCAAACGCTGTTGGTCCATTGGCTGCCGTTGTTTCTACTGCTAATAGTGGGACGATTACAGGCACAGCTGCATTGGATACTTGGATTTTAGTGGTTGGAGGTATTGGTATTGTTATCGGTTTGGCGACATATGGACGCAAGGTTATGGCAACAGTTGGTAAAAAAATCACTCACTTAACACCCTCTAGAGGCTTTGCTGCAGAATTGGCGGCTTCTATGACCATTGTGGTGGCATCTTCAACGGGCATGCCAATTTCTACTACCCATACTTTGGTCGGTGCTGTATTAGGTGTTGGTATGGCAAAAGGTATCAGTGCGATAAATCTGACTGTGGTTAGAGGTATTTTTACTTCGTGGATTATTACTATTCCTGCAGGAGCAATATTGTCAATCATATTCTTCTTTATACTAAAAGGGATCTTTGGTTAGTCGATTAAGATTGTGTTCTCGGACAATTCCGTTGGAGTTTGTTCGAGAACCTTTCTTCATTTGAATTCTTTCCACTTGGCTTTGGACTGGCCTTAAGGAGCTTGTTTTTACTTGCATAATTATTTATCAGGGTTAAAATAGTAACATTATGAATAAAAAGCGTGTTGCAAGTTAAGTATGAAGTTTCCACCAGATCTCATAGAAGAACAAATCTCAAGTGTAGATCAGGCTTGGGAGTTGTTGAATAACAAGCTTCCTCAATTTAAAAAAACATATGATATTTGGGCAAACTGGTATAAAGGCCTTGTTTCAAATACCCATATGCAAAAAGTTATCATTGATGCTTTGGTTATTTCATATGCCAGAATGGCAAAAAGGAATGGAAGCTTAAGTTTAAACCCCAGAAGTTATCACAACGAAAATCACATTGATGATTTACTTTATCGTTTAATGGCTGTCTCACAATTATCACACAGTTTTGATATTCCTGAATATGGGTGGTCTTTGTTATCCTTGTTTATGTGCTGTCATGACTTGCGTCAATCAGAAATTAATACCATTGATTTGATTGGCAACAATGAACGCGCAAGCTATCAAGAAATACTGCGATTATTAGAAGTGATTGACAAACGCAATATCATAAGACAAGAACATAAAGAATTGTTAAAGCTAATGGTACATGGTAGTACTTTTGGTAGAGGAGAAGATACCAAAGGTAATATATACACAGGTAATTTGGTCAAATATCTTTTAAGGGATGTGGCTTATTTTGATGCCATGGATAAAGAGTTGGCTTATATTGCCTGTGACATTGACACGGCAAATGTGGCTGCCGATTTAAGAGATTATGCCCAATCAAGCATCAACGTCTACAATGAGATTCAAAACATTTCAAAAACGGATGTTTCGGCCCAGGAATTTTTTGGAGAACAGCAAGAACAGTATTTTTTTGAATTGCAAAAATTCAATTCGAGATTAGGTGTTTTGGCATTTTCTCAGCAAAAAGATGAAAATGCACCCATTATTAAAACCATCAGTGATGCCATCAAGCAATTGGATGGTGATTTGGATAATGCTTTTGTTCTGGATTTTTATTTAAAACAAATTAATGCTTTAGGATGAGTCACACAATAAATATTTTTATTGTTAGGCACGGTCATTCTGATTTTGGAGCAGCAATAGATTTTGATAGAAAGCTAACCCATGAAGGAATACAAGCAGTCCGAAATACGGCAGAGTTCATAAATGATACGTGCAAAAAACTATCTATTTCGGTTGATGTATGTATTAGTTCTGCAGCCAAGCGAACCCAGCAAACAGCTGAAATTTTGTGTCGAATCAATAGCATAGCAAATGTGCGGTTTTATCAAGAATTATATTCAACTGTTGCAAGTGTTTGGATTGATAAGATTTCAAATGAACAGGCACAAACCTTATTGATTGTGGGACACAATCCAACTTTTAGCCAGCTTGTAAACGTTCTGTGTGGTTATGAAGCTTACATGAAACCAGCTAGTTGTGCCTTCATTGCCCTTGAAATCATGCCAGGTGGCATCATTTATCCTGCTCAATTAAATGAATTTTATACCAATGAATAAATACCAATTCAATCAATTTTTAAACAAAGCAAAACGTAACATCAGTTATTATCTGCAAAAAATACCCAAAGTTACCAGATACTTGTTACTTAGTATCTTGGTGATATTTATATTGCAGCAATTTATAAACTTAAATGGGATGGTGTTGCAGAGTATCGACACTGGATTGTTTAATCCATTACAATTGATAAGTTATGCCTTTTTACATGCGAATTTCACCCATATGTTTTTTAATGGTTTGGCTATTTGGATGTTTGGTTCTCACATTGAAAATTATTGGGGTGAAAAACGTTATCTGATTTTCGTATTTGTTTGCATAATCGGAGCTGCCGTTACCCACTTGGCATTTTCAAATGCTAATGTTATTGGTATATCAGGCTTGGTGTTTGGTATTTTGTTGGCTTATGGCATGATGTGGCCCAATCGAGTTATTATGTTGTTATTGCCACCTATGCCGATAAAAGTGAAGTATTTGGTTATGGTTTACGGTGCCTTGTTGTTATACAATATTTTGATGTCACGTGATGATGGTATTGCCCATTTTGCCCATTTGGGTGGCGCACTCAGTGGGTTTTTGTTGATTCAATATTGGCGCAAAAAGCCCCCCTTTAATAAAAAGGACAAATCCAAAAAGAAAAGCAACTCGAATATTTATAGAGTCAAATAAAGCACATCCTTGTGCTTTGTTAAGCTATAAAGATTTTACCTTTTACGAGACCTAGAAGACGTACCTCTATTTCTACTAGGTTTCGAATTGGAACGATTTGAGCTCGACGAACTAGATTTCGAACGACTGGATGATTTAGATTCTTTAGAGCTTGATTTAGATGAGCTCTTTGGCTTTGAATGGCCGTTGTTTGAGTTCGAATGGGTAGCTTGAGGGGTTGCGTTTGGTTTTGAATAATTGTTGGCCCCAGCACTCGAATTATAGCTTGGTTTAACTGGTTGTTTGTTGGTGTTTGATCTTTGATATGACGGTTGCTTGCTTGTTGGTTGGCTATTTTTATATTGTTGGCGTTGGTTCTGTGAGTTTCTATTAACATAGCTACTGCCTTGTCTTCTTTCATTGCTTCTTGAAGTCGTTTGATTTGAAACAACACCATTGTTATAACGAGAGTACTTGTTAGTCTTGTGCGGATAGGAATTTCTGTTTTGCTGTAACTGAGAATTTGAATTTTTAACGGGTTTGGTTTCTTTTACTCGATTATTTTGAGCTTGGCTATTTCTATCATAACGTATGCTGTTTTCCTTGCGGGTTCTAGAAAGATTGTTGTTTCTGTCACTATAAGACCTGATGGAATTTGGTTTTTTAATGCCTGCATTCACTCTGTTTGTTCTGGTATTGATGTTTTCTTTAATGGCATTAGAATTAACCCTGTTTGACCTTCTACCTGTATAGGGGGTTTTTGTACCTGAGTTAACTTGTATCGACCTGTTATTTGGGTTTGATCTTAAAGATGAGTTACCTCGGTTCAGTCGACTGTTGTTTCTGTAGTTACCACCATAGCCATCACTACGGTTTCTGGCGGCTATTCTTGCCACTTCATAGCGGGCAGAGCTGTGATTGTTTGAATGGTTGTCGTGGCGGTTCCAGTAATTATTCCAGTAGCTGTTATAATAATAATCGGTGTAATAACTATTGTGATGGCCGTAATTCCACAAATAAGCAAAACTATAGCCAATGCTCCAATTACTATAATAGTTTGAGTATCCTAAGCCCCAGCCCCAAGGTGAATAACTGCCCCAATAACTATTGGGGTAATAAGAATAGTGATTATAAAAACCTACCCGAGGATAACGGTACGGACTGTAATAGACATTGCTGTAATTTACGCCCCAACGATCGGGATAATAATTGCTGGCATAATAATCATCAGGATAATAAGCATAACTGTCATCTCCATAATAATCGTCTTCATAGCCATAATAGTCGTTCTCATAATAGACATCATCATAGTCACTATAGTGACGCTGACTAGTAGCACAGGCTTGTAATAATAAGACTAGGCTTATAATTGATATGAGTTTTTTCATATTATTCTCCAATAGGTATTTGTAACATATTAGCATAGTATATTAAGCAGCATGAATGCTAACTGAATAATATTTATTATGCGTTATGCTCATTAAAACACAACGCTTGATCTCAATATGTAAGCATGAGGTTTTTTGGCATTCTCATCGGTATGTTAATATATCATTGATTAGTTCTGTATCAAAGGCAGTCAATTTTTGAACAATAACTCGATTTTAGTGTTGATTTTAAGGATTAACAATATTTGTCATTGTTGTTTTTCGATTTGATGCAACTAATTTAAAAGAGTATATTCAAGAGCAATTCTACATAAACAATATTAAAACCATAAAAACGCTTTACATGGTAAAAAACATGTGTTTATGAAAAATTCAAACAAACGTTTGATTTTTGTGGTGATTTCATTATAATACTTTTCAACATCAGAAAAACAATAATAAAAATGATGTAAATAATAAGGCTATTTAAAGAGCGCATTAGAATGTTCTAAAATGGCCAATTCCTAAAAAGAGAACCGGAGAGAATCAATGAAGTTATTTCGAGTGGCAAAATTTGCTACAATATTAGTATCGTTATTATTTATCGGCCAAGCATCAGCTGTTACAGGTTTAGCGCTGGTCCATGGTACGGGTCATCAGACCAATGCTGCCAATGATTACTGGAAGTGGGACATGGTTAATTCGATTAGACAAGGTCTATCAAACCAAAACAATTATGTAGTCATCAACTGTAATTTTGAAAAATATATGTGGGATTCAGCTGCATCAGGTTGTTTAGCCACGCAATTGACTGATTTTATTAATTCAAAAGGAATCACTGATTTGGTTGTTATGACCCATTCAAATGGTGGCAACATCATGCGTTGGATTATGTCAAATCCTACATGGGATAGCCGTTACCCAAATATCATTAACAAAATTCGTTGGGTTAATGCATTGGCACCATCTTCAAAAGGAACACCTCTAGCCAATGCCACAATGCAAGGCAATATATTTGAATCTGCTGTGGGTTGGTTAATGGGTTATAAGAGCGATGCAGTAAGAATGCAACAAACTTCTTGGATGGATTATTATAATGATTCATGGTTGTTGGGAACCTCAGGTCGCCCTTCTTTGCCTAAAGGTTTTTGGAATGTTGTTGGAACCGATGTTGAAACAGCTTTTTGGGATGGTGACAGTTATTGCGGAGGTTATGCCTTAAATGTTGGGTTGGAGGTTACGCAATCCTGGTTAAATTCATGTTCAGATGGGTTTCTTGATTGTTCTTCACAAGAAGGTGCCGGAACTACTTGGTTTAGAGATACTTCCCGCATGAATGGTTCAGAACCATTAAGCCACAATCAAAGTCGCAGACAGTGCTTTGGTTTAGACATCATTCTACGTAACGATCTATAAGGAGCACATCATGAAAACAAATAAAATATTAACAACTTTACTCGCGTGTTCAATTGTTGGATCTGTTGTGGCTGCACCAAAAGCACAATGGGCAACAGCTCAATCGAATAATAAAGTACTTATTAGTACTCAAATAACCTCACCACAAGTCAATGTGAATAAAGAAGCGGTAAGTTTTAGTTACAAACTTGATGCCAGTGAAAAGCTAGAGTTTAATGCAAAGCCATTTGTTGAAAATTCTAAACAATATTGGTTGGATTCTACAGGTAACAAATTGCTACAAGGTATTTCATTGCCCGTAACAGGTGGAGATATAATCATTAGAATCAGTCCTTTAAGCAATGATAAGTCTATTCAGCTTACGGCAGATATGATTCAAATAAAAAACAACGGACTGAAAAAGGATATTAATGTATTTGCAGACAGCAAACAATTAAATGCATCAGGAGCCGCTTTTTCTGATAAATCAATTGCTTTAAAAATTAATGCTCAAGCTGGCAAGTTAAACCTTAAAGTTGATAACTTTGCAGGTGACACACCTTTTGTAGTCCATGTGTTTGAACCAAAAAGTCAATACGTACTTTCTTTGTCGTCAACAAAAGCTACTTATGATGCTGATCAAACAATTAGCATTAAAAGTGACTTTAATTCAGCCAATGGAAAAATTGATGCGCAATTGCAAGGTTATATCAACAGACCTGATGGCAGTGTTTTAGGTGAACTTACTTTTACTAAAGCTGCTGGTGGATATACCGCTAATATTGACGCGTTGGGCTCACAAGGATTGGCACAAGGATTATGGGAAGTTCATGTATTTGCTAAAGGCCAGGAAAATGGCAAAGAAATTATGCGTGATGCACAAACCAGTTTCGCAGTAAATCTAAATACAGCAGCCTTTAATGGTGACTTGAACATGATGAAAAATACCATTCAAATAGGTATTGAGGTGGGATTAGCGGGTCGTTACGAAGTTCGAGGTGTATTAATGGGGGCTGATGCAAAGACAGGTGAGTTAAAGCCTATTGCTATGACTATGTCAGCTGATTGGTTAAAAGCTGGAACACAATCAATCTCATTAAAAATTGACAATAAACTTATAGCTGAGTCTAATTTAATAGCGCCATTCGAACTTAAGAATATTCAACTAAGTAACCAAACCTATTTTGCTCCAGTGCAAACTGTACAATCAGGTATAAAATTACTAGATATAAAATAATATCGTCTTATTTCAAAACACCACTAAGGTAGATTATTTCTAACTTAGTGGTTTTTTTATTTATAAGCTCTTGAAATTTAATCACAATACTGCGAAACAACACGACAACTACTGTCCCTATAATAAGTGCAGCCATTTTGGTAAAATGTAGCAGAACAATCAGATGAATCGATTTCATCTGGCACCTTGTTACCTAAGTACAGTGTCCAAATTACCAATATTAAACTTATCATCCAACGTAAATCTCGATTAAAATGTTCGCCTTTCCACATCAAATAAACTCCAAAGGGATAGACAAAAATAAGTGTGATAATCACAATGGTTTTGTTCTTTGACCATTTTTTTAGTATTTTTTTTATTTTCATGGGTATTCTATAGTTGATTTTAATATGATGAGAAAATGAATGAATTGCTTTTATATTAATCTAATCTTTTCTTAAATCGAACCGAAGCAATGATTATGCCTATAATTGTGAATCCAATCAACCACAAATTATCATAAACCAAGCTAGAGGCATCAGCTCCTTTGAGTACGACCGCGCGAATCATGCGCATAAAGTGAGTTGCAGGTAACATTTCTGCGATGTATTGAGCAGTGCGTGGCATGGCTTCATAGGGAAACATAAAGCCACTAAGCAATATTGATGGCAACAATACAAATATAGTCATTTGCATCGCTTGCAATTGAGTCTTTGCGATGGTGGAAATGATGAGGCCTAGTACAAGGCTGGCTGCAATAAATAGGATAGTAACCAAAAACACATCAAATAAATCGCCCGTTATACCCACATCAAAGACAAGATAACCCAATCCCAAAACAATTACAACTTGAATCAAGCCAACAAAAATATAGGGCAGTATTTTTCCTATCATCAATTCTATTGATCGAATCGGGGTGGTGATTAATAACTCTAAATTGCCATGTTCACGTTCTCGCACGATGGCAGCTGAGGTAAATAATATCATGGTCATGGTTAAGATAATACCAACTAGGCCCGGAATAATATTGACTTGCGAACGTCTGGAGGGATTAAAAAACAAAGCCACCTCAAAAGTAGGTTTGTTGGCCTTACGATTTAGATTAGGCTCAACAATAATTTCATCCAAAGGAAGGTTGCGCAATTGTAGCAAGGCACTGCTGATAACCGTATCCGAACCATCCACAATAATTTGCCCCAAGATTTCGCCTTGAACAATGCGTTGAGTTAAATCAAGGGGAAAGATCAAAGCTCCACGAATTTCTCCACGTATAATGGCATTCTCAGCCTCTTTGGGAGTGTCATACGTAGCTACTACGTCAACAATTTGAGTGACCTTTATGGTTTCGGTAATTATTCTGGCCATTGCTGAGTTGCTTTGGTCAACCACACCAATGGGAATATTGCGTACATCGGTATTGATGGCATAGCCAAACATCAGTAATTGAATTAAAGGAATCATCACTACCATTCCAAATGTGAGTCTGTCCCTGCCTAATTGTTTCAGTTCTTTGTTTATAATGGCATAAATACGTCGCAATGAAGCAATCATGATGGCCCCTCTTCAATATTTGAGCCAGTCACTGTCACAAAAACATCTTCCAAACTGGGGTGAGCCATATTACATTCTAATGGCTCATCAGTGATTTTATTTTGAATAAACTCAATTGGATTTGTGATGTTCTTATCAACCAAAACTCGTAGGCGTATGCCTTGCTGTGCCACTGATTTAATTTCATCAAATGACAACAGTTTGGTTTTCAATTGACGCAGGTGTTTGCCTTTGACCTCAACCACTTGAGCTCCAATATCATGCATTAATTGCATGGGTGTGCCTTCGGCTTTCATGGCACCGCGTTCTAAAATAGCCAGTTTGTGACAGCGTTCTGCTTCATCCATATAGTGTGTTGAGACCAAAATCGTGGTGCCACTTTCGCTCAAATCAAATAGCTTTTCCCAAAAATCTCTTCTGTTTTCAGGGTCAACTGCTGATGTTGGCTCATCCAAAAACAACAGTGAAGGCTTATGTAAAACACTGGCAGCTAGAGCCAATCTTTGTCTTTGTCCGCCGCTCATGCTGGTGACTCTTTGGTTTTGTTGTCCTCCTAAACTGTAAAGACTAACCAGTTCGCTCACTCTTGTTTTTAAATATCGGTAATCCAAACCAAAAATTTGACCCATAAAATTTAAATTTTCTGCTACGGTTAAATCACCATACAAAGAAAATTTCTGAGTCATATAACCGACTTGTTTTTTTAAAGCTTCAGCTTGTTTAGGAATATCAAGCCCCAAGACTTCAGCGGTGCCGCTTGTGGGTGTTAACAAGCCACACAACATCCGAATGGTGGTAGATTTTCCACAACCATTGGGTCCAAGAAAGCCATAAATCGAACCTTTTTCGATATTTAAATCCAGTTGATCAACCGCTGTTAAGTTACCAAATTTTTTGGTTAAACCTTTGGTGTAAATGGCAAAGTTGTGAGAACTCATTGGTTTAGAAATACTTGTGCAGGAATGCCTGCTGGCAATTCTTCGGCATCAATTAAGCTCACTTCAGCGACATAAACCAATCGTGACCTGTCCTGTGCATTCAATGCATAATAAGGTGTAAAAGATGGAGTAGAGGCAATCCAACGCAGTTCGCCTGACAGATCTTTATTTATTCCATCAACTCTAACTGTCAATTTATCACCCACTTTGAGCTTCACCCGCCACATTTCTGGTACATAAACCCGTGCATAGGGGCTGTTATTAGCCAATAAAACCGCCACAACCGAATCCACATTCACCCGTTCGCCC
>Ga0256845_1002349_pt1 | contig 13807 bp, 19 predicted proteins | sample RiftiametaG_FD_189101 | JGI IMG/M metagenome (GOLD analysis project Ga0256845, IMG submission 189101) | Tube worm associated microbial communities from hydrothermal vent at the East Pacific Rise, Pacific Ocean - Riftia | ecosystem: Host-associated > Annelida > Integument > Unclassified ...
GTTCGTGACGAAGAGTCAGATCTTGGCGGAACCCTGCGACTCGGAGCATATCCCTGCGTATTAAAAGAAGACAGCAACGCCTTTCGGGCATACGATAAAGAGGAAATTTCCGAAAGACATCGACATCGTTTTGAATTCAACAACGATTACCGGCAAAAGCTGGAAGAAAACGGCCTGGTTATTTCTGGAGCATCGCCTGATAACAACCTCGTTGAGATTGTTGAAATTGAAGATCATCCATGGTTCCTCGGCTGCCAGTTTCATCCCGAATTTCAATCACAGCCAATGCGTCCTCACCCACTGTTCAGAGATTTCATAAGTGCTGCCCTTCTTCACAAGCAGAAGGATGAATAGACAATGGATGATTTTTCTGTACCAATAGAAACACCGAACGGTTCTCCGTTTCATGTGGGCCCGGGCCAGCCTCTACTGCTCATCGGTGGTCCCTGCGCACTGGAATCGGAAGAACTTGCAAGAACGGTTGCCGGAACCATGCAGGAAATATGCACCAGGCTTGGTATTACCTATGTATTCAAGGCTTCTTTTGATAAAGCAAACCGAACATCTCTTGATTCCTTTCGCGGCCCCGGCTTAAAAGATGGCCTTGCCACACTTGCAAAAATCCGAGAGGAAATGCAGGTTCCGGTGATCTCCGATATCCACGATATAACCCAGGTAACAGACGCCGCAGAGGTGCTGGACATTATTCAAATACCCGCATTTCTCTGCAGACAGACAGATCTGCTCACCGCTGCTGCTCAAACGGGCAAACCCGTTAATGTAAAAAAAGGACAGTTTGTCTCACCCTGGGATATGGAAAACGCCGTGGGTAAAATTAGAGGTGCGGGAGGAAAGAAGGTTATGCTCGTTGAACGGGGTGCCTGCTTCGGCTACAACAATCTGGTCGTTGATATGCGATCCCTACCGGTTATGCGCTCTTTTGGCTGTCCTGTCATCTTTGACGCCACTCACTCGGTGCAACTGCCCGGTGGCTCCGGAGGTTCTTCCAGCGGCCAGAGGGAATTTATTGCTCCCCTGACCAGAGCTGCAATCGCTACTGGAATTGACGGACTTTTTATGGAAATTCATCCCAAGCCAGAAGAGGCACTCTGTGACGGCCCCAACTCCATGCCCCTTGACGAGGTGGAAGAACTCCTCGTCTCTCTTGTTAAAATTCGCGCTGCAACGCTATAACCATGACAGATCACTGCTCTTCACCTGGTAATGGGTACCCCTCAGACTGTGAGGTTCTTGCAGGATATCGCGCTAAAGCAAGAGCACAGGACGAGCAAAAAAATGATCCGTATCGACTCCGCGCAATGGCAAAGGCCAAAGAGATAAAACTACTGTTGCTTGATGTCGATGGTGTCTTAACCGACGGCAACCTTCTCTACACCGGTGCAAACGAAGAAGGGAAATCATTTAATACCCAGGACGGCTTTGGTATTCGCCTTCTGCATGAAGCAGGCATTGAGACCGGCATTATTACCGCCAGAACGTCTGAGGTTGTTGCCAGACGGGCAGCCGAACTCAAAATGCGCTACATCTACCAGGGATCACCAAATAAAAACGAGGCATTCAAAGACATTCTTAAAACTTCCGGCCTAAAGCCCTTTGAAATTGCCTATATGGGAGACGACTGGCTAGACCTTGTGCTCCTGCAACAGGTCGGCTTTGCCATCACTCCCGCCAACGGTGTCAAAGAAGTACGAGAAGTCGTTCATTTTATTACCGAACGATCTGGAGGAGCCGGCGCAGTACGGGATGGTTGTGATCTCATCCTCGAGGCAAAAAAACAGACAGACAGAGTACTGCAAAAATACAAAAACAGATGAGAATCCATCGAAATACAATCTGGCTCATTCCCCTGCTTATAGTTGTGACTTTCCCGGTCTGGTCAATCCCGGTCGGTGACTTCCTTGCCCCCCGTGGAGGTTTTGATCCAGAGTTGAAAAACAGAAGAACCGACGTCCGTAAGTTCAGTATGGAGACCGTCAAAATTCTCCAAAACCAGAATGGCAGAAAAACTGCCATTATTCGTGCTGACAAAGCCCGTACCGGCAAATCTCTTAACATCTATATAATGGAAAATGTTGATGCGGATATTTTCGATAATGATAATAACATCACAAAAATCATTGCGAAAAAAGGGCGGTTTGACACAACCAGCGAAATACTCACTTTAATCGATGATGTGGTTGTCAACAAAACCAAGGACAAACAAATTCTCTATACCGATCTGCTCCACTACGATAGTAAGAAACGCACTGTCAATTGTCCCGACAAAACAAAAATGGTCAGTGAAGATGTCACTATTGATGGCGGCAGCTTCGACTACGATATCAACCTGGGCAGTTATGTGGTCGACAAAGGCGTCATCTGCATTATCAACGGTTTTACCAAACCATGATAATTTTCAATTATTAACCAGGTGCAACAATGAAACAAACCCTATTGCTTGGACTGATACTCTTTCTCTCTTGATTGGACTCTCCACTGTTATTTTTCGCTTAACAGTCAGACCTATTCGCCTGGTCATCAGCAAATTGAAGGATATTGCTGAAAGTGGAGGCGATCTCACCAACTGGCTCGATGTGACCAGCAATGACGAAATTGGCGAACTTGCTACAGCCTTTAATACATTTGTACAAAAAACCCAGAATTCCATATCCCAAGTCAACGATAACGCACGCAAGATGGGGAACTGACCAAAAAATTCAACGAACTCGTCAGCACCTTTAAAGTGTAGCATTAATCACAGGCTTCCCACTCTTAGGGGGAAGCCTGTGATTGGTCAATTATCGTACATCCTTCCACCCAAAAAGACTCCTGTTCAAACCGCCAGCGAATATTCACATCCCACAACTGCATACCAAAGTTGCTTTTACCTTTCTTTTGACTTGCCGGTCGTGGATCCTGTTGCAGAAGCTCTTCAATCAAGAGTCGCAACGTCCTGCCGGTTTCCAGTTGATAGTGACGGCAAAACTCATCTGCAGACTCACTAAATACAACCCTTATACCTGGTGTTTTCCCACGTGCATACCCACAGGTTGCTGAAGAAATACTATCGCTGTAAGGAATATACGGTTTAATATCGATGACTGGAGTCTGGTCAAGGAAATCTATCCCCGAAAGTTCCAGTAAAAACTTTTTCCTTCTCAGTATAACACCCTCAAGCCGTACAGCTGACATACCGAGATGATTGGGCCTGTGCGGACTACGGGTGGCAAAAACACCAACACGTTTTTGTCCTCCAAGCCAAGGTGGTCTAACCGTCGGTTTCCACCCCTCCACAACGGTCTGATGAAACTGAAAATGCACCCAAATATGGGAAAACTGCTGAATGGAACGCAACATTTCTTCCCTGTTATAGGCTGGGAAAAGCTCTAGATAAGCAACGGCCGATTTGACCATGCCCGGCTGTCTTGGAATACCAAACTTTTCTGTATAACAGGAGTGTATTATACCGATTGGTTCTATCTGTAGCGTATTCACTTGATTCTCTTGGTCTCTTACCAGGGCAGTAATACTACTGTTATTATCGTGTTATTATTTCCTTGACGGCGCGATTTTACCCGGGTATTGTAACACAATAATTTTCTTTGTGTTACCGTTGTACCATATAAACAGGAAAAATCCAATACCTGCTACAAAGGGAGAATGCAGTTATGCATATATCAGAAGGTGTCCTCAGTCCACCTGTACTTCTTATCGGGGGTGCCGTTACCGTGGTCGGTACAGCAATAGGACTAAAAAGACTGGATTATGATCGAATCATGACAGTTTCACTTTTAACGGCAACATTTTTTGTAGCTTCCCTGATCCATGTGCCAATCGGGCCTGGCAGCGTACACCTCATCCTTGGTGGGTTGCTTGGCATTGTCCTTGGGTGGGCCTGTTTCCCGGCAATCCTTGTTGCCCTTTTCCTCCAGGCCCTTTTCTTCCAGTTTGGTGGTATTGTTGTGCTCGGAGCAAATACCACCGTCATGGCATTACCGGCCCTGATCTGCTTTTACATTTTTCGACCCTGGTGCATCCAGGGCGGCAGGAAAGGACAGTTTGCCGCTTTTGGTGCCGGTTTTTTTGCCATCCTGCTCTCATCGTTACTCATGGCACTTGCAATTTCTGTGTCAGACCAGGGATTTCTCCAGGTTGCCCGGCTGGTTGTGGTGGCCCATATTCCCGTTATGATAATTGAAGGCATCATTACCATGTTTACCGTGTCATTTCTTGCAAAGGTACAACCTGAATTTCTGCAGATAGGAAACTGATGAAAAAAATGAAAAAAAATACAATTTACCTGACCATTTTTGTGATCGCTCTGATTTTTAGCTCTGCCAACTCTTGTTTTGCCCATAAGGTGCGAATATTTGCCTGGGAAAACGGTGATGGCACAATCATGACAGAATCGAAATTTTCAGGTGGCAGAGCCGCTAAAAACGTCACCGTGACCGTTATCGAATCCAGCACGGGGCACAAACTGTTATCAGGCAAAACTGATATAAAAGGCATGTATCAATTCCCCATTCCAAAAACTACAAGTAAAGAAATTGAAATAGTAGTCAATGGCGGAGACGGGCATAAAAACAGCTGGCACTACACCCTTGAAGAGACAACCGCTCCTCCGATTGTCAATCAGGTACCTGAAACAATAACCACACCGGAGGAAAAACCCGAACAAGCTGCAGTAGAAACCGTGATATCGACCCCGAACACTCAATGTGACAGTGAAGAGTTCACCCGTCTTCTCAATGCGGCACTCGATCGAAAACTTGCGCCGATACACAGACTCCTTGCCGAAAGCACAGATCACTCCCCGACTCTTCAGGATATTCTCGGGGGTATTGGATATATTTTAGGCCTCGCGGGAATCGCAGCCTATTTTCAATCACGAAAAAAGAACCAGGAGCAGGAAAAATGAACAACACACTGAAAACCACCCTTTTATCCACACTTCTCTGCTGTGCTCTATCCAGCCAGGCACAGGCACATTTCGGCATGCTTATTCCCGATCAAAACAGTATTGAACAGAGCAAAAAAGACACCAGCCTGACCCTCTCTTTTTCCCATCCTTTTGAGGGAATTGGCATGGATATGGCTCTTCCCGAAAAATTTAGTGTCACAAGTGGCGCCAAAACTACAGACCTTCTCAAAAGCCTGCAACCGGCAACTGTCATGGATCATAAGGCATGGAAAACATCCTATACCTTCAAACGCCCTGGAATCTATCAATTTGCAATGACACCGGCCCCATACTGGGAACCGGCTGAAGATCTCAGTATCATCCATTACACAAAGACAATTATTCCAGCCTATGGTGACGACGAAGGATGGGACGTGCCCGTCGGACTGCCGACCGAGATCGTTCCCCTTTTGCGACCCTTTGGTAATTACGCAGGCAACAGTTTTTCAGGACAGGTTCTTTTACAGGGCAAGCCTGCACCGGGTGCAGAAGTTGAGGTGGAATTCTATAATAAAGATGGTGCGTTGAAGGCACCAAGCGACTATCATGTCACCCAGCTTGTTAAAGCCGATCAGAACGGTGTTTTCAACTTTACCTGTCCATGGGGTGGCTGGTGGGGATTTGCCGCTCTGAGTGAAGCTGATTACACCATCAAAAATCCCGAAGGCAAAGATAAAGGTGTAGAAATCGGTGCAGTCCTCTGGATCTACCTCGACCCAAAACCCCAGGCGGAAAAATAACAGATGATGGATGAGCATTTTGCCTCTGGAAACTCCCAGTTGCACCGGAGAAATCCAAAAGTGAAAATCATAGTTGCCATTGCGTTTATTACGGTTGTTGCCGTAACCAGCAATTTTACCGTGGCAACTATGGCTCTTATTGCTGCAGTTCTGCTGATATCTTTTGCACGGCTTGCCCCCGGTTCTGTAGCAAAACGCCTTCTGGCGGTAAACTCGTTTATCGTTTTTCTCTGGCTTACCCTCCCCCTCACCTACGGGGGAGAGCAGACACTTCATTTAGGGCCGCTTTCTTTCAGCCTGGAAGGCATACATATTGCGACCCTTATCACCCTGAAGGCAAATGGTATTATTCTCGCGCTTATCGCCCTTCTCGGCACATCGACAATTGCCCACCTCGGCCACGCACTTGACAGCCTTGGCCTCTCAAAGCGGCTCTGCTTTCTTCTGCTTTTTTCCTACCGCTATATCTTTGTTATCCACAATGAATATCAGAAGCTGAACAGGGCTTTAAAAATTCGCTGCTTTTCCCCTGCAACCAATATCCATACCTACAGAACCTACGGTTATCTCTTTGGCATGACACTTGTCAGAAGCTGGAACCGGGCATCGCGGGTCCACCAGGCCATGCTGCTGCGTGGGTTTAATGGTCAGCTGATCCCTCTGGATACAAAAACCATTAACCGAAACGACTATTTCTTTCTTGCCACCTCACTACTGCTGACACTTATCCTTGCAATACTACCTCTTTTTTAACCAGTAGCTTGTCCGAGACTCGTAATACCTTGCCGGATAGTGGTATGCTATGGTATCAATTCCGTCAAACAATTAAATTCACCTTCAGACGGCAAAATATCACCCATTGCAGCCTGAAGTGTTTTCTATTCTACGAGGTATATAAAATACGATGAAAGTTGGTATCATTGGTCTTCCCCAGACAGGTAAAAAAACACTTTTCCAGACCTTAACCGGAAATGAACTGCGCGAACAGTCAGGCCCCGCCAAACCCCTTCCGGGTACCGCCGATATTCTCGACCCCCGTTTTGACACACTCGTGGATATGTACTCTCCGAAGAAAAATGTCCGGGCCCGTATAGAACTGATGCTGCTGCCCAAGATGGAACAGGAAAACATCGCAAAAGGTAATATTTTTAATGACATTGCTGATGTCGACGCACTCTGTCATGTGGTCAGAGCCTTCGAAGATGATGCGATATACCACGCTGATGGATCAGTCGACCCCATCCGTGATGCGGAAATGGTCAACTCCGAACTGATCATGCATGACCAAATCTTTACCGAAAAACGAATAGAACGTATTGAAACTGCGCTGAAAAAGATAAAGGATGAGACGCAGGCCAAAGAGCTTGAGTTGATGCGCAAGATGCAGGCCCACCTCGAAGAGGAAAAACCACTGCGCCTCATGGAATTCACTGAAGATGAGGAAGTGTTTATTCGCAGCTACCCGTTGATTACACGTAAAGAGCTGATCATCGCTTTTAATATCTCCGAAGATCAACTTGGAAAGACAACCCTGCTTGAGCAATTTGAAAAAACCTGTACCAGGGACAAAATAGAGGCAATGCTCGTCTGTGCCCAAGTGGAATCAGAAATAGTACTGCTCGACAGTGATGAAGAAAAGCAGGAATTTCTGCAGGATATGGGGATAGAGGAACCAGCACTTGGCATCCTGACCCGTCTCTGCCTGAAAGCCCTTGGCCTTGTCTCATTTTTTACAGTCGGCGAAGATGAGGTGCGACAATGGCTGGTACGCAGGGACTCTCCTGCTCCAGTTGCTGCGGGTGTTATTCACTCTGACTTGCAGCGCGGTTTTATTCGTGCGGAACTGATAAAATACGACGAGCTGATTGAATATGGCAGCGAGCCAGAATTGAAAAAAGCGGGCAAAATGTATCTGCAGGGAAAAGACTATATCGTGATAGATGGCGATATCCTCAATATCCGCTTCAAGGTATGAAATCATGCTGGAGCTGAAGAATATACGTTACACATATCCCGGAACCGATCAGCCGATACTGAAAAACCTCAATTTTGAGGTAGCGGATAAACGTATCGGTCTCATTGGAGCAAACGGCAGTGGTAAAACCACACTTTTTCACCTGTTGATCGGATTGCTAAACCCTGATGAAGGTGAACTGCTCCTCCATGGGCAGCCCGTAACGACGAAAGAGACTCTACGCGCCCTGCGCAAGGAGGTTGGTTTTCTTTTCCAGAGTTCCGATGACCAGCTCTTTTCTCCAACAGTTATTGAAGATGTGGCCTTTGGCCCACTTAATCTTGGTTTTCCACCAGCAGAGGCCCGTGATATAGCTGTTAAAACCCTCCAGGATCTTGGCCTGAATGGATTTGAAGAACGCATAACCCACAGACTATCCGGCGGTGAAAAAAAGCTTGTCGCCCTGGCAACCATTCTCTCCATGCAGCCTAAAATACTTCTGCTCGATGAACCAACCAATAATCTTGACCCAAAAACCAGAAGCCGACTTATTGATATTCTCAAAGACCTTGATCAACATCAGATAATCATCTCCCACGACTGGGATTTTCTCAGCCACACGACAAAAATCCTCTACGAAATTGCTCATGGCCATATTCACAGATGTGAGGAAGACCACGTTCATGTCCATCGTCATGTGCACAAGGCCGGAGACCACCCGCACCATCACCAGCACTCATCATAATAGTCACAAGAATCCATGCGACAGATCGGTTGCTTTATCTCACCCCACGGTTATGGACACGCCACCCGGGCCATTGGTGTACTCGAAGCCCTGCAAAGCCGCCACCCGGATCTGCATATACACATCTTTACCACCGTCCCGGAATCCATTTTCAGGCAAAGCCTTACCCAAATAACCTACCATAAAGTGATAACCGACATCGGCCTGGTACAAACCAGTGCACTTGAGGCGGATATCCCGGCGACTATCGCCAGGCTCAATACTTTTCTGCCGTACTCTGATACTCTTCTCAACGATCTCGGTGGACATTGTCGTCACTGTCTATTCATACTTTGCGATATTGCGCCCCTTGGCATTGCGGTTGCAGAAAAGGTCGGTGTCCCCTCAATCCTCGTTGAAAATTTTACCTGGAACTGGATCTATACCCCCTATTGCCAGCGATATCCAGGCTTGAAAAAACATGCGTTAACTCTGAAAAACCTATTTGAACAGACCGACTTTCATATCCAGACAGAGCCGCTGTGCCAGAAAAAACTGACTGATCTCTCCTGCGGGCCAATTTTTAGAACTATACGCCAGAACGCAACAACCATTCGCCGGCAACTCGGTTGTGATACAAAAAAAATAATTCTGCTTACCATGGGAGGAGTTACCCAAGAATATCCTCTCTGGAAGAATCTCGACCAGTTTCCAGACTGTTTTTTCGTGTTCACCGGACAACCGGAAACACAACGTCTGAGAAAAAATATCCTGCTGCTTGACCGCTTCAGCGAGCTGTACCATCCTGATCTTATTGCTGCTGCTGATATTGTTGTATGCAAGGCCGGATATTCCACCATTGCCGAATGTTGTCAGGCCGGAGCGAGAATCATTGCAGTTGGCAGGGACGATTTTCCGGAAACAGCCCCCCTGCAAAACTATATCCAGGATGTCCTGGCAGGGATCACAATCGATGCGGAGAATTTTTTAAACGGCCACTGGCTATCACTGTTACCCCAACTCCTTCTTCAACCACGCCCACCGCAGGCTGTAACAAACGGTGGCAATATTGTGGCATCTTTTCTGTCTTCCCTGTTGTAAATACAAGGACACTCCCCTCAAGATTAAAGTGGCATCTATTTGAATATTCTGATCAAATTTCAGAAGTAACACCAGACCGGAAGAATAAACTTTTTTGACACAATCCGCCAACCATAATACTTTGTCATTAAGTTTCATAACATTCCCTCGCATTTAAATTGTTACGCATCCATAGAAAAACTTATCACAAAAAAGGAGGATGCTCCGAAATAGCATTTATTGTGGCAAAGATTGCCATAGGTGATATATTTTCAATGATGAAAGATATACAACTGGAATCAATAAGCATTCCCCTAACGAATTTGGAATTCAGGGCGTTAAGACAATAACGATCTTTTAGGAATCATCATGAAAACAGGAAGAAATGATCCCTGCCCCTGTGGCAGCGGTAAAAAACACAAAAAATGTTGTGCCAACAGATCAGCACCCTCCATCCTTCAAAATATGAAGGAGGACAACCACGACCTGATCGACAATCAAAGCATTGGATCAATAGCAGAAGCACAGGCCGTACTTGACCAATACCAGCAACAGAAAAATGAAGATCCTGTAGATGACTTCCACGGTTTGTCGTCAAAACAGATGCATCGTTTTCTCCACATGCCCTTTGAAACGCCCGGACTGGTGACTTTTCCACTTATACTGGAGAGAGAACCAAAGAACAAAGCAGCATTTATTCTTTCCATGCTCATTGAAGGAATCGGTGAGGACGGCATAAAATTAACCGCCAAAGGAAACCTGGGTCAGAAATTTTCCAAGATGGCAAGCAAGAAATACTATGCCCGTAATCCAGATTCTTTTATAGCAAAGCTTTCAGTGCGATCAGAACTCAACTTTGAAAACCCCTGCACACCATCCGACTCACCGCCCAGTTAGCAGGTCTGGTGCGTAAGTATCACGGCAGGCTACTCCTGACCCAAAAATGTAAAAAGGCATGGATCGCAATGGTCTGCGGGAGCTCTACCCTCTCCTGCTACATGCCTATATCCGAAAGTTTAATTGGGGATACCGCGATAGTTTCCAAGAGATTCCATTTATTCAACAATCTTTTCTGTTCACTCTCTACCTGCTTCATAAATATGGCAATAGCTGGAAACCTGCTCCATTTTTCAGCGACAACTATCTTCAAGCATTCCCCATGATCATAAATGAGATTGAGCCAAAACTGTATGAGCCGCCAGAAGATACTCTCAGACATTGTTATATCTTACGGACGCTGCAGAGATTTACTGATTTCTTTGGCCTGGCGGATCTTGAACAGATTTCCCAAAAACCAATAAATCACGAATATCGGATTCGCGCTACAGGAATGCTTAACGAAGTTATTCGATGGCATCTAATGCAGGACTATAGTCAATTCCAAATGACTTAATGCTTCCTTTTGAGTTGAAACTTGGTAATGACAACGATTGACAGACCAATATTCGGTCCGAAGTCAAATGAGATTAAGTATAGTGCCTGTCCAGAAAGAAGCATTTTTGTTCTGAATCAAGGCGTGAAGAAAATTTTACCACAGGCATATATGTGATATCTCGATGTCTCGTACCTCACTTTATCGGAGGATAAAATTTTCACAGCAACGAGGAGTCAGGAGAAAAAGGCCATTTCTGGACGGGCACTACCTAGGAGGCTGTCCGAGAATAAGCATTTTAGTTAAAATCGAGGTTTTTCAAAAAAATACGCACAGTCATATAGTTGATATTACGAGCATATTTTTTTGACAATAACGAAGAGTTTGGACAAAATGGCATTCTCGGACAGCCTCCTAGAGTTTCGTAACAAAAATGAAAGTTAGTATCAAATTTTGGGATAAGAGTTTTAGATTTCAAACAGAACGTTGTGATAACCGGCCCGCGCACTGTTTGCGGGTCCGTCTTTATTAGTACCTTACTCCGCAAAAGCTGTAACAAAAAACAAGAAATTAAGTGGAGTATTTAACCGGGAAAATAAGTATATACCTCCAGATAGCGAAAGTATAGAGATCTTCGAGGTACTTACTTGCGGTTTACCGCGTTAGCTGGTTACCCTAAATTTTTCCAGGGATTTAATATTATTGCATTGCTTGCAATAAAATCACTTTCATTTCTCGTGACGATTATGAGGTTGTGCGTAAGAGCAACAGCTGCAATAAGGCTGTCTACAGAAGCTAAAGGAGTACCTTGTGTCTCGGCATGACCTTGAATGTTTCCCCAGTTTTCTGCAACTGTTAAATTGATAGGGAAAATTCTTGAATCATAGTCTTCAAGTAAGGTGTTTAACCAGTTGGTGAGTTGATTTTTCTTTCTGGATTCTGGGAGCTTTGTAATTCCTTTACGTATTTCTCCAATAGTTATGACAGATAAGAATAGTCCTTCATTTGGAGTTTTGTTTAACCAGCTGATTACATTTTCATTTGGCATGGGTCGAACCAGCTCAGATATAACGCAAGCATCTAAAAGATAATTCAAAACTCTACTCCTTTTGAGTAGTCTTTTTGTCTTTCAAATTCAAAAGCATCATCCATTTTGGGGCAGTTTAGGAGAAACTTTTTTAAGGATGGCTTTTTGGAAGTGATTTTTTTGTATTCTTTTACGGATAGGACGACTACGGCCTCTTGACCTCGTCTGGTTACATATTGTGGCCCGATTTTTAAAGCATAATCTACAACTTGACTGAATTTTGCTTTTGCGTCTTGTAATTTCCATGATGTGTTCATAGCGACCTCCTTTTAAGTTTCACACTAGTCAGTCTAGTTCACTCGCAGTAAAAAGTCAATGACTTGCTTTGAAGGGTTTTGGGAGGGTAACGCCTAGATCAGACGCGCCATAGGCGTCACCTGGATTTACTTGTTACATTTCAATTGCCTCGGAAACCCACAACTCATTGACTAGCTGTGAAATGACCAAGGAATTTTTAGTTTTGCTGGCCACGGCCAAAAGACCATCTTTGCTCCAAGCTGCGCTTTTCCCAACAGGATTCCAGCTACCGGTTGGACAATTGTGATTTGCCATTGTCACCAAGATTTTATGTTCTCTTGCATAGCTTGAAAGATTTTCCGTATCTGCTGTATAACCACTTTCAGTTATGAGAGAGCCAGCAACATATATTGTTGCTCCATTTTCAACATAAGCTTTAACATGATCTGGATTATTCGTATCTGCACAGATTGCTAAAGCAACTTTATGGCTTTGAATTTCAAGTATTTTTTGTTCACTGCTTTCGCTGAAAAATTGATCTTCACCGGAGTGAAAGTTCATCTTTGAGTAGGTAGAGATAAAACCTTCAGGAGAAATTATAACTGCTCCAATATCAAGGCTTTTTCCTGATTTTAGAGGAGCACCCGCTACCACCCAAATACGGTTTTCTATTGCCGCTGCTAACAGTTTTGTAAGACGAACATCATCCACACTAAATGCTAGGGTATTTGCTAATTCTGGCTCATAACCCGTTAATGAAAGCTCAGGAAAAACGATTAATGTGACTTTTTCTTTTCTTGCACTATCTATCGCATCAATGTGTCTCTGTATGTTTTTCTCTACATTTCCTTTCTCTGAAGGAACTTGAGCTACTGCTATTTTAAAATTTTGCACTATGTTCCTTTGCAATGTACGTCGCAAATCAACCGCGCCACTTTTTGGCGTCGGCTGGATTTGCCTTGTTCGATTTTTCCCATGGATTCCAAATTGAAAAATTGTTGCCTTTCAGAATATTTGATTTATTCATGTACAATAAGAAGAGAGGCCTTCAGAATCTATGAAACAAATCATGAAATTATTTCATATAGATCACTTGCTTCCCCTTGACCATTCCTGTATTTTCCGGACTTCATCTTTAGGAATACCCAATGACATCAAAAATTCTTTATGTGCCTTTGGTGCATTGTGCTCAAATTCGGTATGCCACTTTGCCATAGACGATTCGTCCATCCCTGCAGCTTCCATCATTTTTACCCACATTTTTTTATCAACGATTAGTTTAAAACTACCATCTGTCATTTTTTTCAGCATAGCGATGATTGCGTGTTGCTGACCTCTAAGGAATAGAATCTGGTCCTCAATATCCTGTATGCGATTTTCAAGAATTTTTACACTCGGCGCGGCACCGCTGGATAAAAGCTCTCGCACATCTTCCAGTGACAGCCCGGCGTTGCGAAATATGCTAATACGCTCCAATCTATTGAACTCATTTTGTGTATAGACTCGGTATCCTGCGGAGGTTCGTTCAAAAGCACACAGCAGACCGATTCGGTCATAGTATAAAAGTGTGCTTCGCGACAAACCGAATGAACGGGCCAATTGTGAAATAGAGTAAGTTTTCATCGTTACCTAGTGTCTGTCCAGAAAGGA
>Ga0256845_1002350_pt1 | contig 13805 bp, 10 predicted proteins | sample RiftiametaG_FD_189101 | JGI IMG/M metagenome (GOLD analysis project Ga0256845, IMG submission 189101) | Tube worm associated microbial communities from hydrothermal vent at the East Pacific Rise, Pacific Ocean - Riftia | ecosystem: Host-associated > Annelida > Integument > Unclassified ...
TAATTGATAATTGATAATTGATAATTGATAATTGATAATTGATAATTGATAATTGATAATTGATAATTGATAATTGATAATTGATAATTGATAATTGAAGTTTGGATTTTATTTTTTCACTAAACTCACAACCAAATAAACTTATAAACTAAATTTAACACCTCTTAAAACAAATGCGAGTTATCATACAAAGAGCTAGCGAAGCATCTGTTAGCATCAACAATAAAATTGTTAGCGAGATTAAACAAGGATTTTTAATTCTATTAGGCATAGAAAGCGAAGATATTTTTGAAGATATTGAATGGCTTTGTGGTAAAATTACTCGTCTCCGAATTTTTAATGATGAAAATGGGGCTATGAACCTTTCTATAAAAGAGGTTAATGGAGATATTATTGTTGTGAGTCAATTTACACTACACGCTAGCACTAAAAAAGGAAACCGTCCCTCTTTTATTAAAGCTGCCAAACCCGAAATTGCTATACCGCTTTACAATCAATTTATCAAACAACTAGAAACTCACCTAGAAAAAACGATACAGACAGGGGAGTTTGGTGCAGACATGCAAGTTTCTTTAATTAATGATGGTCCTGTTACCATCATTATTGATTCTAAAAATAAAAATTAGCCAAAACAATATTGGCATCATAAAAATACACTATGGCTTTAATAAAAACACTTTTAGGAAACACACCTCAGTTTGGAGAAAACTGCTTTTTAACAGAAAACGCAACTATTGTTGGTGACGTTATTATGGGAGACGATTGCAGCGTATGGTTTAATGCCGTAATTAGAGGAGATGTGCATTACATCAAAATTGGAAACAAAGTAAACATACAAGATGGTGCAATTATCCATGCTACTTATAAAAAATCGCCAACTAATATTGGCAACAACGTGTCTATCGGTCACAATGCAATGGTACATGGTTGCACTATAAACGACAATGTATTAATTGGGATGGGAGCAATTGTTATGGATGATGTAATAATCGAAAGCAACTCTATTATTGCTGCAGGCGCTATTGTTACCAAAGGTACTCATGTAGAATCGGGATGCGTTTATGCAGGAATTCCAGCTAAAAAAATTAAAGACGTTGGTGCTGATTTATTAGAAGGAGAAATAAACAGAATTGCGGAAAGCTACTTAATGTATTCTGAATGGTATAAGGATTCTGAGTAAACTAAATTATCCATACAATTAACATTATACGGATAATTAAACTAAAAATGTATGAGTAATTATTCGATAAAAAAACAACTAGGTAAAATAAAAAACTTAATCTACTCGCATTTAACAAATTAAAGTTTAGCAAAATGAAAGTTTAGTGTGTTATATTTTTATATATTTGGAAAATAAAATCGACCAACAATGAAAAAACTACTACAAATAGCACAATCAATAGTATTAACAACTACATTATTACTAAGCAACAACATTCAAGCACAAACATGGGAGGAGGTAGCAAAAAGCTTACCCACGCCTTATGCTCAAAACTTAAACAATCAGTACTACGGTAGGGCAGTTTCTGTAGATGGTAATTACGCTGTTGTTGGAAGTCTTTATTCAAACAATAGAGGTAGAGCTTACATCTATTATTATGATGGAACTAATTGGGTTTTAGAGGCAACTCTTACTGCTTCCGATGAAAACCAAGGATATTTTTTCGGTTGGTCTGTTAGCATTTCGGGAGATAATATTGCAATAGGATGCATTAGAAACCCAGATCAAGGAATTTCTGCGGGAGCTGTATATGTTTTTACCAAGCCTGCTTCTGGATGGGTAGATATGACAGAAACAGCTAAAATATACGCATCAGATGCTAGCCCTAGTGATGAGTTTGGGTTTTCAGTAAGCATTTCTGGAGATAATATTGTTGTAGGATCAGAATCTGCAAACAATGGCTACGGGAAAGCTTACCTTTTCACTAAACCAAGTGGGGGTTGGACAAGCATAACAGAAACAGCTAAGCTCTCCCGATCAAGTACTTCTCAAGGTGGCGGTTTTGGATGTTCAGTTAGTATCTCAGGAGATAATATCGTTATTGGAGAAAAACTTGATGATGCGAATGGAAATTGGTCAGGTTCAGCCTATGTATTTACTAAACCCGGAAGTGTTTGGACAGACGTAACTGCGGTTGCTAAACTTACACCTACTGATGGAGCTGCGTCAGATGAATTTGGTTTTTCAGTAGCAATTTCTGGAGATAATATTGTTGTAGGAGCTTATAGAGATGATGATAGTGGAAACAATTCGGGTTCTGTTTACGTGTTTACTAAACCTGGTTCAGGATGGACAGATATGAATGAAACAGGAAAATTACTACCCTCCACCGCTGCTACAAATGATCAGTTTGGATTTTCAGTTGCAATTTCTGGAGAGAACGTATTAGTGGGAGCTATAGGCAATAATGTATCAGGTAGCCAATCAGGATCAGGATACGCATATACAAAACCAACTGTTGGTTGGGGAAATATGACTGAAACAGCTCAACTAATCTCTTCAGATAATAGTGGTGCCCAAATGGGGTTTTCTGGAGGAATATCTGGAGATAACATTATTTTGGGAGCGACTAATGATTGGATTAATGGAAATAATGCTGGAGCAATATACTTCTTTAAAAAATCGGGAGTTAATTGGTCAAACAGTACAGAGTTAGTTAAATTTACCTCACCACAATTTTACGGGAACCAACAAGATTATTACGGAAGAGCTGTTGCTATAGATGGCGATTATGCTGTTATTGGCGTTCCACTGTTCCAGGAAGAGACCGGGATGGCTTATGTTTTATTTTACGATGGCACAAACTGGATTACACAGGCTCAATTATTGGCTTCTGATGGTGCTTTCTACCAACTATTTGGTCACACAGTAAGTATTTCAGGGGATAACATTGTTATTGGCGCTTTAAATGATGATGACAATGGAAGTAATTCAGGTTTAGCATACATTTTCACCAAACCTGTTAATGGATGGTCTGACATGACAGAAACAGCGAAGATTTTGCCTTCTGATGGAGGTTCAGGTGACCGTTTTGGTAACTCAGTGAGTATATCAGGAGACAACCTTGTAATTGGTGCTCGCGAATTCAATAGTAGAGGAGCTGCTTATGTGTTTACAAAACCTACAACAGGCTGGACAGACACAACAGAAACTGCCAAACTTTTACCCTTAACCTCTGTTTTCGCAGCTTACTTTGGAATTTCGGTATCAATATCAGGAGATAATATTCTTATTGGAGAAAACAGGGGTCAGAATGGAAGTGGAATAATGACAGGTTCAGCTTATGTTTTCGAAAAACCAAATGGTGGATGGGTAGACACCACAGAAACTGCAAAACTGTTAGCAAGCGATGGGAATGTTGGTGTAGCGTTTGGATCTGCAGTAAGTATTTCTGGAGATAATTTAGTTATAGGTGCTTATCTAGACAATGAAAACGGAACAAATGCAGGGGCGGCTTATGTTTTTGTGAAACCAGTAAACGGTTGGGTAGATACAACTGAAACTGCTAAACTCTTACAAGATAATCAGCTTCCCAATTATGAATTCGCTAAATCTGTCGCTATTTCAGGTGATAACATTGTTATTTCCTCTTATAAAGAATTAAACGCAAACAATTCTAGAGGAAAAGCTTATGTATTTGTCAAACCAATAAATGGTTGGATTGACACAACAGAAACAACTCAAATATTTCCTATTAGCAATGATGATTATTATAGATTTGGTTATGCTGTAGCAATATCGGGATCTAGCATTGTTGTAGGCCCCGAATCATCACAGGAAAATGGAAGTAACTCTGGTTCTGCTTACTTATTCAAACCTTGCACAACAACAGGAACAGACGCACAAATTGCTTGCGACAGCTACACTTGGATAGATGGAAACACTTACACATCAAATAACAATACGGCAACATTTACCCTAACATCTTCTGCAGGTTGTGATAGCTTAGTTACGCTTGATTTAACTATAAACTCCGTTGATACAACAGCAACTCAAGCAGGAGCTACTTTAACAGCAAGTGCATCTTCAGCAACTTACCAATGGTTAGATTGTAACAATAACTTTTCACAAATCAATGGAGAAACTGCTCAAACTTTTACGGCAACTTCTAATGGTAGTTACGCTGTTGAAGTTATAGAAAATGGATGTACAGATACTTCTTATTGTTATACAGTAATAAGTACAAACATTACAGAAAATGATTTTGATGATGAGTTAATTATTTATCCAAACCCAACAAATGGAAACTTTGCAATTGATATGGGTAAAAATTACAGCACGATATCAATTACAATTACCGATTTAACAGGAAGAATAATATATCAAAAAAGCTATACAAACACGCAGCAAATTCAAATTTCAATAATAGAACCAACAGGAATTTACATACTATCAATAGAAACTGAAAACAAAAAGGCAGTAATTAGGTTAATTAAAGAATAAACCCAGCAATTATGAAAACTAAATTTAACATTATACAAACGTTATTAATCGGGACTTTAATAACAGCAAACTCATTATATAGCCAAGCACAAACTACAGAATTTTGGGGAATGACCCCTACTGGAGGGAATGCAGGAACTATTTTTAAAACAGATGAAAACGGTTTAAATCATAGCGTAGAAAATATATTTGGAACAATAGATGGTGCAGAACCTAATTTTAATAATTTATTAGAAACAAGTAATGGAAAACTATACGGAACGACAACGAAAGGAGGATCTTCAAATAAAGGCGTTATTTTTGAGTACAACATTTCATCCAATACCCAAACTAAACTGTATGATTTTGACAATACAAATGGAAGCTACCCTTCTACATCGTTAATAGAAGCAAGCAATGGAAAACTATACGGAATGACTCGATTTGGCGGTAGTTTAGGTTATGGCGTTATTTTTAAATTTGACATCTCCACCAATACACAAACCAAGCTACATGATTTTGACTACACAAATGGAAGCACCCCTTATGGCGTTCTATCAGAGACAAGTAATGGGGTATTCCATGGAGTAACTCGATCCGGTGGAACTTCCGATTTAGGAGTTATTTTTAAATACGAAACTTCATCCAACACATTAACTAAACTATATGATTTTGACAATATAAGCGGAGATTATCCTACAGGCTCTTTAATGTTAGCTAGTAACGGAAAAATGTATGGATTAACTTCATCTGGTGGAACTTCAAATATTGGAGTTATTTTTGATTATGACATATTAAACAACATCCATAACAAGCTTTACGATTTTAACAATAAAGGAGAAATTCCATATGGAAATTTAATGGAAGCAAGCAATGGAAAACTATATGGAATGACTCATCTAGGAGGTACACAAAATAGGGGGGTGATTTTTGAATACGATATTTTAAACAATAACCAAACCAAACTATATGATTTTGATAACATAAATGGGAATACCCCTTATGGATATTTAATAGAAGCAAGCAATGGAAAACTATATGGAATGACTCCATCTGGAGGGAGTTTAGATAATGGTGTTATTTTTGAGTACAACATTTCATCCAATACGCAAACCAAACTATTTGATTTTGATAACATAAATGGAAAAACCCCAATTGGAAACTTAATGGAAGCCAGCAATGGAAAATTATATGGAATGACGTCATCAGGAGGATCATCAAATAATGGGATAATTTTTGAATATGACATTTTGACCAACACACAAACTAAACTATATGACTTTGATAATACCAACGGAAGAGCTCCTACTGCCTCGCTAATAGAAGCAAGTAATGGGAAATTATATGGGATGACAGAAGGTGGAGGAACTACTGGTTATGGAGTTATTTTTGAATACGATATTGCATCCAACACACAAACCAAACTGTATAATTTTGATAATACTACTGGAGGGTTTCCTAAAGGATCCTTAATGGAAGCTAGCAACGGGAAACTATACGGAATGGCATCAATAGGAGGGTCATCAAATGATGGGATAATTTTTGAATATAACATTTTAACCATTTCCAAAACCACCCTTTACGAATTTGATAGAACAAATGGAGGAGGCCCTAAAGGTGATTTAATGGAAGCTAGCAACGGGAAGCTATACGGAACAACTCAATACACACTTACAGCTCCCGGAAGCATTATTGAATACGATATCATTACTGGAGCATTAAGCAAAACCTTCGATTTTGGCGGTCTAAACGGAGTCAATCCAGTGGGATCACTAATTGAAGTTATTGTTTGCCAGCCTACCACAGGAACAGATGTACAAACTGCTTGTAATACTTTTGATTGGATAGATGGAAGCACTTACACATCAGATAACAATACAGCAACATTTACCCTAACATCTTCTGCAGGTTGTGACAGCTTAGTTACGCTTGATTTAACTATAAACTCCGTTGATACAATAGTAACTCAATCAGGAGTTACTTTAACAGCAAGTGCATCTTCAGCAACTTACCAATGGCTAGATTGTAACAATAACCTTTCACAAATAAATGGAGAAACTGCTCAAACTTTTACGGCAACATCTAATGGTAGTTATGCTGTTAGAGTTATAGCAAACGGTTGCACAGATACTTCTTATTGTTATACAGTAATGAGTACAAACATTACAGAAAATGATTTTGGAGATGAGTTAATTATTTATCCGAACCCAACAAATGGAAATTTTGCAATTGATATGGGTAAAACCTATAGAAATATAGCTGTTACTATTACAGATTTAACAGGAAAAATTCTATATCAAAAAAATTACAACAATACACAGCAAATTCAAATTTCAATAACAGAACCAACAGGAATTTATGTGCTTTCTATTGAATCAGAAAATAAAAAATCTGTGATAAGATTGATAAAAGAGTAAGAGAGAAATCAAAGACTAAAAATTAAAGCTTCTTTGTTAACAGAAAAGTTATACAAACAACTTCTTTAATTCTGTAGCATCTTCAGGCTTCATTTTTCCTGCTAAAATAAGACTCAATTGCCTTCTGCGTAAAGCACCTTCAAAACGATCTTTTTCTTGTTTAGATTCAGGAATTAAATCCGGAGCTGCAATTGGAGACCCCATTTGATCAACTGCTACAAAAGTATAGATGGCATCGTTACATTTTGTCTTTGCTCCTGTTCTATGATCTTCTACAAAAACCTCAATAACCACCTCCATAGAGGTGTTAAAACAACGAGAAACTTTAGCTTCTAAAGTAATAATATCACCTAACTTTATAGGATGATCAAACGAAACATTATTTACAGCTGCAGTAACTACAATTCTATTAGAACATCGGTGTGCAGAAATTGCAGCACAGATATCTAACCAATGCAACAACCTTCCTCCCATTAAATTTCCTAAGGTATTGGTATCGTTAGGCAAAATTAATTCTGTCATTATTGCCAAAGTAGATGCTGCTGTTTTTGTTTTCATAATATTCTTTTTAAGAAATTCAAAATTACTTACATTTCATCTATGAAATCGCGAATTAAACGGAAAGAATTTTCAAATTCATTTAAAGGCAACGTTTCCGAAATATCATAGACATCGTGATAAGCTGTAATTCCTCCCATAGTATATATGAAAAAAGCAGGAACACCTTTTTCTGTAAACCAATAATGATCGCTATTGGCAGCTTTACCTCTTTTTTTTACCGTTTTCAAGTAATTGTTCTCATCATTAATAGTAACTAATTGCTGATAAGCATTATCATAAACAGCTCCATTTACCACCATTACACCTTCACCTCCTGTTCCCATAATATCTAAATTAATTACAAATTTTATTTGTGATAACGGTACAGTTGGGTTTTCTGTAAAATATTTAGACCCTAAAATTCCGGCTTCCTCAGCTCCAAAAGCAATAAATACAATCGTTTTTTGAGGAGGATTTTTAGCATAATGTGCTGCAAAATTTAGTAACATCGCCACACCACTTGCATTATCATTTGCTCCAGGGAAATAAACATCCCTGCCCATTCTTCCCAAATGATCGTAATGTGCAGAAATTACAATAAAGGAATCAGGAAACTCTAACCCTCTAACCATTCCTATTATATTTTGAGATTGATAATCTCTAATAAATTGCTGATTAATTTCTAGTATTATAGATTTATTAGCCCGTGTTATTGCTCCTCTTTTAAATCTTAAAACAACATAATCTTGATAGCTTTGAGCTAAAGAATGTGTTAACTTATCATCTAAAAAGATAATGCCCTCAGCAGCAAAAACATTTATTTTAAGCAACTGAAAACGTTCATCATCTTTTTCTACTCCTTCATCATCAATTACAATAAACTTATTATTAAAAAAATTGCGTTCCGTTAATTTTTTTAATTGCTTTTTTGATGGAAGATTTGTTTTATTGTACCATACCAACTCAAAAGTTCCGGCAATACCTCCTGAATTTGCTCCAACCAAATAATCCTTTCCTGCAACAAGTTTTTCACCATCAAGTTGAACTGATAATTCATCCACGAAAGTGTTAATAGAATAATTGAATTTTTGAAAATAAGAATCGCTTATTTTTTGAAGCCCTATTTTTTTAAACTCTTTTACAATAAATTTAGCAGCTTTTTTTTCTCCCTGATTTACCGCTCCTCTACCTTCAAAATAAGAAGATGATAATGTATCAACGATTTGGTGAGCGTATTTTATATTTTGAGAAAAAAGAGATACAAAACAACACTGTAAAACAATAAAGAGACTTACTTTAATCATCATCTACAAAAACCTACGTTCAATCAAGTCCATAAAATTAATTACCAATGTATTTTCGGTATCCCAATTATAAGCAGCTCCTGTTTTATTAAATAAAGACTGAGCCTCGTCAGCCGAAGTGCAATTATCTATCGCTTTAATTAAGGCATTAAAAGCACTCATATCTTTATTAAACAATTCGTTAGCATAAAGGTAGCGATCGTTTAATGTAAACGCATCAACCAATTTAGCAATAGGAGATTGTTGTATTTGATCGGCAACAGTATTATTACTGATTGTTTCTTCCTTAGTATTAGTAACGGTTAAAGGAGTTTCTTCTTCAACAATTGCAGCTGGTTCATCAATAACTTCTTCCTCTATTACAATATTTTCTTTTAATGGTTCAATATTTTTTTCAGGAGTATCAGACACAATAGTTTCTTCAATTATCACTTCGGGCTCAACCTGAATTTTAATTGTTTTTTTATTTTTTTCTTCAGAATCTATTAAATGCTTTAAGATAATTAATCGCTCTTGCATTTTGTTTACCTTCCCTAACACAACACTTATTTCTAGTGAAGGTATTTTTCTTCCATCAGAAAAATCTTGAGAATGCAAAACAATATTCTCTAATAATTGGTTGATCTCTTTGCGTAACTGTTCAATTTCCATAACTTCGAAACTTGATAAAATAAATTGTTAAAAATATGCACATAAAACTAAGCATAATTTTAAATTTACACCATTCAAATTAATTTATGTTTTTAGAAAATACCATTAACCCAAATAAGAAAAAAGGCTGGATAGAAGTGATTGCTGGGTCAATGTTTTCTGGTAAAACAGAAGAGCTAATTAGACGAATGAAAAGGGCGAAATTTGCCAAGCAAAATGTAGAAATCTTTAAGCCAGGAATTGATACACGTTACGATGATGAATTAGTTGTATCGCACGATGCCAACGAAATACATTCCACACCTGTACCTTCATCAGCCAACATTCCTATTTTAGCAAACAATGTTGATGTGGTGGGTATTGATGAAGCACAATTTTTTGATGATGGCCTAGTTGCCGTTTGCAATCAATTAGCAGACAATGGTGTTAGAGTAATTGTTGCTGGTTTAGATATGGATTTTAAAGGTATCCCTTTCGGCCCTATGCCAGGCATTATGGCTTGTGCCGAATACGTTACTAAAGTTCATGCTATTTGTATGAAATGTGGTGACTTAGCCAATCATTCGCACCGGATGGTTGACAAAGAAGAATTGGTACTTTTAGGAGAGGTTGATGAATACGAACCGCTTTGCAGAAGTTGTTTTAATCAAGCAGAAAAAAAATAATTACTTCCTTTTATTCCTTCTTAAAAAAGAGAGTTAGGGAGATTGAGACTATACTATAATGATGAAACCTTTAGTTTACGATACTACCCTCGAAATTAATTTGCAGCACCTTACTGCTAATCTCAACTATTTTAAAAGTTTATTAAAACCTACTACCAAAATAATGGCAATGGTTAAAGCTTTTTCTTACGGATTAGGTACTTACGAAGTAGCTAACGTTTTAGAAGAAAATAAGGTTGATTATTTAGGTGTAGCCAACATTTACGAAGGTATTGAATTACGTAAAGCTGGCATAAAATTACCAATAATGGTAATGAAACCCGAAGTAGAAAGTTTTGATTTAACTATTAAATATCAATTAACGCCAACCATTTTTTCGCTACACGCTTTAAACACATTAATTAAAAGCATTAACAACAAACCTATTTCTATCAGCTTGAAAATTGATACAGGAATGCATCGATTGGGTTTTGACGTATCAGAAATTGAAGAATTAATTCAACTCTTAAAAGCACACACTAATATAAAAGTAGAAAGTGTTTTTTCTCATTTGGCAGCTTCAGACAAGCCTGATCACGATGATTTTACGAAACATCAAATCAACTTATTTCAAAAAGTAAGCACAACAATAGAAAAAGAGTTAACCTACTCCATTGAAAAACACATTTTAAATTCTAACGGAATTGTTCGTTTTAATGATTTTCAGTTTGATATGGTTCGTTTAGGTATTGGTCTGTATGGTGTTTCTGCAGATAAAAACACACAACAACAGTTAAAATCGGTAAGCACATTAAAATCTAAAATTTCTCAAATTAAACACATCAAAAAAGGAGAAACTATTGGTTACAGTAGAAAAGGAGAAGCTAAAACCGATTTAAAAATTGCGACCATACCTGTTGGTTATGCTGATGGGTTAAGCAGGAAATTAGGTGATGGCAATTGGAACATGTTGTTACACGATAAAAAAGCACCTGTAATTGGTAATGTTTGTATGGATATGGTAATGCTTGATGTTACCAATATTGATTGTATTGTTGGTGATGAGATCTACGTGTTTAGCGAACACAACCCCATTACCGAAATGGCAAAAATTACGAATACCATTTCTTATGAACTTTTAACCTCTTATTCGCCACGAGTGAAACGTATTTTCACTTTTAAGCCCTGAATCCATTACCTGACTAATAAGTTCTTTTTTTCTATGCAACATATAAGAGTGTACGCGAAAAGAATATTATTCTTGTAGTTTACTATTTTTACACTTAAGCAGATGTAAAGTTTCGCAAAAATAAAAATTTGCAACATTAAATTTCACTAACCAGTTAAAACCTAGCACAAAGAATCCTTATTATTATTTTTTTAATTACATTTGCATATAAACTTAAAACTTTAACCAAAACATTTAATTATGAAAAAAATTACAACATTATTTTCTGCGTTAGTACTAACAGCTTTTGGCTGGCAGGCAAATGCGCAATACTGTACTACTGGAGGAGCAAGTAATGATGCCGATTCAAATGTAGAAACAGTTAACATTACGGGAGATGCATCTTCTGCGATTGCTTATACCGGATGTTCTGGAACAATTGGTGTTACTGGATTAGACGATCAAACAGCTTTATCTATTGATGTCACTGCAGGAAACTCGTACAATGCAGATGTTCAGTTTGGAACTTGTGATGGAAACTATGCAGGGGCAGGAGAAGTTTGGATTGATTGGAATCAAAACGATGTTTTTGAGACTTCTGAATCTATTGGAACTTGGTCAGGAACGCCTCCTGTAGCATTATCTACATTCAATTTTACAGTGCCTGCTGGAGCGTTTAACGGTTCTACTCGTATGCGAGTTATTCAACAGGAAGGAGGGTCAGCACCTCTAAATCCTTGCGCATCTTTTACTTATGGATCTGCAACAGATTTCACTGTAGTAGTTTCTGGTGGAGTTACAATAACTTGTCCAATTCCAAACGCTCTAACAGCAACAAATATAACTGCAACTTCTGCTGACTTAGGTTGGACAGAAAATGGTACTGCTATAGTTTGGGATATTGAATTAGGTGCTACTGGTTTTACTCAAGGAACAGGAACAATGGTTACTGGAACAACTACAAACCCTCATAATTTAACAGCTTTAACGGCTAATACTGCTTACGATTTTTATATAAAAGCTGATTGTGGTGGAAGTACTAGTGCATGGGTTGGACCTTTTAGCTTTACAACTCTATGTAATGCTTTTGCAGTTCCTTTTTCTGAAAACTTTAGCTCAACATCTACTACCCAAAATTGCTGGACTGTTATTGACAACAATAATGATGGAAAGATGTGGGATATGGATTACACATATAACCCTTTAGTTGCTGATGAAGTTGCAGCATTGTACACTGATGGAAACTTAGGAGCGAATGATGATTACCTAGTTACACCAACACTTACATTAACAGGTAATGAGCAACTTAGATTCTCTTATAGAGTTCAAAGTGTAGGTGAACCAAATGATTTTGAAATTTTATTATCTACAACAGGAGTTGGGGTTGGTAGCTTTACCAATACGCTAATGGCATTAGATACTTTTTCTAATATTACATATGAAGAAATAATTATTAATTTATCTGCATATACTGGGAATGTAAACATTGCATTTCATGTTCCAAATGGTGGTTTAGATGGTTGGATATTATTTATTGATAGTGTAGAAGTAGAAGCAATTCCTTCTTGTCCTGCACCAATTGCATTAGCTGCAACTAATATAACTGCTACAACTGTTGATTTAGGTTGGACTGAAAATGGTGGTGCTAGTACTTGGAATATAGAATGGGATACTACTGGTTTTGTTCAAGGATCAGGAACAGGAACAACTGTTGCAGGAACAACTACTAATCCTTATGCATTAGCGGGTTTAACAGCAGCTACTGCTTACGATTTTTATGTGCAAGCTGATTGTGGTGCAGACTCAAGTACTTGGACTGGACCTTTTAACTTTACAACTCTATGTGCTGTATATACGCCTACTTATACTGAAACGTTTACTACATTTCTACCTACTTGTTGGAAAGAAGCAGGTGACGGAACTCCTGCAACTGGACCATCTGATCCTGGAACAAGCTTATGGGGGCATACAAATTACTTAAATGCTGGTGGAGCAATTGATGATGCTGCAAAAATTAATTTATACAATACAACTCGTTCTGACTGGTTGATTTCACCATCATTTGATCTTTCTGCTGGTGGGTGGGAATTACAAATTGAAGCTGGTGTTACTGATTATGACAATGCTGCTGCTGCAATAATGGGTTCTGATGATACTGTACAAGTATTAATTTCTACAGATAATGGTACCACTTGGGCTCCTATTTATACTTGGGATGTAAATAATCAACCTGATGAAACAGGTGCTACATATACAATGAACTTATCTGCTTACACAGGAACAAATAACATATTTGCTATTTGGGCAACTGATGGTGCTATAGATGATACAGAAGATTACGATTTCCATATTGGAAGTTTTGCAATTGATGTAAGCACTTCAGTTTCTAATATTGCTAACAACGTAAACTTAACTATTTATCCTAACCCAACAACTGGAGTATTTACATTAAACGTAAACACTACTGATGTTAATGAGTTAGATATTAAAGTGATGAACATGCAAGGACAAGTTGTATTTGCTAAAAACAGCTTTGATAACATTGCTAATGTTAACGAACAAATTGATTTAAGTGAAAATGCTAACGGGATCTATTTTGTAACAGTTACTACTGATAAAGGAGTAATTACACACAAAGTAGTTGTTCAATAAGCACAA
>Ga0256845_1002352_pt1 | contig 13794 bp, 13 predicted proteins | sample RiftiametaG_FD_189101 | JGI IMG/M metagenome (GOLD analysis project Ga0256845, IMG submission 189101) | Tube worm associated microbial communities from hydrothermal vent at the East Pacific Rise, Pacific Ocean - Riftia | ecosystem: Host-associated > Annelida > Integument > Unclassified ...
CCTTTACTAGTAAAGTGCTGGTACATGATGTATTTTTGTGTAAAATCAATAATTTAAATATACATATACGATGGCTTTTGTAGGTAAAAAATTCCCGAATTTAGATGTAAATGCAATGAATGAAATGGGTGACACATTCAAAATAAATGTGTTGGAAGAAGCTCAAAAAAACAATAAAAAAGTATTGTTGTTCTGGTATCCAAAAGATTTCACTTTTGTATGCCCAACAGAACTACACGCTTTTCAAGAGGCTTTAAGCCAGTTTGAAAGTAAAAACACTTTGGTAATCGGTGCTTCTTGTGATACTGCTGAAGTACATTTTGCATGGCTGAGCACAGCAAAAGACAATGGTGGAATAGAAGGTGTAACCTATCCTATCTTAGCGGACAGCAACAGAAACCTTTCTTCTGTACTTGATATATTGGACATTACCAATGAGCAGTACAATGAAGAAACTGGTGCAGTGACTGTAGATGGGGACAATGTAACGTATAGAGCTACCTATTTAATTGATGAAGAAGGAACTGTATTCCATGAAAGCATCAATGATATGCCATTGGGTAGAAATGTAAACGAGTACTTAAGGTTGATTGATGCCTATACTCACGTACAGGAAAAAGGTGAGGTATGCCCAGCAAACTGGGAGGAAGGAAAAGATGCTATGAACGCTGATAGAAGTGGTGTTGCTGATTACTTATCCACTCACTAAATAAAAACACAATTATGGTACTGGAACTAGAAAACGATAATTTACAGGAAATCATTGACCAGAACAAAACTGTTGTGGTTCAATATTCTGCATCATGGTGTGGCAATTGCCGTATTATGAAACCAAAATTCAAAAAAGAAGCTTCAACAAATGAAGACATTACTTTTGTTATGGTAGATGCAGAGAAATTTCCAGAATCCAGAAAACTGGCCAAAGTGGACAACCTGCCCACATTCGCAAGTTTTAATGATGGTAAATTGAGCAATCAAGTACAGACCAATAAATATGACGTTCTAAAAGAGTTTATCCATGAAGCTGCCAATAATTAAACACCTTATAGGGTTTATTGAAGAGCATGATGAAGATTATGTGATAGAGACCATTGAAACCCTTGAAGCTTTAACGGAAGCTTCATCAATAAAAGATGAAGAACTGGATGTTATCGGGGAAATCCTATCCAATATGTACGGGGCTTTAGAAGTGCAAAAATCCATTAAGGAAGGTGCCGCAAAAAAAGAAGCGTTGAATGCGTTCATGAAACGTGTTACAGGGTCAATAGATTCTTAAATTTTTTCATTAAGAGAAATAAAACTGGCCTTCTCATATTCGGGAAGGCTTTTTCTTTTAAAAACATTACATATCATTTATATATATTTTAATTTCACATAAAATTTAAAAAAGAGAAAAATGGCAACAGTAACATTAAAAGGGAATTCTATAAATACATTGGGAAACCTTCCTGCTATAGGAAGTTCTGCACCCAGTTTTAACCTTACAAAAACAGACCTCTCCCCTGCTAGTTTGGAAAATTATGAAGGAAAAAAAGTTGTCCTAAATATATTTCCAAGTGTAGACACAGGCACTTGTGCGCAATCAGTTAGACAATTTAACCAAGAAGCCGCAGAACTGGACAATACTGCTATCTTATGCATATCTAAAGATCTGCCTTTTGCCCAAGCACGTTTTTGTGGTGCAGAAGGAGTAAAAAACGTTGAAATGCTTTCAGATTTTAAAGATGGTTCTTTTGGAAAAGACTATGAAGTTGAATTTACTGATGGCCCCTTAAAAAGCCTTCTTTCAAGATCCATTGTTGTATTGGATGAGAATGGTTCTGTTGTGTATACAGAACAAGTTTCAGAAACAACTGAAGAACCCAATTATAAAGCAGCATTAGAAGCTTTGATGGATGCCTAAAGAGAATTTCATTATCAATAGAATCAAAAGTGTTGGCTATGCCTTTAAAGGAGTTTTTTTACTCATTAAGACAGAGGCAAGCATAAAAACTCAAGTATGCATTGCCCTTGTAATTACTGCAGCTGGCTTTTATTATGACATTTCCAATATGGAATGGATCATGCAAATTTTTGCCATAGGCATGATAATGGGCATTGAAGGTTTAAATACGGCCATTGAAAAAACAGCAGATTTTATTCAGCCAGAGTTTGACGATAAAATAGGGTTTATAAAAGATATTTCTGCGGGAGCGGTCATGTTGGTCTCTATAGCAGCTTCTATTATTGGGCTTATAATTTATGTTCCAAAAATATTTTAAAAGCCCTCACCAACCCTTCGGTTGTAAATTTGTAATTTAGCCTCAAATAATTAAACACTTAATGGCAAAGAAAAGAACAAAGTCAAAGCCAAAAACAAAACCCGTTAAAAAAGGCTTTTCTTTTAAACTGTCCAAGCAAAACAAAATTATACTAGGAAGCCTACTTATACTTCTTAGTATTGCCCTGTTTTTTTCTTTTGTATCATTCTACCTTACTTGGCAAGATGACCAAAGTTTGTTATCTGAGTTTGCAGATAGAAACCAACAAGCAAAAAACCTTTTGAATAAATTTGGGGCCAGTGTTGGACATTTCTTTATGCACCAAGGCTTTGGACTTTCCTCTTTTCTTTTTCCTTTTCTTATCTGCATTACTGGTCTTTATATGTTTCTTGGAATAACCAAAGAAGGGTTATTAGCTAAATGGATATGGGGCTTGGTATTTGTGATATGGATATCCATAGCCTTAGGCTTTTTTGCCACTTCAACACCGCTTATGGGTGGATTGATTGGTTATGAAATGAATGATTTTCTTCAAGATTATACAGGAAGAGTAGGCGTCTTATTGCTCTTAATGTTCGGACTGACCATTATTCTTGTTCGCCTGTTCAAATTTACACCAGAAGGTATTGTCAATTATTTTAAAGAACGGAAAAAGTCTGTTGTATCAGAATTTAATAACAATAAGGAAGAGACGATTGAAGATGATAATGTCATGGTTTTTGAGAAAGAAGAAGAATCTCCCATCGTTCTGGACACCTATACCCATAAAAAAGATATTCCAGTATTAGAAAAAGAACCTAATGATCAGTTAGAATTAAACATCATTGAAGAAGAGGTCATAGAAGAGGAAGTTCTTGAAATGAAAGTGAAAAAAGTCACTGAAGAAAAAGAAGAAAGCAAAAACATTGCCGATAAATTAGTGGCAGATTATGGAGAGTTTGACCCGACCTTAGAATTGGGACACTATAAGTTCCCAACTTTAGATTTGATGGACCAACATGGTGCAAATACTGGCATTACCATCAACAAAGAAGAACTTGAAGAAAATAAAAACAAGATTGTAGAAACACTAAAGAACTACAAAATTGGCATTGCCCAGATCAAAGCTACTATTGGCCCAACTGTTACCTTATATGAAATTGTTCCAGAGGCCGGTGTCCGTATTTCCAAAATAAAAAACCTAGAGGATGATATTGCGCTTTCTCTTGCCGCATTGGGCATTAGAATCATTGCCCCTATTCCTGGCAAGGGAACCATTGGTATAGAAGTGCCTAATAAAAACCCGTCCACTGTTTCCATGCGATCGGTAATTGCATCCAAAAAGTTTCAAAATTCAGAAATGGACCTGCCCATTGCCTTTGGCAAGACCATTAGCAATGAAACCTTTGTTGTGGATCTGGCCAAAATGCCCCACATGCTTATGGCAGGTGCAACTGGGCAAGGAAAATCGGTTGGACTTAATGCTGTATTGACTTCACTTCTTTATAAAAAACATCCAGCAGAAGTAAAATTTGTATTGGTAGATCCTAAGAAAGTAGAGCTTACGCTATTCAATAAGATTGAAAGGCACTATTTAGCAAAATTGCCTGATTCTGAAGAAGCCATTATCACAGATAACACAAAGGTTATAAACACATTAAATTCCCTTTGTATAGAAATGGACAATAGGTATGACCTGTTAAAAATAGCTATGGTTCGTAATATAAAGGAATACAACACCAAGTTTAAGGCTCGTAAACTAAACCCAAATGATGGGCACAAGTTTTTACCTTACATTGTATTGGTCATTGATGAGTTTGCAGATCTGATTATAACTGCAGGAAAAGAAGTAGAAACTCCCATTGCAAGATTGGCACAATTGGCTAGGGCCATTGGCATACACTTGATTATTGCCACCCAAAGGCCATCTGTAAATGTAATTACGGGGATTATAAAAGCCAATTTCCCTGCTCGTGTTGCGTTTAGGGTAACTTCTAAAATAGATTCAAGAACCATTCTAGATTCTCAAGGAGCAGATCAGTTAATAGGTCGTGGTGATATGTTGTACACCCAAGGAAACGACCTTACACGTATACAATGTGCCTTTGTAGATACTCCAGAAGTAGAAAGAATTACCGAGTATATTGGCTCACAACGGGCATACCCAGATGCTTATTTATTGCCGGAATATGTGGGCGAAGATTCTGGCACAAGTATTGATAATAACATTTCTGATAGGGATGTCCTGTTTAGGGATGCGGCAGATGTTATTGTAATAGCACAACAAGGTTCCGCTTCTCTAATACAGCGCAAGCTAAAATTAGGGTACAATAGAGCAGGTAGAATTATTGACCAATTGGAAGCTGCGGGAATTGTAGGTCCTTTTGAAGGTAGTAAGGCCAGGCAGGTTTTAGTATCGGATATGTATGCCTTAGATCAATTATTGAACAATGAAAAAAAGTAAACACACAATGAAAAAAATATTTCTTTTAACTGCATTTTTAATTTCATCAATAACTATCAATGCCCAAAATTCTTCAAAAGCAAAAACATTATTGGATGAAGTGTACAACAAGGTAAAGAGTTACGATAACATCTACATTAATTTTAAACATTCGCTAAACAATACAGAGGCCAATATAACCCATGAAACCAGAGGGGATGTTACTATGCAAGGGGATAAATACATTTTCAACTATATGGGCTCCCAACAAATGTATGATGGCAAAAAAGTATACACCATTGTCCCAGAGAATGAAGAGGTAACCATTGAGGACAAATCAACCGATGATAATTCTATTACACCTTCTAAAATGCTTACGTTCTACAAACAAGGACATACGTATGAATGGGATATTTTACAAAATGTTCAAGGAAGAAAAATCCAATTTATAAAATTGATACCCATTGATACCCATTCAGAAATCAAATCCATTTTATTGGGGATTGATATAGAAACAAAACACATTTATAAGCTTATAGAAACTGGTGGTAACGGGACAAAGACAACCATTACTGTTAATTCTTTTAAAACTGACCAGACTTTATCAAAAACCTTGTTTACTTTTGATGAAGATAAGTATAAAGATGAAGGCTACTACATCATAAGAAGTTAACAATTGCGAATTCTAGACCAATATATACTAAAGAGTTTTTTATTTAATTTTCTCAGCTCGTTTGTAATACTGATGTTCATCTTCATATTTCAAACAATATGGCTGTTTATAGATGATTTGGCCGGAAAAGGGTTGGACATTGTAATTATTGGCAAGTTCATTTTTTACCTAATGCCCAACCTTACAGAAAAGGTTTTGCCACTTACCGTATTGCTTTCTTCTATACTAACTTTCGGGACTTTTGCAGAAAACTATGAATTTGCCGCAATGAAAGCGTCTGGTATTTCTTTACAAAGGGCCATGCTTAGTTTAATTGTATTTGTTGTTTTTTTAGGAGGGGTCACTTTCTTTTTTGCAAATAGTGTGATACCTGCTTCAGAACAAAAAATATATAACTTAAGAAGAAATATTGCCAAGGTAAAACCTGCAGTTGCTATTGCAGAAGGGGTTTTTAGTGATTTTGAAGGAACAGGTGAGGGAACCAATATTAAAGTAGATCGCAAGTTTGGAGAAAATGACCGTTTTTTGGAAAATGTCATTATTCACAAAAAAAGTAGCACCAACATTAACAGTACAGTAATTAAAGCAAAAACTGGAGAGTTGGTGAGCAGTGAGGATTCAGATATTCTTCAACTTATTCTCAAGGATGGTCATTATTATGAAGAAGTGAAATCCACAGGAAGAAATAAAAAAAATGATACAAAATACCCTTTCGCCAAGGCAACTTTTGAGACTTACACCATAAACATTGACCTTTCAAATTTCAATAATGTAGATTTAGAAGAAGAACGGAATATCAGCACAGATAAAATGAAGAATGTCTCCCGTTTGTCCAAGGATATAGATTCCCTTAAAAAGGATAACATTAAGATTGTCAGTGCTTTTTCCAAAAACATATCCAATAGAATGGGGGCCTTTATTCCCATATCCCCTCTAGACAGGCTTAAAAAAACAAACACAAAAAAAGTTACAGCTATAGATAGCATGGAAAAGGCAAATATGTTGGTTTTTAAAAAAATACGGAAGGATTCTTTTCCAGACATTGCAAACCTTTTTAAAACATGGCAAAAAGAACAGCTCATTACCCAGGCAAAAAAATCTACCATCCAAATAGTAGGTTCTATTACTGGTAAAAAGAATGATCTAGATAGGCGGTACAAAATATACAACATGCATATTTTATCCCTTCATAAAAAGTACGCATTGGCATTATCATGTGTTATACTTTTCTTTGTTGGTGCTCCATTAGGAGCTATTATTAGAAAAGGAGGTTTAGGATTACCCATGGTTATTGCCATAATCTTATTTTTAACCTATTATTTTATTGGTGTTTTTTCGGGAAACTATGCCAAAGAAAACAATATTCATCCCATATTGGGAGCATGGATACCCACTCTAATAATGCTACCTTTAAGTATCTTCTTAACAAGAAGAGCTACCGCAGATAGGGGCTTGTCCAATTTTGGAAATATCGTGGACTTTTTAAAAAAATTGTTCAAAAGAAAAAAGGAAGAACCTACATTATAAGCATAAGTATGGAAAACAACATCCAACTCAATACTATAGAAGAAGCCATTGCAGATATTAGAAATGGTAAGGTTATCATTGTGGTTGATGATGAAAATCGTGAAAATGAAGGAGATTTTGTTGCTGCTGCAGAGCTAGCAACTCCAGAGACGGTCAACTTTATGGCTTCACATGGAAAAGGATTGATATGTGCTCCACTGACCGAAAGCAGATGCAAAGACTTGGGACTACATATGATGGTCAATAACAACACTGACCCTCTGGAAACGGCCTTTACAGTATCCGTTGATTTGAGAGGAAATGGAGTTACCACAGGAATATCAGCTTCAGATAGGGCAAAGACAGTGCAGGCACTGACCCGTTTAGAAACCAAACCACATGATTTAGTTAGACCAGGACATATTTTTCCTTTGGTTGCAAAAGAAGGTGGTGTACTGCGTAGAACAGGGCATACAGAGGCTGCAATTGATTTTGCAAGACTGGCTGGATTGAAACCCGCTGGTGTTATTGTGGAAATCATGAATGAAGATGGTTCCATGGCTAGACTTCCACAATTGGTTAAAGTTGCTAAGAAATTTGACTTAAAAATAGTTTCCATAGAATCTTTGGTTGCTTATAGAATGGAACATGACAGCCTTATTGAAAAGGCTTCTGACTTTAATATCGTTACTCGTTTTGGTGATTTTAGGCTACGTGCATATAAACAGACGACCAACAACCATATTCATATTGCCCTTACCAAAGGAGATTGGGGTAAAGATGAAGAAGTTCTCACAAGAATAAATTCAACCTTAATCAATAATGATATTTTAGGAACATTGACCAACAATCCAGACAAAAAACTGGAAGATATGTTCAATGCTATCAATAAAGAAGGCAAAGGGGCTTTTGTTTTTATAAACCAAGAATCACAATCACTCAATTTATTGAACAGATTATCTCAATTAAAGGAATTACAAAGCAAGAATGAATTAAAAGCTCCAAAAATAGAAATGGATACCAAAGATTTTGGTATAGGGGCTCAAATATTACATGACCTTAACATCAGCAAAATGAGGTTGTTAACCAATACCACCCAAACAAAGCGTGTAGGTATTGTTGGTTATGGTCTAGAGATAGTGGAATATGTTCCTTATTAATGTATACTAAACCTGTTGTTTTAGAACTTCTGCCATTTTCTCCGCGCGCTGTTTTACTTCTTCTTTGGTCCATCCCAACTTAATTAAACAAGAAATATTTCTACCCACCCAGTGGTCAGATTGTGAAAAGTCAGTGGTATTATAATCTGGCAATTGCTCATGGACTTCTTTTGGCAATTTCCCCAAAGAGGTTAAATTGGTTAAGTGCGACCATTTTTTGTAGTAATGCCAATTATTATCATACCAATAGAAACAACCGTCCAATCCGGCTTTAGACAAAGCAGTATGGGCTTTCTTTGCTATTTCTTCTGTAGGCAAAAAGAAGCTTAGGAAAGAATAGTTCTCTACTCCTCCTTCAGGAACACTTCTAAAGGTAATTCCCTTTATATTTTTCAATGTATTTCTCAGAATGGTATAATGTTCTTTTTGAATGCCCAAAAATTCATCTAAACGCTTTATTTGAGCCACACCAACGGCTGCGTTCAATTCAGAAATTCGATAATTATATCCTAAAAATGGATGGTCTTCCGCTCCCCTATTGTTACCAACGTGGTCATGCCCATGGTCAGAATAATGGTCGGCATTTTTATAATATTTCGAGTTATTTGTAATGATAGCACCACCTTCTCCACAAGTTATCGTTTTTACATAGTCAAAAGAAAAACACCCCAAATCACCATAACTACCCAATGGTTTCCCTTGGTAACTACCTCCAATAGCTTGACAGGCATCTTCTAATAACAATAACCCATGAGTTATACAAATGGTCTTTAAAGCCTCTAAATCTGCCATAGAACCACACATATGTACTGGCATTACTACTTTGGTATTTTTGGTCAATGCTTTTTCTACAGCTGCGGGACACAACGTTAAGGTATCGTCTACATCAACTAAAATAGGAACGGCTCCCAATGCCAAAATTGATTCAAAACTGGCTACAAAAGTAAAGGTTGGCAAAATAACCTCATCCCCTGCTCCCACACCAGCACTTGCCAATGCAATGGTCAAAGCGGCCGTTCCACTACTTACCAATTGCGTATGTGACACTTCCATCCGTTTGGAAATTGCCTTTTCTAATTCCAAAGCTTTCCAATGACCGTTTCGCATTCCATCAAATCCATAGCGCATCAATACACCAGAATCCAGAACATCTTGTACTTGTTGTTTTTCTTTATCTCCAAAAAGTTCAAATCCAGGCATCTTTTTTTATAAAATTTCTATTATACTATCGTTAAGGTCTTTGCGTACTTTTTTTAATTCAGCAAGTATATCATCGTCTGCCCTAAACCCAACAGGCATTACCAATACTGATGTTAAATTCTCGTTGTCCAATTGCAATACGTCATCATAGCCTGCAGGTATGAACCCTTCCATAGGGCAGCTATCAATTTTTTCAACGGCACAAACAGTCAATAAATTCCCCATAGCAAGATATGCTTGGTTGGTTGCCCATTTATATATTTCTTTGATGCTCTTCTTTGAAAAGACCTTTATCACTCCATTTTTAAAAGGGTTTAATATTTCATCACTTGTACCCCTTACTTCTTTTACCCTATCAAAATAATTGGCAATGTACGGACCATCAATATTCTTTTCTATACAAATCACCAAAACATGAGATGCTTGGTGTACTTGCTGTTGATTATAGGTGTGTTGTACCAATTTTTTCTGTACTTCTTTATTTTGTAGAACAACCATTCTTATGGGCTGTAATCCGTATGATGTTGCCGTAAGATTAAAAGCTTCTTTTAATTTCTTGACTTTAGAATCTGATAGCATTCTTTCAGAGTCAAACTTCTTGACTGCATAACGCCATTTTAAATCTTTAATACTGTCTGTCATACTTATATTAATTAAAAAAACCACAATTTAATTGCCATGATTATGACCATTAAAATCAAAAAAGTCTTTACAAATTCATCTCCTTTTTTCACAGAAATCCTACTGGACAACCATGCTCCCGTTCCATTTCCTATTGCCAAAATTAGTCCTACTTTCCAATTTATTTTATCATTAAAAATAAAAACTGCCAATGCAGAAAGGGTATACATAAACACTACGGCAACTTTAGTGGCATTGGCCCTTACCAAGGTCATATGGTTTGCATAATGTAAAAATAAGATAATTATGAACCCTATACCAGCATTAATAAAACCGCCATAAATACCAATAAAGAAAAACACCAAAATTCCTAGCCATAAGTACTTTCCCGTAACACGTTCATGAAGCTCGGTGATATTTATCTTAGGCATAAAAATAATGATGAATACTACTACTATCATTATAATTGCTAAAATTTTATTGAAGACCTCCCCATCTATATCCACAGCAATACTAGCTCCAAGAATTGCACCCAATAAGGCCGAAATGCCCAAATAAATATTAAATGGAAAGGTAGATACGCCTTTACTTTTAAAACCTGCTGTGGCCAAAGCCGTTTGGATAACTATCGCTACTCTATTGGTGCCATTGGCCACACTTGGTGGCAATCCCAAAAAGATAAGCACAGGTAAGGACAGTAAAGAACCTCCACCTGCTATAGTATTGATAAACCCTACAGCAAAACCAACTACAATAAGAAGTACATAATGATACCATTCTTCCATAAAACAAAAATAGGGGCAAAAAGAGATTAGTCTGCACAGATTCTTAAATAAAATAGCTAAAACACTTTACGGAATTGAAAAAGGGTTTTATATTTGCACCCGCATTCAGGGAATACCTGATGAGACACTTGGAGAATTGGCAGAGTGGTCGAATGCGGCAGTCTTGAAAACTGTTGAGGGTCACACCTCCGGGGGTTCGAATCCCTCATTCTCCGCAAAAACCCTTATAACACTATTGTTTATAAGGGTTTTATTTTTATCGGGAGTAATCTCTGGAATAGAAGTAGCATTTTAACCATAAACTCATTAAATTTTTGTTAATCAAAACAATAAAAGCTAAAATTTTGTAGTTTTGTATTCATAAATGAAAAAACTTTTACGTCAAATGATTTCTATTGCAATGGCACTTATAGTGCTATTGTCCACTATGTCCTTTACCGTGGGCATGCATTATTGTGGTGAACATTTGGTGGATTTTAGCGTATTCACCCCCGCCGAATCATGTGGAATGGAGGCAATGATGTCCACAACAACAGCAGATGATTGCTCAGTAATGAAAATGGATTGCTGTACCGATGTAGAAATAGTTATGGAAGGTCAAGATGATTTGAAAATTTCATTCGACCAAATCACTTTTGAGCAGCAAACTTTCATCACGCCTTTTGAATATTCCTATATAAATTTATTTGAAGAGGTTGATGAAAACAACATCCCTTTTAAGGAATATGCTCCTCCCCCTTTGATACGAGACGTTCAAGTACTCGATCAGACTTTTCTCATTTGATTTTTAAATATTGGAAATAAAGCCCAACAGTGATTGCTGTTATTGGGCTGGATTTGTTGTTTGTGTTGTTTTTCAACACGGGTTTCTAATTGTTTAATCATCATCATATGCTGAATAAAAGCATCAAATTTCTTATCGAGAATAAACTGATAGCAGTATTGTTATTAGCGCTCTTTGTGGGTTGGGGAACTGTAAACGCCCCTTTTAATTGGAATACGGGTTCCTTGCCCAGAAATCCTGTGGCAGTAGATGCCATACCCGATATTGGGGAGAACCAACAAATTGTTTTCACCAAATGGGAAGGTCGTTCCCCTCAAGATATTGAAGACCAGATTTCTTACCCATTGACCACTTCACTATTGGGTATTCCTGGGGTAAAAACAGTCCGAAGTTCCTCTATGTTCGGGTTTTCCAGCATTTATATCATTTTTGAAGAAGACATAGAATTCTATTGGAGCCGTAGCCGAATCCTTGAAAAATTAAATTCATTGCCAAGTAATTTATTGCCACAGGGTGTGAATCCGACTCTAGGACCAGATGCCACAGGTTTGGGGCAAATCTTCTGGTACACACTAGAAGGTAGAGATGAAAACGGAGAAGTAACCGGAGGCTGGGATTTACAGGAATTGAGAAGCGTACAAGATTACTATGTAAAATATGCCTTGTCCGCAGCCAATGGGGTATCCGAAGTAGCATCTATTGGAGGGTATGTGCAAGAATATCAGATAGATGTGAACCCAGAACTGATGAAACAATACAACATTGGTCTACATGAAGTGGTCAATGCTGTAAAACAAAGTAATCGGGATATTGGGGCACAGACCATGGAAATCAACCAGGTAGAATATCTAGTACGAGGGCTAGGGTATATAAAATCTTTGGAAGATCTAAAAAATGTCGTGGTTGCCTCAGAAGAGTTTACTGCCATTAAAATCAAGGATATTGCCAAAGTCTCTCTCGGACCAGCGGTACGCAGAGGAATTTTGGATAAAGAAGGCGCCGAAGTAGTAGGTGGTGTTATTGTGGCTAGATATGGGGCAAATCCGTTGGAGGTCATCAATAATGTAAAAGAAAAAATAAAGGAATTAAGTTCAGGCCTTCCTTCAAAAGTATTAAGTGATGGACGCACTTCACAACTGACCCTTGTTCCGTTTTATGACCGTACCGAGTTGATCCATGAAACTCTGGAAACCCTCAACGAGGCCTTGACCATGGAAATACTGATCACCATTTTGGTCATCATCATTATGATGTTCAATTTAAGGGCGTCCATATTAATATCCGGCCTTCTGCCCGTAGCTGTGTTAATGGTTTTTATTGCAATGAAGCTATTTAATGTGGATGCCAATATCGTCGCACTTTCCGGAATAGCGATTGCTATAGGCACCATGGTGGATGTAGGGGTCATTCTATCCGAAAATATCATACGCCATATTGATGAAAATAAAGAAGACCTTCCCATGAACACTGTGGTCTACAATGCTTCCGCAGAAGTTTCAGGTGCAATCTTAACTGCTGTTCTGACTACAATTATCAGCTTTATCCCTGTATTTACAATGATAGGCGCAGAAGGTAAATTATTTCGTCCGTTGGCCTTTACCAAAACCATGGCCTTGACGGCATCCTTGATTATAGCTCTATTCCTAATACCGCCTTTTGCAGCATTTCTATTTCGGAAAAAGAACTACAAAGCTACCCTTCAATATGTTTTGAAGGGTAGCTTGATTGCATTGGGTATAATAGCCTTGTTTTATAGTCATTTCCTTGGATTGATTTTAATAGGGTTTGGCATAGTCGGCATTTTAAAACTAAGAGACTTTTTATCCCTCAAACAAGCCAACCTTGCAAATATTGTAATGTCAATAGTAACAATTATTATTTTATTGGCAACCTATTGGCGACCATTGGGCTTGGAGAAAAATATTTTCTTTAATCTGCTTTTTGTTGCATTCATCTGCTTTGGTCTGTTAGGTGTTTTTACACTTTTTAGAAAATACTACACACGCATCCTTAATTGGGCCCTACAGAACAAATTACTTTTTCTATCCGTGCCAATGGCAATCGTAGTATTTGGCGTATTGATTATGAAAAATACGGGCAAAGAATTTATGCCTTCCCTTAATGAAGGTTCCTTTCTTTTGATGCCAACATCTCTTCCACATGCCGGTGTTGCTGAAAACAAACGAGTGTTACAGCAGTTAGATATGGCAGTGGCTAGCATTCCAGAAATAAAAACAGTTGTTGGGAAAGCAGGGCGAACGGATTCCGCTTTGGACCCGGCACCTCTTTCCATGTACGAAAACATGATTCAGTATAAACCAGAATACATGTTGAACGTAGACGGAAAACGTCAGCGTTTTAAGGTGAATGATGATGGCTTGT
>Ga0256845_1002353_pt1 | contig 13793 bp, 12 predicted proteins | sample RiftiametaG_FD_189101 | JGI IMG/M metagenome (GOLD analysis project Ga0256845, IMG submission 189101) | Tube worm associated microbial communities from hydrothermal vent at the East Pacific Rise, Pacific Ocean - Riftia | ecosystem: Host-associated > Annelida > Integument > Unclassified ...
ATTAATTTTGTTTAATATACTGTTACTCTCCCGAAACTTAGGAAGCATGATCTGTCAACACTTGTAGTTAATACTCAAATTGACTTTACTTAATGCAATAGGTAAATTTTAATTTTTCGTAGCGTTATCGGCCTACTCCTGATGATACAATCAATTAGATAAACGACGATTAACCTCACCTTGAAAGGAAAATCCAACTTAACCCCTGTGGTAAACCGATGGATAGAAAAATCAACTGGGCACGCGAACAAAAGTGAATGAATAGCTGAAATATTAGTAAAAAAATCTATCTATTAAACAGCGGATTTATGTTGTTCCAGTCGTTTTCTAGCACGCCATTATCTCTAAATATTTTTTCCATTTCGCAAACAGCTCCCTTGATATCCGTGACAATTCTTCAAGCGACAAATAAATCCCAAATACATTAATTCGATGAGCTGATTTAAATGCTGGGATATTTTCAAATTCTGACCAATCTATCGAGTCATAAGCTTCATCAAATGACATCATTTCATCAACCGTGAATTGCATTTTTGAACGAACGGTTTTAAGGTAGTTCAATGTTTCTTTAATCGCGGAGTTTGGATTTTTAGCAACCGCGCCATGACCCGGTAAAAGCGCATGAAGTGAACTGTTATCAATTTTTTCTAATAGCTCTAACCAATGTTTAGTATTGGCACTGCCGGTAAAGGGGATCCGTCCATCAAAAATTAAATCGCCATCAGAGTGAGCACGACCTAAGGAGTTTATTTCAAAATCAACACCACCCAACATAAAACTTGTTTTAGTTTCAATAACGGTATCGGGTCTTATCGGTTGCAACTCCAGAGCTTTCTTGCATAGTAGACGTGTTTAGAAAGTTTGGTTAATTCCATCTTAACGTTACTTCTGGGGATATTTGAATTCAGCTTGATGGCGGTATTATATTTTTGAGAACATGCGTTTAATAGGGTTACTAAAAGGAGAAATGAAATGAAAAATAATCGATTAATTATTAAAACATGATGATGCATAGTTTATACAAATTCTTTAATAAAAAAACAAATTTAAGTTAACAATATTTAATTGTTAAACCTTAATGGTTAAATCTAAATTAGCAATTAAAAAAGACTCAAATCCTGTTGTAGAAGTTTAATATCTTTTAATAGTTGCGACGAATGAGAGTCGGGATCAACATCTTTATAGTGTTTAACGATATTGCCTTTTTGATTAACCAGAAATGTTTGACGGCTAGGGTGTGGCCACGGAAACAAACTATCAACATCAAGCGCCTTGGTTAATTTATGGTCAACATCTGCTAAAAGTGTGAACTTCACATCATAAATTTCTGCAAAGTCTTTATGTGATGCAGAATCATCATAACTGATGCCAACTATCTTTGTGTTTAAGGAATCAAAACTAGCTTGTTGATTCGCGAAATTCTTAGCTTCAGTTGTACATCCTGGTGTTTTATCTTTTGGATAAAAATAATAAACTACCCATTTATTCTTGAAATCTCTATTATTTTTTATCTCTTCATTTTGATCAGCAAGTTCAAATTGGGGGAAGGGAACACCTTGCCAACGATTGCCTTTTGCAAAAGAAGATGCGGTAAAAATAAGAATTAGTAGAGTGAATAAAGATTTATTTAACATAATTTTAATCCCTTCAATATTTAATAATTTTAGCTGATAAAGTTAATTCTACCAAAATATGAATATATTTTGCTATTTATCCGATTTTTATTGCCAATTATCCAGAATATATTTGCTTTTTGTTCGTTAACTTCTAAAATGTGAACTAGTTACCATAAAAATATCGTATTAGTTCTTAACGCAGAAGTTCTGAAGACAGGTTGACTTTGAACAGAGTAGAGAGTTTATCTAAGATGGCAATTAAATCAGCTAGAAAGATTAAACAAGCAAAATTTGGCAAAGCAGATTTTACCGTTGTGAATGGTGAACGTGTTTATGTCGGAAGTGAGCGTCGAATCGATAGGCGTCGTGGTTCCGGTCATGAAAGAGTCGAATCTCTTTTAAAGAATTTTGGTTTGGATCGCCGTTTAAGTACAGATCGTCGAAGAAAAGATACATCTTGGTTTTTGACATCTAAAAAAATAGTTAATGGCTAATAAACTAGAAGCTGCGTAAAAATAGAGCAAAAATCACTTTAACATCAATTTCCTTCAGTGCTAACTTAATGTGCTATTTAAGCATTAAAGCCGAATAATCTAAATCCAGTACAACATCTGAGTGATATTTTTTACGACCCTTAACGTCCTGAAAGAGAGAGTCTATTTTGTCTGGGGTATTATTCTTAATCCCTAACATTTGAATTCTGACTAAACCAAGATCATCTCTTCCCTCTATATCCGATTTCCCTATAATTTTACTTTGGCAATAAATAGTGTCACCTGAAAATGAAGGATTGCAATGTACTCCTCCATTAATTGCGGACAACCATATTGCATTACCTAATCCGTTATAACTCAATGCTCGGCATATGGAGATGATGTGACCTCCGTAAATTAAACGTTTACCATCGGGTGTATTATTCATCATATGCTGATCAAAGTGGACTCTGGCATTATTCTGATAGAGGCGAGTGGCAAGTGAATGATCACTATCATTTATTGTCATACCATCTCTATGAAAAAGGGTATCGCCTATTTTGATATCTGAGTACTTTAATTGATAATCACTCTGAAAATCTTGCCATTGCTTAAAATGTATTTGTTCAGGTAAGTTTTGATTATTAGTCTCAACTTGCTTGACAAGTAAGGGAATAAACTCTTCTTTAATTTTTATATTAAGATCATTTTTTTTGACCATTACCCAACGTTTCCATTCTAAAACTAATTGATTTTTTTGATTAGTCGCAGAGGAATGCACATAAACAACGCCTGTTTTACCATTTGAATTTTCTTTTAAACCAATCACATTACTCGTGACAGTTAGGGTTTCGCCAGCAAAACAAGGTTGATGAAACTGCACATCGGCATAACCGAGGTTAGCGACTGCATTGAGAGAAATATCATTAACTGTTTTTCCAAAGGCGATATGAAAAACTAAAAAATTATCAAGCGGCGTTTTTTCAAAGCCACAAGAGTGCGCAATGGTTTCTGCACAATAAAGTGCGTAACGGCTCCCCGTAAGCGCTAAATATAAAGTTGCATCACTTTCGGTTATGGTTCTAGGAACACCGTGTTTTAAAACTTGACCGATAGAAAAATCTTCGAAAAAATTTCCATTAGATGATTTAATAAAAGAGATAGGTTTAGTGGAAGACATTATTTTTCAGGGCCAATTAATTCATTTTGACCAAGCTCTTTCACTTGATTATAAAGTGCTATGACTCTTCTCGCCCATAGTTCTAATGATGGTTCGATTAATCGATCATCAATTACTGCAATACTTTTCCCCATTTCATGTGCGTTAGCTATAGCTTCAATAATGGCTTTGGCTTTTTTGATATCTTCACCTTTTGGAGTGAAAGCATCGTTGTTATATGCCAATTGAATTGGGTGAATAACTGCTTTTCCATCAAATCCTAAATCTCTAGCTTGTCGACAAGAAAATTCGCAGGCTTCTATATTTTTCAAATCAAAATGTGGGCCATCTATGATACATTTATCGTGAGCTCTTGCTCCTAAAACACACATAGATAAACTGGTTAATAAACCTTGTCTATCTAAAGTGACATTAATCCTTAATGAGTTAGCTAAATCGGTTGTTCCTAAAACAATAGCGGTTAACCTGTCACTGGCTCCAGATATTTCTTCACTTCTCAATACGCCTTTTGGACTTTCTATATTTGCCATGATAGTCAATCTTTCTCCACCGGACTCATCTAGCGTTGCTATAGCCGCTTTTAATTGACCTCCACTTTCAACTTGTGGAAATAATATTGCGTCAATATCTAATTTAGCTGCCGCGCGTAAATCATCCATGCCCCATTCAGAATCTAATGAATTAACACGAATAATTTTTTCCGAATAACCAAAGTCTGAATTTTCAAACATTTTGACTAATAGCGCTCTAGCCTCAATTTTTTTCGAAGGTGGAACGGATTCTTGCAGGTCAAAAATAATACTATCAGCAGATAGTTTTCGCGATTTTTCTATATGATGTTCTTCGTGTGCGGAAACATAAAGTACGCTACGGCGTGGACGGTATTTATAACCCATTATTGACCCCTTTTTTCTTGCAGTTCGGCAATCATTTGTTTTCGTAAAATTTTTCCATTTTTCGTTCGTGGAAAGTTTTTGTATATATGGACGATTTTTGGTGTTTTGTATTTAGCTAAATTTTCTTTGCCAAAATCTAAAAATGTCTGTTTAGTGGCTTGGCTATTCTCAGTCAGGATAATACAAATACTCACTAGAACTTTATCTTTTCCTATTTCTTCACCTATTGCTACGCAATCAGCAATATCAGGATGAGTTTTTATCACTCGTTCAATTTCATGAGGAGAAACTCGATAGCCAAAAGTATTGATAATATCGTCTTTTCGACCTAAAAACCAAATATAACCATCTTCATCAACTCGCGCATAATCACCTGTATAAAAATAACCATCATGTTTTGTTTTGGCGGTTTCCTCTTCGAGTTGCCAGTAGTTTAAGAATAGTCCGGGATCATTATCAGGGATCGAAATCATGCCTTCTTCATTAGTTTTCGCTACACTGCCATCACCCATTAGCAGTTGGATATTGTGACCGGGCTGCGGAAATCCAGCAGCACCTGGGCGTATTGGTTTGTCAGTTCTTTGAGAAATATAATAAGAAAACTCACTCATACCAATCGCTTCATATACATCCATTTCAAAACGTTTTCGCCATGCTTCTAACATTTCATCTGATAAATGTTCACCGGCGCTCATACAGTGCCTTAACGACGGTACATCACTTGCTGAGTATTCTGTTTTTTGAATAATTTGTCGGTAAATTGTAGGCACACCAATAAAAATAGTACAGCCATGTTTGGCAATTAACTTTGGCCAAGTGCTGGCATCATTTCTTCCCTCATGGACTATAACTGTATGTCCATGAAATAGGGGATCCATTAGAGCTGAGCCAAGTACATAGGTCCAATTAAATTTTCCCGAATGCATTATTCGATCACCATCTTTAAAATCAAACCAATACTGGCTCGCTGGTAATCTTCCAACTAAAGAACGGTGGGCATGTAAAACACCTTTTGGAAAACCGGTTGTTCCTGATGTGTAAACTAAATAAGCTGGATCATTGGCTTTACTCTTTACGACTTTAAAATCAGCCTCTAATTCACTTAAAGATTTGACTAAATCTAAAATTTTAATTGATGAATCATTAGTTAGTTCTGGCATTTTTTCATCGCCAGCTAAGAGTATATGAGTTAATTGCGTTTCTTCATTTAATATATTTTTTAATTCACTCCACATAGATTTTGCGGTGATTAAAACTTTAGCGCCTGAGTCTTTGGCTAAATAAGCCACTTCAGAAGATGCCAATAGGGTGGATGTTGGAACAGCAACTGCACCATGTTTTAAACAACCAAAAAAACTTTCAGGGTAGTCAGTTGAGTTAGGCAGGCGGATTAAAACTCGTTCGCCATTTTTGATTTCTAATTGCTTTAAAAGAGTGACAATACGAGCACTTTGCTCATTTAGTCTTGAATAGCTTAGCTCGGTTGTTCCAGTGTTATCGTCTTCAATAATTAGCGCCGATTTATTTTTGTCTGCATGTTGAACCACACATTCTTGAGCGATATTAAAAAATTCAGGGATATTCCATTGATTCGTTTTTTCATTAAAATAATCTGTTAATTGGGTCATTCTATTTTCTCAGCTTTGTTCGTAATGAAATTCTAAATAAACTAATTCGACTAGATTCGACCATAGGGCCAGTTTTCACGGATTACATGAATAGGCAATAATTTAAGTACTTGCATCGCAAATTCTTTATCGTCGTCATTTAATGATTTTAAAGCGTAAGCTCTTAATAAAGTTTGTAATGATTTACCAAACATCGGCGGATCGAGCATTTCACCTTCAAATTTAATCGCACCACCCAAAAGTGCGTCGGCTTCAATGGCTGCTTTTAACATCGCAATATTTCTTTTAATAATCATTGGTGATGGCGTAAATGCCACTTTACATAAATGAATATGATAAGGATGAATCACTTGCTTACCGGTTAATCCCATTTGCGCTTCAACCGTGGCATGTCTGTGAACGACATGTGATTCATGATCGCCATGTAAATCTAACCAACGTCGTACATCATGTGGTTCGATATTTTGAATCGGCATAGGGGTTTCATTAATTAGCACCTCTACACCGCCGATAACTCCTTTTCCAGCGATTCGAGCATCTAAAAGTAAGTTTTTTAAATAGGTTTTTAACTCATCAATCCAACCTTCTGGAGTTAAATGAATTGCCATCGCTTTTGAGAAATCATGGATACCAAAAACAACATGTTTTACAGTCGAAAAATTCATCAATTCAGACGCTAATTTAAGCGAACGTGGATGTTCAATAATAGGTTGGATTTCAATTTTTGGGTTTATTCCGACTAGCCACGCAGAAAGATCTCTAATTTCGGCAGCGCCATACATTTCGCCAGCCTTAGCTAAAACGATCACATCGATGTGCTGAGCAACATCCCTAATTAATTTAAGATCTAATTCATATTCTTCGGTACGGAATGGATTGATTCTTAAAGCTATCTGAAAGTCGCGCTCTGGAAATTTTGGTAACTCATTACGTAATAACTCACGACTCATCGCTTTTTGACGGCAACCATCTTCTAAATCAAATAAAAGCGTGTGAGCTTGACATTTATGAGCATGTTTTTGGATCCGCTCAACGGCTTGCTCCATATTCTCGTATTCACTATTTTTGGGTGAATATTTAACTGGCGGATAATAAAGTTGAATACCTGGCCAGATACCGCCTAAAACATCTTCTTCATCAACATGTTCTAAGAATTCATTGTAATTGCTCATATTAATTCCTTTATTTAGCTAGATATCACTAGTAAATATTGTTTCAAACGATTGTTTAAATTTTTCTGATATCTGTCAAGGCACTAATTTACAGTTTAGATGTTATTGATTAAATTGGCTCTAACTTTATGGCTATACTAGGTATTATAGAAAGATATAGCTTGTTAGTTACCAATTTAAGAGATAGTTGTTATATTTAGTACCTAGCGATTTTTCAAAAGCAACCTGATGGAGAAAATTATGTCCGTTCATCCTAATGAAGCATTATTTGATGCTGAAAAGCCATTTCCAGCAATTTCTACCTGTGAGCATTTCGCTGGAAGCGAAAAACTAATGCTTAAAGCTTTAGAAATGCAAACTAAGTTAGGGCCTATTTTTGATATAACTTGTGATTGTGAAGATGGCGCTGCCGCAGGACAGGAAGTTGAACATGCGGAAATGGTCGCTAGAGTTATTGGAAGTGATGCCAACGTACATAATATGATGGGTGTAAGAATTCATGATTATAGCAATGCCAATTGGCGTACGGATGTGGATATTTTAGTACCAAAAATCGGCAACAAAGTCGCCTATATTACTTTACCTAAATCAACCGAAGCCTCGCAAATTGTGGAAATGGTGGCGTATATAAAGAATGTTGCGGAAAAAAATGGCATTACACGTGAAATTCCTATCCATGTATTAATTGAAACTCATGGCGCGTTAAGAGATATTTGGAAAATTGCGGTGGTTGATTGGTTGCAAGTATTAGACTTTGGCATGATGGACTTTGTAAGCGGTCATTACGGTGCTATTCCGGCATCTTGTATGAGAAGTCCGGGACAGTTCGATCACCCTCTACTTGCAAGAGCAAAAACAGAAATGGTTGCAGCCGCATTAGCTAATGGCATTGTGCCGGCACATAACGTGACGCTCGATTTGAAAAATGTTGAACAAACAAAAAGTGATGCTGGGCGCGCTAGAAACGAATTTGGTTTTATGCGTATGTGGAGTATTTACCCTACGCAAGTAGAAGCGATTGTAGAAGCGATGAAACCCGACTATTCTGAAGTGGAAGATGCACAAGGTATCTTATTAGCGGCGCAAAAGGCCGATTGGGGGCCTATTCAATATGCTGGCGAATTACATGATCGAGCGACCTATCGCTATTTTTGGCAGTTACTCCAAAGAGCGCAAGTGAGTGGGTTATCGTTATCTGATGAATGTAAAGCTACTTTTTTCTGATTTATAGATATTTCTATAGATCTAAAAGAACATTATCAAGGGTTGGAGAGAATGTATTTAACTCGAACTATTTCTAGTGGAAAAATGAAAGCCATCGGTAAATTGGGCGGGGCAATGGGAACTTTGTACGTCGTAAGGTTGCTCTTGATTCGATTGAGGGATATCGATGAATAAATCTAGAATGAACTAAAATCTTATTCAAGTTACAATTGAGTCATTACTTAAATCAATTTTGGATTATATAAATGACAACTCAATCAAAAATCGCTCCGTTACTTATTTTGCTCTCGTTATCTCTCAATTCTTTTAGTTTTGCTTCGCATGCAGAGAGTCATAGCCAAGAAAATCAAAGCCATCAGAATCATAGTCAAAACCACCATCATCAAATGCAAATGGCAAAGTCACCATTGACTGAAGCTGGTAACGATGTATTTGGAACCATTCAAGAAGTCATCGCTAAACTTAACGCTGATCCAAATACAGACTGGAACAAAGTTAACATTGAAGCACTTCGATCGCATTTAGTTGATATGTACGAAATGACAATCAATGTGAATATAATCTCCCAAAAACCAGTTAAGAATGGCTTGAGGGTTAAAATGCAAGCAATTGGAAACAGAGCTTCAGCAGCGTTAAAACGAGTTTTTAGCGCACACCCAATGATGCTAGAACAAGAAACAGGCTGGAAAATGAGTGTGGAAATGAATAATAATGAATACACTCTCACAATAACCAGCAATAAACTTGAAGATGTCGATAAAATAAGAGGTTTGGGGTATATTGGTTTAATGGCTTACGGTAACCATCATCAACCTCATCATTGGTCAATGGCTAAGGGTAGTAATCCGCATAGTCACCATTAAATCATCATCACTAAATTTATTGGCTTCAAACTTTAATCATTATTCTTACTGTGGAAATAACATGTTAAAAATAAAATCAAAAATTATACTGCTAATTCTTCTAAGTTTCGTATCTTCAAATTTACTTTCAGAAAATTATCTTCTACATGTCGGAGCAATGATTGATGTAGAAAAATTAAAAGTCAAAAAGAAACAATCTATTCGAGTTTCGGATGGAAAAATAATTGAGATCACATCGGGTTTTATTGAAAGTAAAAATAATGAAACGTTGATCGATTTAAAAAGCCAAACAATCATGCCAGGGTTAATGGATATGCATGTTCACTTATCGGGCGAAATTAATAAAACCTCTTACACCGAGAAATTCTTTATGAACCCAACCGATGTGGCCTATAGAAGTACGGTGTTTGCTGAAAAAACATTGATGGCTGGGTTTACCACTGTTAGAGATTTAGGTGATTTAACAAAGGGGATTGGTGTATCACTTAGAAAAGCAATCGAAAAAGGTTATGTTAAAGGTCCTCGCATTTTTGCAGCCGGTAAAAGTATCGCTACAACCGGAGGGCACGCAGATCCGACTAATGGCGTTAAGTTATCAATGATGGATGATCCAGGCCCCGTTGAAGGCGTGATTAATGGTGTTGAAGATGCTTATAAAGCGGTGCGTCAGCGTTACAAAGAAGGCTCAGATGTTATTAAATTAACGGTTACTGGTGGCGTCTTAAGTCTAGCAAAAAGCGGTTCTAACCCTCAATTTACTCAAGATGAAATTGCGGCAATTGTGAAGGCTGCAAAGGACTATGAGTTTGTAGTTGCTGTTCATGCTCATGGCGCAGAAGGCATGAAACGAGCCGTTCTGGCAGGTGTTGATTCAGTTGAGCATGGAACCTATATGAATAACGAAGTCATGCGCTTAATGAAGAAAAAAGGTACCTATTACGTACCAACAATCACCGCGGGTAAATGGGTTGGCGATAAAGCAACAATTGATGGTTACTACCCAGCAATCGTTCAACCAAAAGCGGCTGCAATAGGACCAAAAATTCAAAGTACATTTGCTAAAGCCTATAAAAAAGGGGTAAAAATAGCTTTTGGAACAGATGCAGGTGTTTTCCCTCATGGTCTAAACGGAAGAGAATTTAAATACATGAATGAAGCGGGAATGCCTGCGATTGAAACCATTCAATCGGCAACAATGAATGCCGCAAAATTGCTTAGAATTGACGATAAATTGGGCAGTATAAAAGTAGGAAAAATTGCGGATTTTGTTGCGGTTAATGGTGATCCATTAAAAGATATCAGCTTGATGGAAAATGTTTCTTTTGTGATGAAAGAGGGTGTTGTTTATAAGCAATAAAGAGTAGTTTAGACGTCTAGGCTGAAGATTAACACGATCAAATAACAAAAATACTTGCCAAACCCAAGAATGAAATGAAGCCAACGATTTCAGTGACGGTAGTTAAAATGACGCCGCCTGATAATGCTGGATCAATATCCATTTTAGTTAAAATCATGGGTAGTAGGGCACCAAAAACTGCACCAGTGACGAGGTTAATCATCATTGCTCCACCAAGTGAAATTCCAAGTCCCATTGCAAAGCCTTGATATTCTGCAGTGTTGTTGTACCAAAAGAAAATAGCAAATCCAATCACTAATGCCCAGAAAAAACCATTGAGTAAACTAACACCAAATTCTTTAAATAATAGCCATCTGAAATTATTATCACTGATATGCCCAATACTCATGCCGCGAATAACTAAAGTTAATGATTGAGTTCCTGCTATACCTCCCATGCTGGGAACAATAGGTAAAAGAACCGCAAGCGCTGCTACGGCACTAATATTATCATCAAAAATACCAATAAATGATGCTGCTAATACTGCTGTGATTAGATTGATCCCAAGCCATAAGGCTCGACGTTTAGCGCTTGTCAATATGGGAGCAAAAGTATCATCATTTTCATCAAGTCCCGCCATACTCATTAGAGAGTGATCAGCGTCTTCTATAATAACATCTAACACGTCATCAATAGTAATTCGACCTAATAGTTTACCATCTTGATCAATCACAGGTGCTGAAATTAAATCATGTCGTTCAAAAAGGCTCGCAACATCAGTATCAGGTAAAGCAGCCGGGATCCCTGCAATTTCTTTTTCAAATACTTCATCAACCATTTGTTCGGGTTGACTTGTAATTAATGTTGAGAGGTGAATCGTACCTATTAATATATCATTAGTATCAACGACATAGATGCTATCTGTACTTTTGGGAATATCTTTCTGCATTCTTAAATATCGGAGTACCACTTCAATGGTGACAGCGGGTCTTATGGTAATAGTATCCGTATTCATTAATCCGCCAGCAGTATCTTCGGGATAACTTAACGCATGTTCAATTCGAGTTCTATCTTGAAAACTCATAGATGCCAATACTTCTTTAGTGACCGTATCGGGCAAGTCACCTAAAATATCTGCAATATCATCAGTATCTAGTTTTTTCGTAAGTTCAGCTAGCTCAACGGGGTTCATTTCGTCGGCAAAAGCCAGTAGTAAGTCGTCATTTAAGAATTGGAGTACTTCACCTTCATGCTCTTTATCAACTAATTTCCAGAGAATTTTTCTTTCTTTGGGTGGTGTTGATTCCAGCATATGAGCGATATCAGCGGGAGGTAGCTGATTTAACATTAATCTCACCTGCAGAAACATTCCACGTTCAATTGCATCATTAAGCTGATGTAATCGTTCGTTACTATGTACTTTTTCGAAGTTATCTAATACAGGCATTTTAGAAGTGTTTACCTTTACCAACTAAAAATTTAAATACTAACAATTGGGTTGTTTAATAAAATATAATCATTCTTGTCATTGTTTTTTACTTTTGATAATCCGTAATTAGCATCTTGTAAAATTTGAGAGACAGATAAGTGATGATCAGGATTATAGATTATCCCACCAATTTTTACATCGACAAAAACCTTAGAGTCTTTATCTATTTGATGCTCAATTGCAATAATACCCTTGTGCATTTGTGCTAAATATTGTTTGGCAATAGCTCGACTTTCAGAAGTGGCAGCAATACAAAATTCATCATCACTTAAATGGCAAATTAAATCGAAGGGTTTTAAAATTCTAGTTAAGGTTTCACTAATACTCAGTAAAAGGTTATTACCAACGGCGTAGCCGTAATCAGCACTTAATGTTTTAAATTGGCTAATATGAATAACTGCGATTAATAATAAGCTTTGGTCTTTTTGGCTTCTTTGTAATTCTTCTGAAAGACGTTGAAAAAATGAAGGTCTTAATAATGTGCCAGTTAAGTGATCGTAAGTAGCACCTTTATAAAACTGCCAGTATTTATGAGTAACAGCAAGCGACATTCCAATACCAATAGCAGTGGTAGCCAAAGGTAAAAAAAAGGGATTATTAGGAAGTTGAGAATAGAAAATAAACTGCGACTGCAGTAATGAGTCAAAAACAAGAGCACTCCAAGAGCAAATGTTCAAAGCGCCAACAATAGTAGAGTATTCTCGTTTTTTTATATAAGCAATAAAGATAGCACCCCCACCAGTAAAAAAGGTTAAGACAATCAGCACCCAATAACTTACTTCAGAGACCAGTCGGGTACTAAATGGGTAGGGCCAAATTAGGTTTAGAACACCAATCAACCCAATTAAAATAAAGCCAATCACATAGTTTTTTCTTACTTCTAAATCAAAGAAACGAAAAAGAAAAAGTGAAATAGAGAGTATACCCATACAGATTAAAAACATTTCTATTTTATAAATAGCATTTAAATCTAATCCGATATGCAATGGGGCTTGAGAGCGAACAAAAGTTACTAAAGAAAAAATTATTAGGAAAGCGGCTAAATAAAGAGTTTCTTTACTACCTCTAATAACAAAATAATGAAATATTTGATTAAGTGATAATAATAAAAGGATCGCTATGGCCGCCACATAAAAGTAATCTGTTTGTTGTTGGTCATGAGCGAGTTCTAAATATTGGTCAATTGAAATGCTTTGGCGATTTAAGCCACGTTTGTTGATGGTGTTAAACGTTTTAATTTCTAAATCATTAAATTGGTTATATTTCAGTGCATAAGCGGGAATTAAATATAAGCGGTTTTGTCGGTATGTCCCTTGAAAAAAAGGAGGGAAGCTTCCAGTTTTTCCAATTAAATAACCATTAACTCTAACCTCATCCGCTTCATCAATAGAACCTGCAAATAGAGCAAGTGTTATTTTTTGAAGATCGCCACTGACTATGAATTGTTTTGAGTAAATGCTGTAGTTTTTTCCAATTAAATTGGTATTGTTGGCGATGATTTCACTTGATTGGTTATTTACTACTTGTTCAATTTCTTTAGATAAGGCATTTATATTCACTGTTTCGCTTATCTGACATTTTGGTAAAGTTGTGAACGATGAGGAAGAATCTAGCGGAGGTGTTTGCTCTTGTAAATTAGCAAAGTGACAAATTGTCCAATGACCATTTAGCTCTGCTGGCAATGAATCTATAAATTGTGCCGCTTTAGTTGTTGATGAATTTATTGCTGTAATCAACATAACAGCCAAAGTTAGTAAAAAGCGGTTTATGTGAACAATGTCTTTGCCAATCGATGAAGTTAGTGAATGCTTAAATTCCCTCGCTATTTTATTTAACGTTTTCATTTAGGCTATCATGCCACCAGGCGGATTGTTTTGAGGTGTTTCAAAGCTAGATGATGTATTAAAAACATTAAT
>Ga0256845_1002354_pt1 | contig 13792 bp, 12 predicted proteins | sample RiftiametaG_FD_189101 | JGI IMG/M metagenome (GOLD analysis project Ga0256845, IMG submission 189101) | Tube worm associated microbial communities from hydrothermal vent at the East Pacific Rise, Pacific Ocean - Riftia | ecosystem: Host-associated > Annelida > Integument > Unclassified ...
ATCTCAACCGGGACAAGATCCGGACAGGGAAAATATCTGTAATCGTGGGCATCTTCTTTACTACGCATTGATTCACTACAGTTTCTGTCTGGATCCCAAAGCAAAGTCTCCTGAACAACCTCTCCACCATCAAGAAGAATATCTCTTTGTCTTCGGACTTCATATTCAAGAGCATTTTGAACATGTTTAAACGAGTTCATATTTTTAAGCTCAGTCCTAGTGCCAAATTCCTTTTGACCTACCGGCCGTAAAGATATATTTGCATCACACCTGAAACTCCCCTCCTGCATATTGCCGTCACATATATCAAGGTAACGTAACAATGAATGTATCTTTTTAAGGTAAGCTGATGCCTCCCCCGGAGAACGAATATCCGGTTCTGAGACAATTTCCAGAAGTGGTGTACCGGTACGGTTAAGATCAACATGGGAGACAGGTTCGAGTGCGTCGTGAATTAACTTTCCAGCGTCTTCCTCCATATGCATCCTGGTTATACCAATAGTACGTTGCACGCCGTCAACTTCAATTTCAACGGAACCTCGGCCAACAATTGGTAAATCAAATTGGGAGGTCTGATACCCCTTTGGTAAATCCGGATAAAAATAATTTTTCCTGGCAAACTGATTAGACCTGTTAATAACAGACCCTGTAGCAAGTCCCATTTTAATAGAATATTCAACAACTTTTTTGTTCAGAACAGGTAAAACTCCCGGCATACCCAGACAAACAGGACAGGTATTTGAATTTGGTGGAGCACCAAATGTCGTAGAACAACCACAAAATATCTTTGAATTCGTTTTTAGCTGAGCATGTATTTCAAGCCCGATTACTGTTTCAAACTCCATAGTTATTTTTCTTTTCCAATGGATCTAAAAGACCCTTCTTGTTTTATAGAGAAGAATTTCGAGAAATTATATTCTCTGATGAGCTTTACGTTCGTTTTATTTCTCGTTATTTAAAGCGAAGTTGGTGAATTATGTACCCAATTACGAATTAACACCAACTCTTCCTGCCAGGACGAACTCACTCTTTTCTTCAAAAAGAGAAGAAAGAGCGCATTAACCATATTTATTAACTCTTCAAACAGATACACCCTTTCAAGAATCATTCCTTCTATCTCTTCTGGATTCCTGCTGGAATCATTTTCAGTAGCTTCTGTTTTGGGTAACCTCACATTTCTGTATTCCATCAAAGCAGCTGCAAGAGTAAAACTGTATTCATAATCATTGTGACCTAATACAATTCTAGCCTGCTCCAATTTCTTACCCATCTGCAATCCTGTCCTGGCTTCTTGCAGCTCTGTCTGCAAACCTGTGCAAACGATCTTCTCCGCAGATTCCCCTTCACCCGACTCCAAAAGCATATGTTTTTCAAAAACAACTGTAACATCGCCTTTTTCAGGCAAAGATACGGTTCCACCACGTTCCTCACTTTTCCACCAGAGCCAGGTTAAAAACTCTTGGCCCAAAAAGCGCTTTTCAATTATCAGATCAACTAAATCCATTTTTTTCCCAAGCTGCTTTATACTATTCTATTTAATTCGCCCATATTCAGCGCCAAAGCAATAACACAGATAAACGGCAAGTAAGGTATTAATACCTTGTTTCTCTTTACAGGTTTTATCAAGTAGTAAGCCACTAAACAAATAATTCCGGTGACAATCTATCAAGCGTTTGTAAATCATCATCTTTGAGCAGGTTTTCAGCAGTTGTGTAGGGAATCTGCTGTCTGATCAGCACCCCAAAGCTTTCTTTAAAAAAATCTTCAAGAACAGTATGTATTTTTTTATTCGTTGTAAAAAAGAGCAAAGTAGAATCCGATAAACTCCAACATAATTCAAAAACTGAAGGAACTGGTATAGCTTTCCTCATCAATTCAACACGAACCCTCTCTTTGATTTCAACTTTCATCGATCTGCTTAACTTTGGTAACTCTTTTTCCTGCCGAATCCGCTCTTCTTCCTTTTGGGTCATTTTTTTTAAAATAGCCGGTGAAACTTTGCGCTCATCAATTCGTAAAGTTAGTGTTATATAATCACCCGCTACATAAGAGGCATATTTAAACTGTGAATCGAACATATTCAAAACAGAAACCCAACCAATTGAATATTCATCATAAGTATCATCTATATCACTATAAGAAAATGATACAACACGATCCGCTATATAATCCAGTGGGTTTTCAGGCAATTCTCCCTGAACCGAAAACCTTACAAAACTAGCAGAACCTTTAAGTAGTCCCATAATTAATACACCTTTATATGTGAAAAGTATCTTCGAACTGTTTTCAGGCGATTTTTTTGCGGTATAAAAAAACCGTGTTTCCTCTTTTCATATATCATCCATTACACATCGCCTCAACATTTTTGTTTTATTGTTATCTATTTCAGTTCGAAAAGATACCCACATCAAACCTATGATTGACTTGAATAGAAGACGTAGAAATGATAAATAAAAGATAAGAAGAAAAAAGTTATTGACACAACTCAAACCAACTTGTATATAATCTTCCTCCACGGGTCGTTAACTCAGCTGGTAGAGTATCTGACTTTTAATCAGAGAGTCGCGCGTTCGAGCCGCGCACGACCCACCAGCAATATTTTTGTCCCCATCGTCTAGTCAGGTCCAGGACATCGGCCTTTCACGCCGACAACACCGGTTCGAATCCGGTTGGGGACGCCATATATCAAGAGGCACTTAACGTTTACCGTTAAGTGCCTCTTTTGGTTTGTATCCAATTTCTCTTCCGATTAACAAACCAAATAACTACTCAGAGAAATTGTTACAAAGACTCAAATTCAAAACAGCTTAAAGTTCATAAGTGGGCGCGAGAACAATTTTAAATATTGAACCTCCATTTTCGGCCCTGCCACACGTTATTGTTCCTCCATGCTGTTCTATTATTTCCTTTGCTATTGCCAGGCTTAATGCAGCTCCCTTGTGGTGATGTAAAATATCCGGAGAGTAAAGCCCTTCAAAGATTTTTTCTCTCGATGTTTGGTCAATACCTGGACCCTCATCAGAAATTGTGATAACCACATTGTCACTAATCTGTTCACAACAGAACTGAATTATCCCTGAGAGCGGTCCATGCTTTATACTATTATTTAATATGTAGGAAAACACTTCCCTTAGCAATTTCCAATCGGCAAAAAAACGTATAGACCTATCGCAACTTACACGTATTATTGGGTGTTTTTCAACCGACAATGTCTGCACAACCACCTGAATTGACTCACAAATACACTTTTCTTCAAGGTTAAGCGTAACCCCCTCTTTAATCGTGCAATACCTTGATATTTTCTCCAATAGTTGTTGGATTTTTCTCCCACAACTTTCAACCATTTCAATATAAGTTTTAGCTGACTGAGGAAGATCTTCAACTTCACTCAACAATTCACTTCCAAGCATTATACCGTTGAGTGGTGTTCTTGTTTCATGGCACAACAGATTAAGAGCTGTCGTTTTAAATACCTCCAGCTCTTCAATTCTTTGGAGTTTTGAATACACCTTGAGCTTTGCCAATAGCTCTGCTTCGAGGAATGGTTGAGCAATAAAATCATCAGCACCAGCAGCATAACCTTTAAGCCTATCTTCAATTAAACAATGATCAGAAATTAAAATAATTTTTGGAAAGCTATATAAATTCTCTTCTCGAATTTTTATACACGCTTCATGTCCGTCTATACCATTTTTAAATATAAAAATAACTATAATTTCTGGAGAAAAATCCGCCACTTGTTCCAGTGCCTCCCCAATTGTAGAAGCACTTCTTAAAACATACTGTGGTTGAGAGCAAAGTATCTCTACAAGAGTGTATCCATTTTGTGGTTTATCATTAACAATCAGTATATTTGTGGTTTTCTGCATTTGTAGTTTTTTACACAACACTAAAAAGTATTGTTGGGTTGTGGAGGTATTGATTACTCCAAGAGACAATGGAGCCCGACTGATTTCTTTCTCTTTAAAGAAGCTTCAATTATTAAAGACGCTACTAATGATATATTTCTCAATTCTAACATATTATATGTTACCTTATATGTTCTAAAAATTGTTTCTATTTCTTTTTGTACTTCATCTATTCGCTGTTTTGCCAACAATAATCGAGATTCCTTCCTTACAATCCCGACATAATTCCACATCACTCGCCGTATAATATCCCAGTTATGATTAATCAAAATTTCTTCATCAATTCTATTTTTCTGAGGGACGTTTTCCGTTCTTACTTCAACTGATTTTTGTTCTTTAATAACCTTCCAATTTTTTTGACAAAAACGAAAAGCTTTATCTGCAAAAACAACAGCTTCAAGTAAAGAATTACTTGCCAGTCGATTTCCACCATGCAATCCAGTACATGCAGTTTCTCCGAGAGCAAAAAGGTTTCTGACAGTAGTCCGACCATTTAGATCCGTCACTACCCCTCCACATAAGTAGTGGGCTGCAGGTACAACCGGTATAGGTTTTTTTGCAATATCTAAACCTAGTGATTTACATCTCTCATAAATAGTAGGAAATCTTTTCTCCAGGAACTCTCTTTTCTTATGTGTAATATCGAGATATACACAATCCGCCCCTGTTTTTTTCATTTCCTTGTCTATAGCCCGCGCAACCTTATCTCTTGTGGCGAGTTCCATATCTCCTTTTTCATATTTCTCCATAAAACGTTTATTCTGTTTATTCAACAATAAAGCACCTTCGCCACGAACTGCTTCTGAAATCAAGAAATTTTTTGCCATATGGTGATAGAGGCAGGTTGGATGAAATTGAACAAATTCCATTTTATCAACCAAAGCTCCAGCACGATAAGCAATTGCTATACCATCTCCTGTTGCTATGTCCGGGTTACTCGTGTATAAATAAACTTTTCCTGCTCCACCTGTACAAAGCACAACAACCTTTGCCCTAAACTCCTCAATAAACCCTTTGCTATTTAATACATATGCACCCACGCAACTTCTATCATTAGAATCTTTATCACTACTTTCATCCATTATTAAATCAACACACATATGATCTTCGTATAAATTCACTGATTTGTTTTTTTCTAATTCACTTACGAGTGCCCTTTCAATTTCTCTACCTGTTAAATCGTAAGCGTGTGCAACTCTACGTTGCGAATGTCCCCCCTCTCGTCCTAAACTCAATAGACCCTTTTTGTTTTTTACAAAATCTACACCTAAGTCTACCAACTCTTTTATTCTCTCTGGCCCATTTTCTACAACCATTCGCACGACTTCTTCATCGCATAACCCAGCCCCTGAGGACAACGTGTCGTTTATATGTTCATCAAAACTGTCACTCCCACTCACAACGGCAGCTATACCACCTTGAGCCAAATTCGTCGCAGTGTCGACTTCTTTTTTCTTTGTAATAAGATTTACTGTACCCAACCCCGCAACCTTTATTGAAAAAGACAAACCCGCTATACCACTACCAACAACCAAAAAGTCAGATTCCATTGAATTTTTCCTCTTAAGTGTTTCACGTGAAACATCTATAACATATGAACTGAATCACAATGGTAATAGATTTGCAAACCAATAACCAATATTTTTTATGTTTTCCTGTTTCTTTCGGTTTTTAACGTGAAAATTTAGTTTTTTAGAGATATTTTTCGATTTTCAGTGTAAATCATGAGTTAACAAATCAATATACGAGGGCATATGAAGAATAATCACAAAATACTTGCTGTTGCCAACCAGAAAGGTGGTGTTGGTAAAACCACTACTTCTATTAATCTTTCAGCCGCCCTGGCTATGAAAAAGAAACGGGTGTTACTTGTTGACTCCGACCCACAGGGTAACGCATCAAGTGGTGTTGGTATAAACAGGACGAAATTCAATAGGCACCTTTATCATGCTTATACAGGCGCTTTTGAAACCAGTGAAATAGTAATCAAAACAAGTGTAAAAAACCTTGATATTATTCCTGCCAATATCGACCTTGTTGCATCGGAAATTGAAATTATTTCTTTAGATAACAGAGAGTTCCGTCTAAAAAGCATTCTAGAACAAGTTAGTCGTGATTATGACTATACCATCATTGATTGTCCCCCTTCACTAGGTTTACTCACTATTAATGCCCTTACAGCATCAGACTCAGTCTTGATTCCAATGCAATGTGAATACTTTGCTCTTGAAGGATTAGCCCAACTTGTCAATACAATACGTTCTGTAAAAAAATCGTTTAACGATTCACTTTTTATTGAAGGACTTGTCCTGACGATGTTTGACAAAAGAAACAAACTAACGTACCAGGTTGCTCATGAAATAGAACAGCATTTTGGTGATCAACTTTTAAAGACAGCCATACCACGAAATGTACGTTTAAGTGAATGTCCAAGTCATGGGCAAAATATCATAGATTACGATAAAAATTCTACCGGGTCCGTAGCATATAGAAAACTCGCACTTGAGTTCCTCAAAAATCAAAAGGCAAAATAATGGCAAAGAAAACTGGTCTCGGCCAAGGTGTTAGTCTTCTTTTCAACGAGGATGAAAAGAAATATTTTGATTGTGATATTGGCCGTATTAAACCAAATCAATATCAACCTAGAACACATTTTAAAGAATCCGACCTCGAAGAACTCTGTGATTCTATAAAACAAAATGGTATCATCCAACCCCTTATTGTTCACTCTACTTCTGATGGTAATTATGAGTTGATAGCAGGAGAGCGCCGACTACGTGCATCTAAACTTGCGGGGCTATCTACAGTTCCTGTTGTTATGATGGACATTAAAGATGAAGACTCCTTGCTTGAACTTGCACTCATTGAAAACATCCAACGTACAGATCTTAACCCGATTGAAGAGGCAGAAGCATATAGTAAATTGATAGAAAAATTTGGCTATACACAAGAAGAAACCGCTAAAAGAGTGGGGAAAAAACGCAGTACAGTAACTAATATGCTGAGGCTGTTAAAACTTCCATCATCAATACAGGATGATGTTTCAACAGGAGTTTTGTCCGAAGGCCACGGCAGAGCCCTCATTCGTTTAAATGATGATCCTATTAAATTGAAAGAAGTTCGTGATTCTATAATAAAAAATGGTCTATCTGTTAGACAGGCCGAAAAAATTATTAAAAAATTATCTCTTTCTACTACACCTCTTTCTAAAAACAAAAAAACGGTAGATAACGAAATTCCGTTATCCTATAAAAACTCACTCGTTAACCAGCTTACCAATAAGTTACATTCTAAGGTTAGAATTTCACAAAATGGGAATAGAGGGAAGATTGAAATTGATTATTACTCGTTTGATGACCTTGAAAGGGTTATTGAAATATTGCTTAAAGAGTGAGTTATTAAAACAGTTTCAAAAAAACAGACTTTATCTAACTGATATTACAGGTTTATTTTTATGGTTTTGTGAACTACTAGGGGTTCAACCTCAGATTAAACATTTTTACTAACCATTTTATGACGTACAAAGTGAGAAATTTATGACATTAAAGCATTTTTATTTAATTCTATCTACAATCCTTTTAACCTTCGTTCTACCTATTACAGCTGTACACAGCGAAATGCTTTCCGTAAAAGGGGAAAAAGTTAATATGAGAAGTGGTCCAGGGAAAAGATTTCCTGTAGTTTATGAATATGGAAAGGGTTTCCCTCTCATGGTTATTACAAAGAAAGGTGATTGGATAAAAGTTAAGGATTTTGAAAAAGATATCGGCTGGATCCACAAATCACTTTTAATAAAAAAATCTCATATGGTTGTAAAGGTTTCAAGCAGGGGCAAAATCAATATTAGATCAGGTCCAGGAACCAACTATAAGAGGGTAGGGGAAGCGTATTATGGTGTAATCTTTGATTCACTTTTAACAAAGTCTGGTTGGGTAAAAGTCCAGCATGAAACTGGATTGACAGGGTGGGTAAAAAGAGATCTTCTGTGGGGTTATTGAGTCTGTGCAACAATGTGATAGTTCATGGCGGAGAGGGAGGGATTCGAACCCTCGGTGGAGTCTAACCCCCACACTCGCTTAGCAGGCGAGCACCATCGGCCTCTCGGTCACCTCTCCACACACTTTTCAATTCTGGCGGAGGAAGTAGGATTCGAACCCACGGTACTTTCGTACAACGGTTTTCAAGACCGCCGCCTTAAACCACTCGGCCATTCCTCCGAAGAGACCTTTCTACCACTTGCCTTGTTTTCTGTCAATAAAATGAGTCTTTGTTTGTATAGTTTTTTATATATACTACATTTTTGTAATAAACAATCGATTAATTTAATGAGTTTTGTTACAGTTACCAAAACCTTCTCTCTTTTTAACATACCATCCTTATATATTTTGTAATGGTTTCTAACACTGACATATCCAGGCAACTTGAAGATTTAAGTGCTCTCTATGAAATTACTAAAAAGCTGGCCTCTTCTGGAGAATTAAGAGATTGCCTTAAAAATATCATGGAAATACTCTCTGAAATGAAGGGTATGGAAAATGGTACCGTTACCATTGTTAACCCAATTACAGGTAAACTAGAAATTGAAGTCGCTCACGGTCTTACAGCAGAAAACAGAAAGCGGGGCAAGTATGTAATAGGGGAAGGAATTACTGGTAGAGTAGTATCAACTGGTGAGCCTATTATTGTTCCACAAATATCTGAAGAACCACTCTTTTTAAACAGAACCAAAGCCAGAAGTAATGTGCAGGAACAAAAAAAATCATTTCTTTGTGTTCCTGTAAAAGACGGTCAAAATATAATAGGCGCTCTTAGTATTGATCGTTTTTATAAAAATGGAATAGGTCAACAGGCAAATACAGATCTACAGTATCTTACGGTTTTATCTGGTCTTATAGCTCAAACCGTTATCCGTGTCCAAAAAGTTAATCGCGAAACAGATGAACTCTATTCTGAAAACCTTAAGCTAAAAAGACAACTCTCAGAAAAAAACAAAATCAATGATATTATAGGTAATTCAAGTAGGATGCAGGACGTTTTTGAGATGATACACCGTGTTGTAGACTCAAATGCAACCGTACTTCTGCGAGGGGAGTCTGGAACAGGCAAGACACTTGTGGCCAAAGCCCTCCATTATAACGGAAAAAGAAAAGATAAACCTTTTGTCGTTGTAAATTGTTCAGCATTACCGGAAACACTACTGGAAAGCGAACTTTTTGGACACGAAAAAGGATCCTTTACTGGGGCAACTGAATGTAAAATTGGTCGTTTTGAGCAGGCTGAAGGTGGTACTCTTTTTCTCGATGAAATAGGTGAAATCAGCAATTCTGTTCAGGTGAAACTTCTTAATGTCGTACAGGAAAGAACGTTTCAGCGTTTAGGGTCAACCAAATTTTTGAAATGCGATGTGAGATTAGTTGCTGCAACAAATAGGGATCTTGAAAAGGCTGTTTCCGAAAATCATTTTCGAGAAGATCTCTATTATAGATTAAATGTTTTTCCTGTATATATTCCACCTCTTAGGAAACGTAGAACAGATATTTTACTCATTGCAGAATTCTTTCTTCATAAATATTCTAAAGAAAACAACAAACAGATTAAGCGTATTTCAACCTCTGCAATAGATATGCTTATACAGTACCACTGGCCAGGAAATGTACGAGAGTTGCAAAATTGTATTGAACGAGCTGTAATAATTTGTGACTCAAAAAGTATTAAAGGTATACATTTACCCCCTACACTTCAAACAGCACAGTCATCGCAAACTGAAAACCCATACTCACTTTCTGTTGCTGTTGAAAATTTTGAAAAAGAACTCATTATAGAGGGACTCAAAAGAAATAACGGAAATCAAACAAAAACTGCAAAAGATCTTGATACAAGCCTGCGCATCATCAATTATAAAATCCATCAATATAATATTAACCCAAAAAACTATAAAATATGAACGTCTTATTACATACCTGTTGTGGCCCGTGCGCAATTTACCCTTTGAGCAGGCTCCAAGAGGCGGAACACAATGTAACTACATATTTTTATAATCCTAATATTCACCCCTTTAAGGAATTTCAGCGTCGTCTTAATAATTTAAAGGAGTATACTGAAAAAAATAGTATTCCTGCAATTTTTAATGAAATTTATGGTTTAAAAGATTTTCTCAGAAAAATAGTCTTTAATGAAGATCAACGTTGTTCTTTATGCTACACTATGAGGCTCTCTAAGACGGTTGCTACTGCGAAAAATAATGGGTTTGATGCCTTTACTACTACTCTTTTATACAGCAAGTATCAAAATCATAACCAGCTCAGGTTATACTGCGAAAAATTATCAAAAGAGTCAGGTCTTGTTTTTATTTATGAAGATTATAGAGAAGGATGGCAAATAGGTATTGATAAATCAAGAAAACTTGATATGTACAGACAACCATACTGTGGTTGTATCTATAGTGAGCAGGAAAGATACGACAAATCTATGAGAGCCCCTACTAAATAAATATCTACAACAGGCTATTTTCATGCTTTCTATACTGGTTATTGCTACTACAAACAAAAATAAGTTGAGAGAATTTAAAGAAATATTTAAAGATCTCGATATTGAAATAAAATCCTTAAGTGATTTTGGACCACTACCTCCTGCCATTGAAGATGGTGTTACTTTTGATGAAAATGCGTACAAAAAAGCCATTCATACAGCAAAAGTATTAGGTTTACCGGCTATTGCAGATGACTCTGGGTTAGTAGTTGACGCATTAGATGGAGCGCCTGGCGTATATTCTGCTAGATATTCTGGTGAAAACGCAACTGATGACGATAATTGCAGTAAGCTTCTTAAAGAGTTAAAAAACGTTGATAATCGCTCTGCACATTTCGAATGTGTTCTATCCATAGCAGTCCCCTCTGGCCCTGCTTTGACATATGAGGGACGCTGCAATGGTATTATAATTGACGAAAGAAAAGGGGATAATGGCTTTGGTTACGATCCCATTTTTTTCTTTGAAGAACTAGGCAAAACCTTTGCTCAACTCTCTATGGAAGAAAAAAACAAAATCAGTCATCGTGGAAAAGCTTTAAACGAAGTTAAAAATGAGCTACCAATGATAAAAAAGTGGCTTGCACAGCGGATTAGTGAAGAAAGGCCTCCACATCCTGATCACGATGAATTTAAAGACAATGATTGGTCGTAACTACTCTTCTCTCATTTGTCTCTCAAGTAAATCTTTTACTGCTTGAGCACAATCTTTGCCTTTATAGAGAATGTTATAAACCTGCTCCAGTATAGGCATTTCTACGTTAAGGTTTCTTGAAAGATCAAATACCGACTGGGTGGTTTTTATACCTTCAGCCACCATACGCATCTCTTTTTGAACTTGAACAAGAGTCTTTCCTTCACCAAGCTTTACTCCAACAGTTCTATTTCTACTTAGATCTCCAGTACATGTTAAAATAAGATCTCCTAAACCACTGAGTCCGGAAAATGTCTCTTTTTTAGCACCTAGAGCCATCCCAAGTCTCATTATTTCGCTGAGTCCCCTGGTGATCAGTGCTGCTCGAGTATTTAAGCCATATCCAAGCCCATCACATACACCGGTTGCTATTGCAATTATATTTTTTAATGCTGCACTTATTTCAAGACCAATTACATCAGTACTTGTATAAACCCGGAATGTTTTTGAGGCGAAAATTTGTTGGATTTCAACCGCTTTTTCTTTTTTAGTGAACCCGATTGTTACAGCTGTTGGAACATTTCTAGCAACTTCTTCGGCAAAAGAAGGTCCGGATAATACTCCAACATTAAGTCCCTTTTTTTCATTCCTCTGCTCTATAATCACTTCATCCATAACTTGTGTCATGGTTTTTAATGTTTTGTTTTCAATACCTTTTACAGCTGAAACTATATTTTGTCCTGAACTTATTAAAGGCAAACATTGTGAAAAAACTTCTCTAAAACCATGTGAAGGAATGACCATCACAACTGTGTTGGATTTTTTTATACATTTTTCGAGATCGGAGTGAACTGATAAATTTTCAGGAAAAAAAATTCTTGTTAAATATTTCTTGTTTTCCCTATCACTATTCAATCTTTGTATTTGGTCGGTATTTCGTACCCATAAATGAACTCTATGTCCATTTTTTGCAAGTAATATTGCAATAGCAGTTCCCCAGGACCCTGCTCCTATTACACCAATTTTAATAGGTTTTGTTACCACTTTTTTTCCAAACATGATTTATTCATTTTCAGTATCAGATAACTCAGAATCAATATCTTCTCCAACTTCTTTTGCTACACTATCCATACCAACAACTTTTTCTCCCTCTTCCAGGTTAATAAGTTTTACACCTTGAGTACTTCTTCCAATTATTCGAATAGCACTTAGATCCATTCTTATCATTTTTCCTGAATCAGCAACCAGTATAACTTCTTCTTCCTCATCGACCTGTTTTGCCGCAATTATACTGCCGTTCCTTATACTCTCTTTAATACCTTTAACACCTTTACCACCCCGCTTCTGAATTCTATATTCTTCAACTGGGCTCCTTTTGCCAAAACCGTTTTCAGTAATTATGAATATAGAATTTTCAGAATCAACAACTATTGCACTTACAACTTCATCTTTTTTACCAAGTCGTATACCACGAACTCCGGCAGCACTGCGACCCATTGTTCTTATATCTTTTTCAAGGAAATGAATACTCATCCCTTTATTAGTCACAAGTAATATTGTGTCATCACCGTTGAGTACATGAGCACCAATTATCTCATCACCCTCGTTTATTGTCAGCGCTCTTTTACCCTTACGTAATGGTCTTTTAAATTCTTGTAGACTTGTTTTCTTTATTCTACCAGACTTAGTAACCATTAGAATGGTTTTTGAATTTGTATCATCATCAAAAGAACTTATTGGTAAAATAGCGGCTATTTTTTCATCTTCTGCTAGATTGAGTAAATTAACAATAGCTTTACCACGAGCGGTTCTTCCGGCAAGTGGAAGTTGATATACTTTTCTCCAGAATACTTTTCCATGGTTTGTAAAAAATAAGAAAGTATCAAGGGTAGAAGCAACATAAATAGATGATACAAAATCTTCTTCTATATTTTTAACTGCAGTTATTCCTTTTCCTCCTCTATGCTGAGATCTGTAAAGGGAAACTGGATTTCTTTTAATATATCCTGAGTGAGTAACTGTTACGGCCATATCTTCAGGAGTTATAAGATCTTCAGGAAGTATCTCATCTAAAGCATCAATAATCTCGGTTCTTCTATCATCTCCATATTTCTCTTTAAGCTCTGAAAATTCATCTTTTATAATTTTCATTATGAGATTTTCGTCAGCAAGAATATCTTTAAGCTCTTTAATAACCAGAATAATTTCTTTATATTCACTTGCAATTTTATCCCTTTCAAGACCAGTCAATCTCTGCAGACGCATATCAAGAATAGTCTGAGCTTGAATATCACTTAGCTTAAATCGTTTCTGAAGCTCATCCTTAGCCTCAGCTGGATTTTTAGATGCTCTAATAAGAGCTACAACATCATCAAGATTATTTATCGCAATATTAAGACCTTCAAGTATATGTGCCTTTTCTTCTGCTTTACGCAATTCAAAGGCTGTCCTTCTATAAACAACAACTTTTCTATGGAGGATAAAATGTTCTAGTATTTGTTTTATATTAAGAATTTCTGGTCTATTGTTAACAATAGCAAGAAATATAATCCCAAATGACTTTTGCATCTGGGTCATGGTAAAAAGTTGATTAGTTACAATTTCCGGTATTTCATCTTTTTTGAGTTCAATTACTACTCTTAATCCATGTCTATCTGATTCATCCCTAACTTCAGAAATAGATGTAATCTTTTTATCTTTTACAAGTTGTGCGATTTTTTCAACT
>Ga0256845_1002355_pt1 | contig 13790 bp, 14 predicted proteins | sample RiftiametaG_FD_189101 | JGI IMG/M metagenome (GOLD analysis project Ga0256845, IMG submission 189101) | Tube worm associated microbial communities from hydrothermal vent at the East Pacific Rise, Pacific Ocean - Riftia | ecosystem: Host-associated > Annelida > Integument > Unclassified ...
TGGCGAGCTGAACAAAGATCTTCAGGTTAAGCTGCTCAGGGCTATTCAAGAGAGACAGGTGCGGCCAGTTGGAGACACCGCTACAAAACCCTTCCAGGGAAGGCTTATATGTGCCACAAACAGCAATCTTAAGGAAATGGTTGAGAAGGGCACTTTTCGCAGGGATCTGTATTACCGGCTGAATGTTCTGCCTTTGTATGTACCCCCCTTGAGGAAGCGAAAGGAAGATATTCCGCTGCTTGTTAAGCACTTTCTGGAAAGCGGCAACTACCCTGGTAAAGAGCTTTCGCAGGAGGCTATGGATGTTTTTAAGCTGTACAAATGGCCAGGCAATGTAAGAGAATTGCAGAACCTTATAGAAAGAGTCTGCGTAATGTCCAGCACGCGTACAGTACAGGTTGACGAGCTTCCAGGGTTTCTGTCCGGCAGAAAACCAAATGATATATCTCCAGCAGAAAATCCTGCATTTGCAAACGATGTTTCAGAGCTTCCTGTTTTGTCGGAAATTGAAAAGGCCTGGATATTTTATGTTCTGGAGAAGAAAGCCGGAGGCAAAAAGCGGACAGCATCAAAAATGCTTGGTATTAATGAAGCAACCCTTCACCGCCGCCTTGAGAGGTACAAAAAAGGGGACCTAAAGTAATGTCTTGCAGAATGCAATACATTTTTAAAGCAATCCCTTTGTGTGTGTGTTTAATAGGATATATATGAAATATAGAACATAATGGCTTTGGCACTCATTATGCTTCTATAAGTAGCGTGTGCCGCAGTTAACCCATTCTCTTGAAAGGAGAATATAATGAAGAAAGGTTTCACCCTCATTGAGCTGATGATTGTGGTGGTAATCATTGGTATCCTCGCCGCTATCGCAATACCTAAGTTCAGCGATGTTTCCGAGAGCGCCAGAAGGAACGCCTGCCGTGCCAACATGCGCACAATTGCAGGCCAGGAAGTTATCTACTATGCCGATCATGATGAGTACACAACTGTTATGGACTCCATCGGTATGGACGGTGTAGAGTGTCCAGGAGGCGGAGGAACTGCTTACACTTTTACTGGTTCAACATCACTTGTATTCAACATTCAGTGTGCTAACAGCACTTCTGCTGGAAGCCACGGTCATATCTCCGATGGTATTACCAGCTGGCGTGATTCTCACTAGTCAAAAGTGTTTTAGTTTGTGTGGGGGGTGCTGGTCACCCCCCGCTTTTGTGTGTAAAGGTAGCTATTCTTCCAGAGGCGAATTGTACCTGCATACTAGGTAGCCATCAGAAACCGTTATTATAGGTTCTAGAATGTCATCGTTACCTATGTGGTCGAGTATCAGTAGCTTGTTTTCCAATTGTGCAACACACGGATCTGATCTGTAAAATGTTACGTATTCCACACCGATATTGTCGAGTATGGCACATTCATCTTCCAGCGTGTTATCAAGATAAAGAGGCAGCGTCTTTGGGAATCTCCACCCAACAATAACCTGATGATCGCAGAAGTAACGCTTCTCTTCGTGAAGCGAGAGAATAATACTGTTCTCTGTAAGACTGCTGTTCAGCCACATCTGAGTCATACCCTCGGAAGATGTTATGTTGTATTGAAAACCACTTGTATCGTCCCAGTGTCCGGAGAGAACAGATTTTGCCATAGAGAGCTTGAAGTGCCCTGAATAGAACATCTCAGAACGTATTATGTAACCGGGCAGAACAAAAGACAGAATCATAACAAACAAAAGATACACTGTAGAAAACGTCTTGCTGGGCTGCAAGAGTTTTGCGCCGAGAAGTGCGACAAAAGGAAATATTAAAATTGCATATTTTGCCCCCCACCAGGGTGGCCAGAACGCAAAAATAGCTGCTACAAAATATGCAACGACAGGTATAACTAGAAACCAGCTTCTATCTTTCCTGCTAAGTGCAATCCCCAGTCCTCCGAGCATTATAAAAAGAATACCCTCGAAACTAATTAGAAAAATACCAATATTCTTCAATGGACTGTAATCTGATTCAGAATATATATCTGAAGTCCTATTGTTCCATTCCTGCATTTCCTCAGGCGGTTGAGTAAGCCTCCACTCGTCTTTTACTAAAAAATCTATTTGATGTACAGGATAAGTAGGGCTGCCTGTTTTTAGCATGGTTCGAAGGCCAAAAGCAGCGGGAAACAAAAGAAGACACGAAAGTGCAGTTAGTATAGTATTTAATCTGTTTTTATAAATACGATAACCGCCGTATAGAAGAAATGGAAGCAGAACAACCAGTGACGTTTGTTTTGTTGCAAGGGCCAGGCCCATGGCAAACCAGGAAGTGTACGGTTTAAGCGACCGATCAGATATTTCCCGTATGACTGACGTTAGTGCAATAGTGCTGAACAGAATGGCTGCTGTGTCTGTTTTAGCAAGTGAAGACCAGTAATAGAGCAGTGAGCATAGAAGAACGGTAATTGCAACAGGTATCCTCAGCTTTTTCTTAATCTCGATTATTTGCATACCCCTGAAAAGCGCGATAAACAGCATAGTCATCTGAAAAATCTGCAAAACACTTAACTGATTAAGCCTGTCTGAGGCAAGAGAAGCAGGCCATACTGCTATCATTTCGTATGTTAGCGGAAATCCGGAGAACGCCGTTTCTTCAATCCAGTGAATCTGACCGCTGTTTAACCATCTGTCTGGGTGAACAGCATATGTAATTAGTGGATCATCGAACCCCAGGTTTGGCGCCGAGGCATAAGTCAGGTTAACTATAACAACAAAAAGCAAGAAGAGAGAGCCCAGCAACCCGGTCAGTGAAAACTTGTAAGTTCCCAAAATATGTCTTGCTTTTTTTAACAATAGAAGCATTCCCGGTATTGCAAAAAGCAACAGGAGTATTGGCACAAAGGTTCTGTTCATTACTCCAAAAAGAGATAGCAGTATTTCAACAAAAAAGAGAAGCAGCATGCCGGATATCTCTCTGGGCAGCAGAGGAAATAGTTTCTTTATTCCTGTGTACTTTTCAACAACAGATCCGGCCCCGTAAAAGGCTACCCAAACAACAGATACTTTGATAATCGTTTGAAAAAATGATAAAGGATTCATCCAGTCAAGCATTCATATACCTCATTCTGGAAAGCCAAAACCAAAATCAAGATTGAGATCGCCAAAGATAAAAGCTCCGGTTATGCTGTCAGCATTATTGGCCGAGTAAGTTCTGTCTTCAGAGTCAGTGCAGACAATATAGCCGACAGGTATGCGGTGCATTACAAAAACTCTGTCCCATGTAGAAAGTGGTGAGGAAGAGCAATCAAGGCCGTCAAGTAACAATCCTTCAGAAGAAAACGCCTCAACCTGTACTATATCGTCAAGGGTAATACAATTAACAACCCATGAACCAGGTGATGATCCGTTGTAGCCAATCTCGTTGCCGTTGCTAAAAAATAACTCCGAAGTAATTCTGTACAATGTGTCGGGGGCTGGCGCAGTGATCGTAATCGGTGTTGATGTATTTCCTTCCAGATCTATTGCAGATAACTGTGCTGTAATACCAGAGTCAAGCCAGACGCGAAGAATCTCGTCTGGAAGAAGAACATTGTGGCGAAGTAGATTTGTACAGGGAACGGAATCACCCTGCAGAAATACAGAGACTACATTTACATCTGTTGAGTTTCGTACAGCAACAGGGTAAATGCCATAGATCCTCTCAAACAGCCCTCCGAATTCCTTGTCTGCAAGAGAAATAGAGATGGTTTCCGGATTGGTGGATGCAGGATATCCGTTTGTTGTATACACAGTACCATCTTCTGTTTCGAAAATAAGCCTGTTTATGTATCCGTAAGGAACTCTTACAGTCATCGTGTTTTCCGGAAGCAGAGGATGCGGTAAGTGTACAGTACTCAGGTGATCCGAGTTGGGCAAAATATAGCTTGCACTTGTGATGTTTCTCGTGCCCAACTGATTATTAATTGTAACATCAACGCTGTCTGGATGGTCAAGGAAATTGAAATTACAGAGCAGATGCAGGAACAACAGGAACACAATCACTCCAATCCGTGTAGGGCCAGCACTTAGTATAATTGATATCAGTATGCACGGGAAAGAGAGTTGATTTGGAAAATGACAAGCTCCCTTGGGGAAGGTTCATCTGATCCTCTGTGTTTGTTCACAGGCTTCTGCGGGCTTGCAAAACACAGGGATTCTATGATATTTGTTCCACAGGTTCAGCATTGGCGGTGTTCATATGCAGATGAGTTCAAAGAACAACAGATGTATGAGTCAGGATGGTTCTTTCGTATAGTGGGTACAGTGTGGCAGTATAGGGCAACAATCTGATACCTAGCCAATTATCGTACAGGAGGAAATAGTACAAGTGCCTGAACACAACAGCAGAACCCAGTGGAATAATCTGGCTACCGTGTATGGTGAAGCCTCGATGATTGATGCCAGAGATAAAAAAGGCCATAAAAACCAGTATGTTGAAACTCTGGTAAATCTGGCGATTAGCCGATGTTTGCATGATAGACAGAATCTTTCTATTCTTGATTTTGGATGTGGAACCGGCAAGAGATCAAGATGGTTTAACGGGCTAGGTCATCAGACCACAGGTATTGAAATCTCAATAGAACTGTTGCGTATTGGCTTATCTGTACATAACGCGCACAAGCACCCGTGTGTGTTGTTTGATGGAAAGAACCTGCCTTTAGCAAGCAATGCTTTTGATCTTGTTACTTCCGTAGGTGTGTTGATGTATATTACAGATCCTCCTGCCCTGAAAGCTATTCTAAAGGAGTTATTCAGAGTTATCAAGCCGGAAGGTTCTATTCTTCTGATAGAGCATACAAAGAGAAAACACTCGTTCTCACACAAAGACCACAAGGTTTTCAGAACGATCAGCGAGCTAGACCGGGAGTTGCAGGAAGCAGGTTTTAAGAAAACCAGAGTTTACCCTGTTCGAAAGGGAAGATACCTGCCTGTATGGTTTGGAATCAGATATGGTCTTATACCCGCCAGATATACAATTCCTGTTGCTGAACACGAGCTTGCTGTCAGAAAAGGCAGAAGTCTGTCGAGGTGGGATTACTACGATGTTCTCTATTACTATTCAAAAATGCCTGTAGAAGAAGTATCAGCTTCCTCTGAACAGGATTCAATGCATCACGGAGAAAACGCTTGAAACTCGAATCGTACGATTTGAATCTCGAAGGATGGGACAGTGTTGCTTCACCCATTACATCATCTGTTTTTTTCAGTTCAACCTGGATCCTCAGTGCAGCCGACGGATTGCATGCAGCCCCCCTCTGTATTTCATGTCTGGATGGTAATGATGTGTGTGCGGTGTGCCCGGGTTATGTTTTCACAAGAGGGCCATTCAAAGTATTCTACTCTGCTGTGCCCTACGGTGGTGTACTTGGGTCCAGTGTCGGGGTTACTGAACTGCTGAACATGCTTCCTGCATTTCTTAAGAATAAAGAAGTGCATAGAATACGCATACAGCCCCTTCCTGACCACTCTCTGCACCACGAATTGTATCATGAACTGCCAATAAAAATACCGGTACTGAACCTGACAAGCTTCGCAGGTGATGACTTGCTGACTCATCTTAATTCAAAAAGAAGTCGGGGGGTAAAGCGGGCAATCCGAAATGGTATTGAAGTAAGGCGGGCTTCAAGCCTGTCGGAAATATATGATTTTTATTCCCTTTACAGGCAGTCTATGAGCAGAAACACGGGTACAAGCAAATACTCGCTGAACTACTTCACCAATCTGTTTGAATCCCCGGGCAGGTCAGGTGGCTTGTTGTACTACATGGCCTGTTATAAAAACCAGGCCATTGCTGCCATTGCAGTTGTTGTTTCCAACGGCTGGGCATACTATCTGCATGGCGGAATGAACTATAACTTCCGAAAACACAGCGCAAACGACTTGTTGTTTTACACAGCTGTCAGTGATGCTCAGGCAGCTGGTGTATCACATTTTGATTATGGTGCAACCAGTCCCGGAGATACTGAATTACTTCGATACAAAACAAAATGGGGATCCTCTGTTGTGGATGTTCCGGTTCTTGAGGCAAACCTGAATCCCGTCATGTGCAGGATAATGGATGGGCTTATCTGGGTACTGAGTCTTCCGGCTGTTGCGAGTTTATACAACAAGTTTAAGCCGGGAAGAAAGTGAGACCTGAATGGAATTGAATACCCGCAAACTCTCTGTGGTGTACAGGTATTTAAGAAGGGTGCTTGTGCCTGTAGCGGTTTTCTTTTTTGTGAAGGTGATGCTCAGCTACTCGTCTGAGTTTTCTCAAATGGATTTTTCCATAAAGCTTCCTGTTTTTGCTGCCGGATTTGTGCTTATGCTTACTTCGTACCTGTATATCGCTCTTGTCTGGCATTTGCTTACGAGGGAATTCGGTATGCAGCTTCCATTCAGGGTATCTTTGCTTAAGTGGTCTGCTTCTCAGTTTGCAAGATACATTCCGGGCTTTGTGTTTGTTCTGGCATCCAGGGTTGCCGACTACAACAGGCACAGCCTTTCAAAAGAGAGAGTTGCCACGGCGTATTTTCTTGAGAATGCCATAGTAACGCTGTCTGTGTTCCTTGTGTTTTTTCTGTTTGGGTGGACTTTCATCACAGACAACACAGAACTAAATACTCTTCCTTATCTGGTTGTTCCAGTCGGGGTTGTTGTGTTGAGTACAGGTTTCCCCAAATGGTTTACAAACCGAACTCTCAGAATTCTGAAAAGAGATGAAATAAAGGAGTGGCCTAAACCCGTATGTATGATGAAATACATGTCACTCGGGTTGATCGCCTTCCTGCAGAGCGGGTACGGGTTCTATCTGGTAATATCATCTATTCAACCACTGGCGATTTCCAGTATTCCGCTTGTTATAGGAGCATACGCAGGTTCGGGAGCAGTAAACCTTCTTGTGTTTTTTGTTCCCGGTGGACTAGGGGTAAGAGACGGCGCACTGGCATATTTTCTGTCTTACATGATGCCTGTTTCGGAAGCGCTAATTCTGTCAGTTGTCTGCAGAGTTGTTCTGACTGTGAGTGAGTTACTCATTCTTACGGTTGCATGGATATGGTGCAGGGTTGCTGAATCATCACACGATAAAGAAAACAGGCTTACAGGGAAAGAGTAGAACAAGGTGGAGAGACTTGGCGAAGGTTTTCAATGTGTTTTAATATCTCTTGCTGACCTAGTACTCCGTACGCCTTAATATTTCGATATGATGCGCCGGTATTCTGAACTCCAGCAAGGCACTGGTTTATGCGCATCGCACCGCTATGTAATTGAACCAGTAACGCCGATGGGGTTTGAAAGAGCTAGCAGAATGCGACAGTTATTCCCTGGCGGGGTAGTTTGCGGAGGAAGTTATCGCAGACAGGAATGTTTCACATGCAGCCTCGGTGGAGAATGATTTGTTCGCAAGCGCTATTCCCGGCAGGAAGCTGGTTTGTTTGTGGTAAACTGCCTGTTTGATTGCCTGGGCAATGGAATCAGCCGAAGTATCATCGGCCAGTATTCCGCAGGCGAAGCTGTTCAGTATTTGGGGCATATCGCCCACCGGTGTGGTAACAACAGGCAAACTGCACTGCAGCGCATCTGAAAACACAAGAGGAATACTTTCAATTCTTGAAGGTATTACAAGGAAATCAGAGTTCATGTAGAGCGCAACAGCTTCCTGGTGGTTAAGGTAGCCGCCAACCTTCAGGGGTTTTCCATCTTCTATCAGCAGGCGGGAGCGCTGATGAACCAGTTTCTCCATTGGTCCACCGCCGTAGATGGAAAACAACTCGATACGATTCCACACATCTTCATCAAGTTTTTCGAGTGCTTCAAGCAGCAGATCAATTCCTTTGTTAACATGCCATCTGCCAAGAAATGCCAGCCTGAATGGAGGTACTTCTCTTTCAGGGGGTGCTGAATGCGGCAGGTTCAGCATTCTTGTGCTTGGAAGAAAAGAGCACGGTAGTTTACAAATTGATTCCACATCGGAGCAAAGCTCGTAGCCGTCTGCGAATCTGTGCTCGCCGGCCCGAAGAACCGATTTGAGAACTGAAGACACCACTGGAATTCTGCCCATACTCCAGATATCGCTTCCCAGCGACCATGTGCTGAACGGAATGCCTGTTCCGGCAGAGGCATTCGCTGCCCAGTATCCGCAAGGCAGCGACCACATGGCAAGAATGTGATCCGGTCTCAGATGCTCAACAGTTTTCCTCAGTGTTTTCAAACCGCTGTTCAAGGTTTGCAGTATTTTTAGTATTGACAATGGGTTATTGGGTTTGAGCAAAGACAGGGGCAGCGAAGGAACTCTGTAGTTCCGGATGCTGATGCTGCCAATTGAGTGATTTCCAGCAGAAGACAAAGACGGGGCTACTACGGTGACTTCGCAGGTTCTGGAAAGAGCAATCGCAAAATCCATGACAAATGAGCCTGCTGCCTCGCTTCCAGGCGGAGTTGTGCTCTCTGGAAACGAAGTTGTTACAATAACAATTTTGATAATGACACCTGCTTATCTGCTAAATTCGAAAACAGACTTCACAGATTTGATAACTCTGCTCACCTGGGAATCCGTCAGAGAAGTACCTAGAGGAAGGCTGAAAGTTGTACGGCCAATTACCTTTGCCACAGGCCAGGTCTCCGGTTTCCATCCAAATCTGGCCTGGTAGTATGGATGTTCCGGTATACTCAGGTAGTGAACTCCTGTACCAATTCCCAGTTCTGTAAGAGAATCAAGAACTTCATCTCTTGTTAAACTGGTTCTGGTCGAATCAACTACAGGAGTAAACAGATGGTAGGCATGTCGGGTGTCTTCTGCCGGTTCAGACGGAAGTATCAACGGCAGATCACGGAAAGAATTTCTGTACAGGTTCCATATGCGTTTCCGCTTCTGCCAGTTTTTGTCTACTCTGGCAAGCTGGTGAATACCAATTGCTGCCTGAATGTCCATCATGTTGTATTTGAAGCCGCACTCGACCACCTGGTAGTGCTTGTATCCAGCGTCTGAAAAACGATGCCATGCATCCTTTGTCATGCCGTGGAGGGCCAACACTTTTGCACGCTCAATGTCGGTACTGATTTTTGCAACAATCATTCCACCTTCTCCGGTAACAACATTTTTTGTTACATAGAAGCTGAAGCACCCGAAATCGCCCATTGTTCCGCACTTTTTCCCCTTGAATTCACCCTCGATTGAATGTGCACAGTCTTCGATCACTTTGAGGTTGAATTCGGAAGCGATGTCCAGAATCTTATCCATTTCACAAGGTCGTCCGGCGAAGTGAACCGGAACTATAGCTTTTGTTTTTTTAGTTATTGCCTTTTTTATTTCTGAAGGCGAAATATTCATGGTTACTGAATCAACATCGGCAAGAACAGGAGTGGCTCCGGAGTGAATAATGGCATTGACTGTTGAACAGAAAGTTAGCGGCGTTGTAATTACTTCATCGCCACTACCCAGACCGGATGCAATCATGCTGATGTGAAGCGCGGCGGTGCAGGAATTAACAGCAGCTACTTTGTCAGTATTTACACCCTTGTATGCGGCAAAGCTACTCTCAAACCGTGCAACTCTGGGGCCTGTACCAAGCCATGCTGATTTCAAACAAGCTTCAACCTCTTCTATCTCAGCTGCTAGAATTTCCGGCTTCCCAAAAACAATGAATTCGTCAGGATTGTCATTCATATCAACAAACTCCAAGTGGTCAAATATTGCCTTTAGCAGAAAACAATGTAGAATATATCTTCCTGGTTCCGAAAAACAATATTACAGATAAAGCGAGATATTGTTTTTGGATTGAATACCGATTTGATTAGATTCAGAGTTGTACAGATAAGCAGACTACAGGACTGGAATAGAAGGAAAAGACCCAGCGAACGAAGCTTGATTAAGGGGAGATTACGGTACGATTTTTCGCTGGAAAGTGTTTTCGTCTGTAGGTTGAGTGCAGGACACCCGTTTTGGTAGCAATACTATGGAGGTCTCTTATTTATGAAGCACGAGCCGTGGGAACTGGTTAAGAAGGTGCAGGGGATACTGCAGCAGGCAGGGCAGGAGTGTATTTGCAACACAGGGATGCTGGGGGAGCTGTCTGGTATTGCAGACGAGCTTGAAGACGCACTGAGCGGAGACGAACCCACTGCGGGAGAGGTGCTGCGGATACTTGGGCACGAGCTGAAGTCTCCGATCGCTGCCATTGTAAGCCTGCTTCACGCAGTGGAAATCGGTTACGTGAAGAATCCGGAGAACTCACTGCGGATGATAGGGCGGGCAAGGAAAAGGGCAGAGGAGCTTGTTCCGCTGGTTAGCGATATCATGGTTCTTGGCAATCTTTCCGAAACGGATGCCTCAGAGCTTAGCGAGAAAGTAAGCATGCTTGAGGTATGCAGAAGTGTGCATGAACTCATGGAACTGATGTTCATAGAAAAGGGCATATGCTTCAAGTTTTCCTACCCGGAAGATGAGCCTTTTCTTCCTGTGCGCGGAAGAGAGAGCTTCCTCCGGAGAGTTGTACAGAACCTGTGCGTTAACGCATTCAAGTACAACAGAACTGGAGGGTGTATTTACCTGAGTGTTTTTTCTGAGGGTTCTGATGTAGTTGTTGAGGTTAAAGATACCGGAATGGGAATATCGGCTGAGGATCTTCCCCATGTGTTTGCATTCCTTTTCAGAGGTAAGCAGGCAAAGAGAAATCCCGACGGCGGTCTTGGGCTGGGGCTTTCAATGGTGAAACACATAGTAGAAGTTCACAGGGGAACGATAAATGCTGAAAGCGAAGAGGGCAGCGGAACAACCATGACAGTTCGCCTTCCTCTGTTTTCCGCTGGTGATTAGCCGATTCAGTCTGCGTCTTTTATGGTAATCTGCCAGGTGTAGCCCTGGCTGTTCACAGTTGCATCCCACCTGGTGTAGGTTTTTCCGAACTCGTCTTCTACATGGATATCATAGGTATCAGCTGTTACATAAGCTGTGTATGTGTCGCCTGGGTAAAGAACCTCTCCGTCGATGTGATTGCTTCCCCAGTCACCGCCGGTTGAGGGCGACAGCCAGATGCCATCGAGGTTCTGGTCTGGAAGGCTGTTAGTAACTGATACGGCGCAATGTCCGGCGTATTGAACTGCTGTTGCCAGATCAATACCATCCATTGTAACTGTCCAGTTAAACCCGTTTGCGCCAATGCGAATGTCTTGAAGCGTATAGGTGTCTCCGTCTTCGTCAGTAACCTGAAGATCGTACACACCTGGCCTGACCATTACTTCAGCCTCATGGCCTGGAGCTAAAATATCTACACCGGGAAGATGGTTTGTGCCCCAGAAACTGTCTGTGCCCCTGCTGATGTATACACAGGTGATATCGTAGTTTTCAAGACCGTTTGTTATAACCAGAGGTGCTTTCTCCATACAGCTCGCTAAAAGCGCAACACAGATAACTGGTATCAGGTATAGAGATGTTTTTCTCTTCAAAAATGCGGCCCCCCTTCAACAGTTTTACCCGAACGACTCTGTTTTATTCCGTCAGTCTATATCTGATGGAGCTACTTCCCATTCGTAGTCTTCTGTATCTATTTCAATATCCCATATCGTGTATGTTTCCCCGTATTGATCAACAGCCTGTAAATCGTATGTATCCGGAAGAACGGTTATTTCCTGGGACTCTCCCGGTTTCAGCACTTTCCAGTTCGGAAGATTGCTTGTGCCCCATTCTTCCTCGGAGCTACTGCTGACATATACGTACTCTATATTCCTGTTTTCCAGTCCATTGGTGACGATGACCTTTGCCGGATCGTAGCATCCAGTTGCAACGAGAAACATGAAAAACGCTGCAATTACCAGTTTCGACATACAATTCCTTTCATTGCACACAAAAACAGGGGGCAGGATTGCCCCCTGTTAAATGAATTAGGGCGTGAGCCTAGTCCATGTCGGAGAGTTCAACTTCCCAGTAGTAACCGTCTTCAGCAATCTCAATGCCACGCAGTGTGTAGGTGTCGCTGTCTTCGTCCTCTACCCTGAGGTCGTAGGTGCTGCCGGCAGGAACGTAAAAAGTGAATTCCTCACCTGGCTCAATGAGTTCGGTACCAAGGCGGTCTTCGCCCTGGGGCCCATCACTCGGGTCACCGTAGACATACCAGATCGTCCAGTCGCCAAGACCGTTGTGGATGGTGATGGGAACATCACCTTCCTGGGGTTCCTCAACGCTGGTATCCATATCGGAAAGCTGCACATTCCATTCAAAGCCATCCTCGCCTACCCAGACATCCCACATGAAGTATTCATCGTCGTCTTCATCAATACATTTGAAGTCGTAGTTGTCGTTGGCATCAACAGTGAAAGAAATAGATTCGCCGGGCTCGAGAACCTCGGAACCAAGGCGGTCTTCACTCCAGCTGTCTGACGAAGAGTAGTCGCAGTATGCGAAATAGATTGTCCAGTCGCCAAGACCGTTCGTGATGGTTACTGTGGTTTCAGGAACATTCCAGTCTCCGTCTTCCAGTACAACTTCCCACTCGTAGTCGCTCTCGTCAATTTCGATGTTGTACTTTGTGTAGGTATCACCGTCTTCGTCTGTAACCCAGAGGTCGTAGCTACCGGGTTCGTCAAGAGTTACTGTAAATTCTTCTCCGGGGAGAAGGTTTTCTGTAATAAGGTTCTCTGACCAGGAACCGTCTGACGGGTCAATCCAGATTTCTGCTATTTCGTAGTCTTCAAGACCGTTGACTATGGTAGCCTCAACAGTTACATCCTCGACCTCTTCAGTTGCGTCGTTTGCTGGTGCCTCGCCGCTGCCGCAGGCAAGAAACAGTACCGGCAGAGCCAGCAACGCGAAAACAAGATTAAACTTCTTCAACTTTCCCTCCTTTTGTTTTTCAAAAAATACCACACCGAACAGAAGACAATAAGGGAACACAGCAGCCGAGTAAAGACCGCTGCGGATAGAAATCACCAGAGGATGCAGCTTGAACCGACTTTGTAACCTGGCGGTACACACTGATCTATTCATCTTGTGTCTGCCGTGGCAACACAACAGATACACCACCGCCTGTTTTAGCAGTGCTGAAACTGTAATGCAGAAATTCTAGTCTATGTCAGAAATGGAAACAGCCCAGTCGTATCCGTCTGAACCAATTTCAATTTCCCAGCGTGTGTAGGAGTCGCCGTCTTCATCGACAATCTGGATGTCGTATGTGCCAGCGGCAATACTGATTGTTATGTCGTCGCCAGGTTTCATGTTTTCACTAATGCGGTTGATGCTCCATTCGCCGTTTTCAGCCGGATCAATGTAAATCTCTTCAATGTTCCATGCACCAAGATCGTTTGTAATTTTCACCGGTACACCGCCACCGCAGCCGGAAACAACAGTTGCAACAAGAGCAACAACAAGCAATACTAAAAACCTCTTCATTATCCCTCCATCTGTGTGAGCAATGCCAACCACTGACACTGCTGTGCTACACTGCTTCGTAAAATAAGGCAGAATACCTCTCAGGTAAACCCTGCATGCTCATTGAAGCACTTGTGTTACGGAACAAAATGATCGAGATCAGCCATGGAGATACTCCATCTGCTTCCCGCATCAGATACTTCAATATCGTGCCTTGTGTAACTGTCGTTGTCTTCGTCCACTATTCTTATGTCGTATACTCCCGGGTCAAGCAGAAGAGAGTACATTTCCTTGGGCTCAATGCAGGAAGCCGCCAGATGGTTTTCACTCCAGTTCTCTGTACCGGAGTTTCTGTGGTAAAGACCTGTAACTATCCAGTCTCCGAGGGCATTGCAGAGAATCAGTCTGCTGCTTCCAGAGCCAGAACTCTTCATA
>Ga0256845_1002356_pt1 | contig 13784 bp, 9 predicted proteins | sample RiftiametaG_FD_189101 | JGI IMG/M metagenome (GOLD analysis project Ga0256845, IMG submission 189101) | Tube worm associated microbial communities from hydrothermal vent at the East Pacific Rise, Pacific Ocean - Riftia | ecosystem: Host-associated > Annelida > Integument > Unclassified ...
TATCTTTATAAGAAAGTAATTTTTTTGACTGTAATTGAGTAAATAATATTAAAAAATTTAAAACTCCAGATATGGATATGGATATTGCAAGGCCTTTAAACCCAAAAATATTAACTAAAACCATGGACAATATAAAATTGAATAAAATTGAAACCGCCCCGGCAATAAAAGGAGTTCGCATATCTGAACGACCATGAAAAAAAGAGACAAAAATTCGCGTGCCCGCATAGCTCCATAGCCCGAGGACCAAAAACAAAAGTATTTCAGAAGTATTATTTACTGCTGCAAGATCAAATGCTCCATGGAAAAAAAAGAGCTTAACTATTGGTTCTCTTAATAAAATCAGACCTGCCATGGCAGGAATAATTAAAAAAAATAAAAATCTAAGGGCGTGCAAAAAAACCATCAGGGACTTATCTTTCTTGGCAGCTTGCCTGGAAAATAAAGGTAAAAAAACAATGGAAATAGAAACAGAAAATAGTGCCATTGGAAGTTGCACCAGCCTGTCAGCATAATAGAGACAGGAAATATTTCCTTTTCCCAGAAAAGATGCAAAAAAACTTGCAACTAATAAATTAAAGTGAAAAGACCCTGCACCAATGATACTTGGAAATAATCTTTTAAGGAATTTAATAACTCCCGGATGAAAAAATACTAATTTATTGATATTAAAAATATTATTTTGTTTAAGAAACGGTATTTGAAATATAAGCTGAGTCAACCCACCTATTGTCACACCCAATGCAAGCCCAATAACAGGCGGATCAAAATATTTACAAACAGCTAATGTAAACAAAATTATTATTATATTAAAAATAACCGGAGCAAAAGCTGATGAAATAAAGCTTTCCATGGAATTTAATGCCCCCATACAAACAGCCAATAGGAAAATAAATATCAAATAAGGCATCATAATTCTGGAGACTAAGACTCCAAGGCTGAATTCATAAGAATTTGCTGCAAATTCAGGAAACAAAAAGGTAATAACCATGGGAGCAAAAATAATCCCTGAAATTGTAATTACCGAAGCTGAAACAGAGATAAAAACCAGGGCTGAATTAAACATTTCAAATGCTTTGGTTTTCCCCTGTTCGTCATGATATCTGGAAAAAACAGGGATAAATGCACTGCTTAATATGCCTTCTGAAAACATTTTACGTAAAAAATCAGGAGCCCTGAAACATAAAAAAAAGATATCAGTATATAAATCAGCTCCAAATATATTTGCAATTAAAACATCCCGAGCAACTCCAAGGATACGGCTTATTAAGGTTGCAAAACTCACAAGGAACGTGCTTTTTAAAATTTTTTTCATAAATTTTTCTTGACAATTCTTAAAAAATCAAGTAGATTTCTACATTTAAATTTGATGATAATTGTTTTAAAAATTATATTATACATAATTAACTACTTTATAAGGAGTATTAAAAGTTGGCAAACCATAAATCTGCATTAAAAAGAGCAAGACAAAGCGTTGTTAGAAGAGAAAGAAATAAAACAACCAGAACCCAGACAAAGACCCTTGAAAAAAAACTATTTGCTGCAAAAGAAGCTGGTGATGACAATCTTATTGATCTGTTCAAAGAAGCACAATCTGCTTTTCACAACGCTGCAAAAAAAAATATATTCCATAAAAAAACTGCCGGGCGTAGAATTGCTAAACTTGCAAAGCTCTTATAAAGATTAACTATACATCAAAACAGGATTTATAAAGAAATTATTATTTATAAATCCTGTTTTATCTCTAATGTTTATTAAAAATCTTCCAGTATTATACCAACAACTTTTTGAGCAATTCTCTCGGCAATCTTAGTGATTGCCAAAGTCCTCAATGCCATATCTGTTGTATTTTTAGTTGTTACCTTAAAGTCTTCTCTGCCCTGAAAATCTTTGACAAACCATAAAAGGTCACCATTCTTACCGATCATCCTAAGATCAATGATTGCAGAAACTCTTCTTTCAATTGCAGCATCATCAGACGTTTTTGTCAATGTCGAGATAGAGATCGATTTTACAACTCCTGAAAAATATGCATCGGCAGTCTTGATATCAACAACTTTAGAATCACTCTTTGCCATTAACTCCATACTTAATGCATGGGCAAATATTATTTCAGCACCGTTTTCAGAAGTTTTATTTTCAAATACTTTCACAGTAACAAATTTTGTTTTTCCAGGTAAAAACCCACCACCGGCAAATTTATACCCACATGAGGTTACAAAGCTCAAACTTAAAACAAAAATCAATAATAAAATTTTTTTCATTCTAAACCACAATATTTACAAGTGTCTGTTTTTTTCTAATAATAATAACCTTTTTTATATCCTTATCCAAAATATGTTTTAATACTTTTTTGTCAGATAAGGCTTGTTTTTTTATCTCTTTTTCATCGGTATTAACATCTGCTGTGAATTTTGATCTTAACTTACCATTGACTTGAACAACAACAATAATTTCATCTGTCTGAAGAGAATCTTTTCTATATTCGGGCCAAGGATGCTCAATTATACTTGATGCTCTACCACATTTCTCCCATAATTCTTCAGAAAAATGCGGGACAATGGGCGAAAGAAGAATAAGAATATTTTCAATGCAAAAGCTTAACACCTGTTTCATCTCATGATCAAAAGCATTAACATCTTGTTCCATGGCGTATAATGCATTAACAAGTTCCATTACAGAACTGATTGCCGTATTAAAATGAAAATCATCCTCAATATCATCAGTAACTTTTCTTATTGTCTGATTAGCTTTTATATAAATATCTTTTGCAAATTTAGATAAATCTGATGCTTTCCCTGTGTATGGTGCAGTATCTGATAAAAAATCATTATATTTTTTAACGAGCCTCCAGACTCTATTAATAAACCTGTTACAACCGTCAACACCATCAGGGTTCCATTCCAGATCTCTTTCAGGAGGAGCAGCAAAAAGACAGAAAAGTCTTGTAACATCAGCTCCATATTTGTTTAGCAAATCATTGGGATTAATAACATTTTTCTTTGATTTGGACATCTTAATAACGCGACCCACTTTGACATTGCTATTACATTTCTTACAAATCACTTTACCATCTGATTTAAGTTCAGAATCCTCAGGGAAAATAAAACCGTGCTCAGGGCATGTTAAAGTCTCTTTACATACCATTCCTTGAGTTAAAAGTTTTGCAAACGGCTCTTTAAAATTCACCATATCAAAGGTATTTAAGACCCGCATGAAATATCTTGAATACAAAAGATGCATAACAGCATGTTCAACACCACCTATATATTGATCCACAGGCATCCAGTATTTAACGGATTCCGGGTCAAACATTCCCTGTTCATACCTTGGGCTGCAATATCTTAAAAAATACCATGAAGACTCAACAAATGTATCCATTGTATCAGTATCTCTTTTTGCATCCTGTCTTTTGCATTTTGGGCACTCAACTTTGGTAAATGATTCCAGGCTCGCAAGGGGAGACCCGCCTTTTGCAAGAAGATCAACATTTTCCGGAAGTGTCACGGGAAGATCCTGTTCAGGCACAGGTACAATACCACAATCAGGACAATGAATAACCGGAATTGGTGTTCCCCAGTATCTTTGCCTTGATATACCCCAATCACGCAACCTGAAATTAATGGTTTTTTTACCCCTGCCCTGTTTTTCAAGCCATTCTGTTATCTCATCAATGGCTTTTTTATTTTCAAGACCATTAAATTTATCAGAATTCACAAGGCAGCCTGTACCTGAATAAGCACAGGTCATGCTATTCTCATCAAGATCTTCTGATTCTGGCATTATAACAATTTTTATTTCAAGACCATATTTTTTTGCAAATTCAAAATCCCTTTGATCATGTGCAGGAACAGACATAACAGCACCGGTTCCATATTCCATTAATGCAAAATTTGCAGTATACACAGGAATTTTTTCATTGGTTGCAGGATTAATACAATATGCTCCTGTAAACACACCCTCTTTTTCGTAATTTTCAATGCCCTCGGCTGATCTTTCCTGAGTTGCTATTTTTTTTACAAAATTATCAACTATGGATTCCTGGGAAGTTCCTCGGGATAATCTTTCAACAAGAGGATGCTCTGGAGCAAGGCACATAAAAGTACAGCCAAATAAAGTATCAGGTCTGGTTGTAAAAACAGCAATATTTTTGTCTTTACTATCCTGTCTGGCACCATCAATTTTAAATTTGACTTCCGAACCAATGCTTTTGCCTATCCAGTTTGTCTGCATCCTTGTAACTTTATCAGGCCAGCCCGGCAGTTTATTACAATGTTCAAGCAGATCATCTGCATAATCTGTAATCTTAAAAAACCATTGCCATAATTTTTTCTGGTGAACATTTTCTCCGCATCTCCAGCATTTATCAGATTCTACCTGCTCATTGGCAAGAACAGTCTGGCATTTTTCACACCAATTAACATAGGACTCTTTTCTATATGCCATATTTTTTTCAAGCATTTTTAAAAAAAGCCATTGTTCCCATTTATAATATTCAGGTCTGCAAGTTGCTATTTCTCTATCCCAATCATAGGAAAATCCCATTTTTTTAAGCTGCCCACGCATGGCATTAATATTTTCATAGGTCCACGCTGCAGGATGGGTATTATTATCAATGGCAGCATTTTCAGCAGGCATACCAAAAGCATCCCAGCCCATGGGATGAATAACATTAAACCCTTTCATTCTTTTATATCTTACAACGACATCACCGATTGTATAATTTCGCACATGCCCCATATGTATTTTCCCTGATGGATATGGAAACATCTCTAAAAGATAATATTTCTTCTTTGACTTATCTTCTATAACTTTAAATATTTGATTTTCTTTCCAATATCGTTGCCATTTTGGCTCAACATCTATCGGGTTATAATGTTCTTCCATAATACGATAGTCATACCTCCAAGAAATTATACAAAATTAAAATCCAAGCAATAAATTCCACTAAATTGCCATAACAAGAGTGAAAAGGCAAGATATATCCGAATGAATTTATATATTCTGTGGTAAAAAACAATCAAAATATTTTGTATCTATTGATTGTATGATAGTATACCTATTAATTTAAACAAAGAATATTGTGGACTTTTTTATGAATCACAACATATTTAACGAAAATTTCTGGATAAATCAATGGGATAGTATTAAGCAAAACACCAATAAAAAAACCGATGATACTTATAAAATACATACAGGTTTCTCAACAACTGAATACTGGGATAATGCATCCATTACTTATAATACTCAGAACAATGAACTTGCATCAAGAAAAACAGATAAAATAATTAAACTTTTAAAAAAAAACAAACTAATATTTAAAAACTGCAATATACTTGAGATTGGATGTGGAACAGGTCTGATGGCAAAAGAGTTTGCAAAAAACAATTGCAATGTTACAGCCATTGATTTTTCAAAAGGAATGATTAAGCGCTGCCTGGCAGATATCCCGGAGAACATTGAATATAGAGTCAAATTTCTGCATTTAGACTGGAATAAAATTAATTTAAAACAAAAAAAATGGCAGAAAAAATTTGACCTTGTGGCAGCCTTTATGTCTCCTGCCATATCCACACCAGAATCATTCTATAAAATGATAAAAGCTTCCAGACGTGGATGTATAATAAAAGGATGGGCAAAAAAACAAAAACATGACATTCTTGATTCACTATGGAAAATATTAATGAATCGACCTTTAGAAGATAAACCCCAAAATTTCTTATTCAAATTGAATTTATTATTTTCCATGGGTTATTTTCCTGAATTAACATTTGACAAAATAGAATGGGAAGAGACAATAGAGCTTAAAAAAGAGTTACAGACTCAATTAACATTTTTTAGAAAAATATCAGATAAGGATGATAAAGAATTGACTAAAATAATAACTGATTATCTTAAAACCATTGAAAAAAATAATTTAATTTATAAAAAGCATAAGGGTTTGACAGCTACAGCATATTGGGAAATACCTTCTGAGTGATAAGTTTAGCTTAACTATAGTTTATCCAAAAAGGACAGGCAAAATATGAATTTATTTTCAAAATACAAAAACCTTGGCAAAAAACAAAAATATTTTCTTTGGGCAGGCATTTTTTTCATATTTTATACGCTTTTTGGATTTTTTATCCTGCCTCAAATTCTCCATAAAATTGCCGTTGACAAGTTCAGTTCTGCTCTTGGACGATCTGTTTCTATTCAAAAAATTAAGTTTAATCCCTATTCACTGTATTTAAGCGTACAAAATTTTAATGTCAAAGAAAAAAAATCAGATGCGACTTTTTTTTCCTTTGATAATCTTTTTATAAATATTCAGATAAATTCTATTTTCAATTTAGGACCTGTGATAAAAGAGATTAAAATTGACGGTTTGTTTTTAAATACCATACGCTACAAAAATCAAAAATATAATTTTAGTGATCTTATTAATCAACCTTCAAATAAAGAGTCCCATATCAATGAAAAAGATAATAGACAATCTAAAACTTTAAATTTTGCTGTTTCAAATATTATTTTAAAAAATGGTAAAGTTATTATCCATGATCAAGTTAAAAATAAGACCCATACCTTTTCTAAAATGGAAATTGGGATCCCGTTTATTTCAAATTCAGATACTGACATGGATATTTTTGTAACACCTCATTTTTCTGTTAATTTTAATGGCTCACCCCTGGCAATTAAAGCAAAAACCAAGCCTTTTATAAAATCAAAAACAACACAGATGTCATTAGACTTTAAAAATATAGATTTAAAAACTTATTATGATTATATTCCACTTAAAACCAATATGCAGCTTAGAGATGGATCAATGGATATGTCATTATCCATTGGCTTTTCACAGGTTAAAGACCAAAAATCCTTACCAGAGATATTTTTATCAGGTACATTGGGAATATATAATCTTAAAATAATTGATCTTAAAGACAATCCTGTTTTTAAAATTGATAAATTCAATATATCTCTTGACCGATCAGATATTCTAAAGGGGGATATTAATTTCAATGATATATCTCTCATTTCTCCCAATATTTCACTTTTATTAAATAATTCTGACCAATTAAATATCTATCGACTTTTTTCTGCCCCGTCAAAAAAAGATTCAGTCAAACCTGAAGAAAAAGCCATGGAATTTGCAATTAATTGTAAAAAATTTTCCATTAAAAATGCTTTGGTTACGCTAAATGACCTAAAAGGGAAACAAGATATTTTTTCTCTTCAAAACTTTGTTGTTAAAGATGCACAGGCTGACACTAAAACCCGATTAATTAATATAAAAAACATATCCAGCACAAATGCAAATTGCAATGTATTTAGAATCAGAGATAATCGCATAAACTTTCAAGCCCTGGCTCCATCTAAATCCAAAGGACAAACCAATTTGGGCAGTGATCAAAAGGACTCTGATAGCTGGAACATTCAAATATCTGATATGCAAATTAAAAAATATTCCCTTTTGGCAAAGGATATTATATCAAAGGATAAAGGTTTGATCCTTATTGATAATATAAATCTACATACAAAAATGTTGTCAACTCTTCCTAAAGAAAAGACTAAGACTGACCTGAGTTTTAATCTCAATAAAAAAGGTAACGTGGATATTGCCGGTGAAATCGAGATAAATCCTTTAAAAGCTGATCTATCACTCAAAGTCAATAAAATCAACCTCAATGAATTTCAGCCTTTTGTAGATCAATATTTAAATCTGGTATTATCCAGTGGAGATTTTTCAAGTTCCGGACAAATTACAATTAAAAGTTTAGATAAGAACCAATTAAAAGCAAATTATCAAGGCAGCCTTGATATAAAAAATTTTCTCCTGGTTGATAATAAAAGACTGAAACCTGTTTTAAAACTAAAGGCAATTGGAATTAAAGGTATGGACATCAGCCTGTCTCCTGTTGCAGCAAAGATACAAACCATAAAAATAATTAAACCTCTGGCAAATATCAAAACAGATTCAAAAGGGGTTATAAATTTAACCAAAATTGTAAAAACTTCAAAATCAAAAAAATCGCCCTCCTCTCCTGTTGCAATTAGAATCAATAAAATGATCATAGAAAATGGACAGGTAAGATTTAATGACAAATCAGTTAAGCCAAATTTTAAAACCAAATTAACAAAAATAAATGTAAAAGTACTTGGGTTAGACTCTAAAGAAAAAATAAAATCAGATATTAATATGGATATGATTGTAAACAACCACACTCCAATAAAAATAAAAGGGAAAATAAATCCCCTGAAAAAAGATCTTTTTTGTGACATGGATGTAAAATGCTCTAATATGGATCTTGGATATTTAACTCCTTATTCAGGTAAATTTGCAGGCTACAAAATTCAAAAAGGAAAATTATCACTGAATTTAAAATATTTCATTGATAAACAAAAAATAGATTCGAAAAATAATATATTTTTAGACCAATTTGAATTTGGTGAAAAGGTAAAAAGTAAAGATGCAATTAATGCCCCCATGAATTTAGCAGTATCACTTTTAAAAGATCCCATGGGAAAAATCACCCTGGACCTGCCGGTTAAAGGCGACCTTAATGACCCTCAATTCAGTGTGGGAGGTATTATTGTTAAAATGATTATAAACCTTCTTACCAAAGCTGCTACCGCACCTTTTTCTCTTTTGGGCGCCATGTTTGGAGGTGGGGAGGATTTAAACATTATTGCCTTTGATCCGGGAGCTTTTAATATTACCCCCCTGGCATCAAAAAAAGTTGAAACACTTATTAAAGCATTAACTCAACGTCCCGGCTTAAATCTTGAAATAACAGGATACGTAAATTTAAATAAAGATAAAACAGCATTGATTGATAAAAAATTCAATCTTGTTTTAAAGGAAGAAAAATTAAAATCCTTAATAAAACAAGGCAGCAAAGATGTCGACATAAATCATATTATATTATCTGAATCTGATGAGGATTATGAAATTTATCTCAAAAGTGTTTTTGAAAAAATTGAATCAAAAGCCCTTGAGAACAACGATTCAGAGATAACGCCCAATCAAATTATAAAAGCAATTAAAGCAACAATACAAGTTAATGAGGATGAACTAAGGGAACTTGCAAGGGCAAGAGCTTTAACAATAAAAGATGCAATTCTTAATGATAAGGGTATTGATCCGGGAAGAATTTTTATTGTTGAAGCTAAGACCCTTGAGCCTGGCATATCTAAAAACCCTGGTCAAAAGAATAAAACAAAAGCAATTGAATCCGGGAAAGTAATAATGGCACTAAAATAAACAGCTTTGGCAATATTTTTAAAAATCAATCATAACCTGTTTAATGCGGTTCCAGCCCAAAGCCGGAATCTGTGCTCCAATTACCTGGACAACTTCAAACCCGCAGGCTGATGCAATTTTTCCACTTTTTTCAATGGAATATCCATGGGCAATTCCAAACAAAAATCCTGCTGCCCAAAGGTCACCTGCACCTGTCGTATCAATTGCATTTGCCCCTTTTACAGGATCAATTTTTATAATCTGTCCTTTATGGGCAATTAAGCTTCCTTTTCTGCCAAGTTTTAAAACAGCATAATCAACGTTTTGAGCCATTTTTTTCAATGATTGCATCTCATCTTTCAACCCGGTAAAAGCTTCAGCTTCATCCTCATTTGCAATAAGGATATCAACATATTCTTTAATAATATCATCCAATATATCCTTTGATGCTTCCACTACTTCAAAGCTTGCAAGATCAAGAGTTATAACAGCCCTGCTTTGTTTTGCAGCCTTTAATGATGCCATCATTAAATCTCTGTTAAAAAGGAGATATCCTTCAATTATTGCAATTTTTGTATTTTTAAACATGTCTGAATTTATTTTTTCAGGGTCAAGACCTGAAGATGCACCTAAAAAGGTAATCATTGATCGCTGGGCATCCTCAGTAATAATAGATAAAACTTTTCCTGTTGGCAAATCAGATAAGAAAAACTCCGGTATAACATTGTTTTCTTTTAATTGAGTTTCATACCTATCACCATAGTCATCCCTGCCCCGCATCCCAATAAATTGTGCATCACCACCGAGTTTTGCAATACCAACGATAGTATTACATGCAGCACCACCCGGTACAATTTGAGGATTATTATCAGTCTTGTTTAATATGTCTTCAATCTCCTGACCGTTTTCAACAAGGGTCATGCCCCCTTTTTCTTTTCCGATTTTTTTTAGGAATGTATCATTTTCATTTATTAATAAATCAACTAGAGCCGACCCTATTCCTGTAACTTTTGTATTATTATTTTCAGACATTTTATTCCCTTTAAATTAATATTTTTCTATTGTTATAATACCATGATTTGAAAAATGAAATACTAAAATTATGTTGACTTAAATATAAGCATTATGTTATTAAAGATATCAAGATATTTTGATATACTGATTAGTAAATAAATCAAAAACCTTAAATTGTAAAGGAGTTTTTATAATGGAAGAAAACAATTCTATCTTTTTTACATCAGAATCAGTTACTGAAGGTCACCCTGATAAAATTGCCGATGCGATATCAGACAGTGTGCTTGACGCCATATTAACTGAAGATCCTGAAGGAAGAGTTGCATGTGAGACAATGGTAACAACAGGATTGGTTGTTGTAGCAGGAGAAATTACTACAAGCTGCTATGTTGATATCCCGGGTGTTGTCAGAAATACAATTAAAGATATTGGATATAATTCATCAAATATGGGTTTTGACTGGCAAACATGTTCAGTCATCACTTCAATTGATCAACAATCATCTGATATTGCCCAGGGAGTAAATGAAGGTGATGGACTTCATAAAGAACAAGGTGCTGGAGATCAGGGTCTGATGTTTGGATTTGCAACTGACGAAACTCCTGAATTAATGCCCATGCCCATAATCTATGCCCATAAACTCACAAAACGTCTTACCCAGGTCAGAAAAAACGGCTCTCTTGATTTTTTAAGACCAGATGGCAAATCCCAGGTAACAATTGAATATGTTAATGGAAAACCAAAAAGGATTGATGCGGTAGTAATCTCAAGCCAGCATTCACCTGACATTACCCATGATGATCTTAAGCAGGCAATTATCAAAGAAGTAATCAAAAAAACACTTCCTGAAGATATGATGGATGGAGATACCAAAATTTTTGTAAACCCTACTGGCAAATTTGTAATAGGCGGCCCCATGGGAGATTGCGGTGTAACCGGACGAAAAATAATTGTTGACACCTATGGTGGTCAGGGAAGTCATGGAGGCGGCTGCTTTTCCGGGAAAGATCCATCAAAAGTTGACAGATCTGCTTCTTATATGGGCAGATATATAGCAAAAAACCTGGTTGCAGCAGGGCTTGGCAATAAATGTGAAGTCCAGGTAGCTTATGCAATTGGTGTTGCAGAACCGGTTTCTCTTTTAGTTGATTTTATGGGCACAGGCAAAATTCCTGAAAGCAAAGCAACTGAGATTGTAAAACAAGTATTTAATTTAAAACCCGGTGCAATTATCACCGAGCTTAATCTCAAACGCCCAATCTATCGAAAAACATCTGCCTATGGTCATTTTGGAAGAAACGATCCAGATTTTTCATGGGAAAGAACTGACAAGGCTGATATAATCAGAGAAAAAGCAGGACTATAATATTTTAAAAAGGATTTAACTATGAAGGATATCGATTTAAACCTTGATTATAAAGTCAAGGATATTGCCCTGGCTGATGAAGGCCATAAAGACATGCAATTATCTGAAAAAGAAATGCCCGGACTTATGGCATTAAGAAAAAAATATGGCAAGACAAAACCTTTTAAAGGTCTAAAAATCATGGGAAGTCTTCATATGACAATCCAGACCGCCATGCTTATTGATACATTATATGAACTTGGTGCTGATGTGAGATGGGCAAGTTGTAATATCTTTTCCACCCAGGATCATGCTGCTGCTGCCATTGCCGATAAAAAAAGTGCAAAGGTCTTTGCATGGAAAGGAGAAACCCTTGATGAATACTGGTGGTGCACTGAACAGGCATTAACATGGCCAGATGGAACTGGTCCTGATCTTATTGTTGATGATGGCGGAGATGCAACAATGATGGTGCATGAAGGGGTGAACCTGGAAAAAAACCCATCCCTTGCAGACAAAGAAGCCGGAAGCATTGATGAAAAAGCATTATTACAAAGATTAAAAGCAACCCTTGATAAATCCCCTGGTAAATGGACAAAATTTGCTGAAAATATTCGAGGGGTATCAGAAGAAACAACTACCGGCGTGCACAGATTATACCATTTAGCTGCAAGCAAAGAGCTTTTATTTCCAGCCATTAATGTAAACGATTCTGTAACAAAATCAAAATTCGATAATCTTTATGGCTGCAAAGAATCTCTTGCAGACGGTATTAAAAGAGCAACTGATATTATGATAGCAGGCAAAACTGTCGTAGTTGCAGGCTATGGTGATGTTGGTAAAGGCTGCGCTGAAGCCATGAAAAACTATGGTGCAAAAGTCCTTGTAACTGAAATTGATCCTATCTGTGCCTTACAGGCATCCATGAATGGCATTGAAGTTGTAACTATGGAACAGGCAGCTCCAATGGGCGACATATTTGTAACTGCAACCGGAAACCTTCACGTCATCAAAGCCAAACATTTTGAAAAAATGAAGGATGAATCCATTGTCTGCAATATTGGTCATTTTGATAATGAAATTGAAATGAGCTATCTTGAGAATAACCCTAAAATCACAAAAATAAATATTAAACCCCAGGTTGATAAATGGACCCTTGAATCGGGAAATTCTGTGATTATCCTTGCCGAAGGCAGGCTTGTTAATTTAGGATGTGCAACAGGTCATCCAAGTTTTGTTATGAGCAACAGCTTTACAAATCAAGTCCTTGCCCAGATGAAACTTGCCAGTGAAAATCTTGAAAAAGAAGTTTATACACTTCCTAAAGAACTTGATGAAGAAGTTGCAAGGCTGCATCTTGGTAATCTTTCAGTCAGTCTTACAAAATTAACCCAGGAACAGGCAGATTATATTGGAGTTCCCATTGAAGGACCCTATAAATCTGATATCTATAGATATTAGATAAAATCTGAACCCATAAAAAAGAATAAACGGGTTATAGTATTTTATTATAACCCGTTTATTCTTTTATTTCCTATTTCAGAACTCTTCTGGTTTTCTGCCTTGTTCCGCTTGTTTTAAAAAAAATAGAAAAAACATTGATAACAAAAATATGCGATACAAAGTAAATTCTTTAATAATCTTCATCACATTTTCTCATTTTTATTGATTTCAATTTTTCCTTCGTTCTAAAAAGAATTTATCATATTCATCTTTAATATCTTTGGTGCGATCAGCACTATTAAATGAAATTAATTTATTATATCCGCAATACAATCTTCCAATACTCTTTAATTTATATTTATTTTTTGATATATCGTCTAAAGTTGCAATATTAACTTCTAAAGCAATCAATTGGGTATTTAGTGCATCATCAAATTTATTTTTATCAATATATTTAATCGTCCCCATATTTACAACGGCACCATTTCTTTTTTGGAATAATATATAATTATTAATCCCCGTATAAGAAGCTATTACATAGCCTAAGTAACAAGAAATGATAATAACAAAACAATATTTACAGCAATTCTCGGTCAAAAATTATTTTAAAGATTAACAAGTGTAATATAGTCAAAATATTTACATACAATTTTGTTTTTTTGGTTATTATAGGGAAATAAAAGGAAGAAGTGAGGCTTGGATATGCTTTTGCAGCTTAGGGTTTCACTTGAAACAGATGCGCTGCAAAAGCATATCCAAGCC
>Ga0256845_1002357_pt1 | contig 13781 bp, 13 predicted proteins | sample RiftiametaG_FD_189101 | JGI IMG/M metagenome (GOLD analysis project Ga0256845, IMG submission 189101) | Tube worm associated microbial communities from hydrothermal vent at the East Pacific Rise, Pacific Ocean - Riftia | ecosystem: Host-associated > Annelida > Integument > Unclassified ...
TGAAAGAAGGCTTTTTAAAGACCATACTACCGGTAGAAAAAAGCCAAACTTGCATTAAAATGATTCTGAATGTTCTTCTCACAGCAGAACTATTCTTACAACTTTGCACAAAATTTCATTTCAAGTGATACATTTCGCCTGTTGAACACTTTTTTTCCGTCGTAAAATTCCATTCACTCTGCAACCACTCAGCGAAGAATCTGTCTCCAAAAACACCTTGTTGCCGGGATTAGCCTTATTAACCATTTCACCTTCTTCATCCTTCATTACTCTGATTGTAAGCGGAACCACATCAAGACCTGGTTGCATATATTCAACTTCCTCGCCGACAAACAAAGCATTACGAATTTCAACAAACGGTTTATTACCCGCCTTTCTGATAACCGCAACAGGCTCATAAAATTGGCTGGCCCGGGAAGACGTATAGATCATCTCGTGACTTCCAGGTCTCTCTTTAATAAAATTCTCAGTTGCGCCACGTGTCCCCGTGCGCTGCAATTCTTCAATAAAAGATGGTGGAAAAGATATCGCATCAGGCTCACTCCAAGCTTCTTCAGGCAGTGCTGCCAGATAATCAAGAGCAGCTCGATATACACGAACGACGCCACCTACATAGAAGATTGATTTCATTCTTCCTTCTATTTTCAAAGAATCAACACCTGAAGCTACAAGTTGCGGTAGCATTTCGAGCAAGCATAAATCTTTGGAATTAAATATATATGTTCCCCTTTCGTCTTCTTCAACCGGAAAATATTCTCCAGGCCTTTTTTCTTCCACAAGCGAATAGCTGAACCTGCATGGATGAGCGCAACTCCCCTGATTTGCATCTCTACCCGTCATATAGTTAGAAAGCATACAGCGGCCCGAATAGGAAATACACAAGGCCCCATGAACAAAGATTTCCAACTCACCTCGAACACGATTTCTTATTTCTGCTATTTCATTAAGTGACAATTCTCTGGCAAGATTCAAACGTTTTGCACCTTGCTCAAACCAGAACGAAGCCGATTCTTTATTGGTCACGTTTGCCTGGGTGGAAAGATGTATCGGTAATTCAGGAACAGCCTTCGTCGCACAGGAAAAAATACCGGGATCAGAAATAATCAAACCATCAACACCCATATTCTGCAGACTCAGAAGATAATCTGTAAGACCCACAAAATCTTTATTGTGGGCAATTATATTCACAGTCACATAGACCTTCACGCCATGTTCGTGAGCATAGACTATACCTTGCAGCATGGATTCATTACTGAAATTGCCGGCCTTGGCACGCAGACTGAAACTCTTACCGCCAAGATACACCGCATCTGCACCGTAATGTATGGCTGTCACCAGTTTTTCGTAATTTCCTGCGGGTGCAAGGAGCTCTGGGAAAACTCTTTGGCTCCCTTTGTAACTTTCATTTTTAATCATGGTGGGGTATTGTTACACCTTCTTTTATCAAGTTTGGCACGGTCCATTTAATCTGCTTGCAACACATGTATTGCGGTAAAGTCAGGGATAATTTCCCAACCGTACAAGTAACCGGACATGTATGCACGAAGAGAGTATTTTTCAACCAATAATCAATACTAACCAGTGAAAAAAACAAACATAGGCATAGCAATGAGTGGAGGCGTTGACTCCACAGCATGCGCACTCCTTCTCAGAGAGAAATATAATGTTCAGGGCTTTTTTATGCACCTTGCCCAACCGGATTTTCCTGCTCAAAAAAAACGGGTTGAAGAAATCGCCACTCGACTTGGGATTCCGTTACACGTAATAGACCTCAGACCTCAGTTTGAGACATGCGTGTTACAATATTTTTCCGAAAGTTATTTTGATGGTCTCACACCAAATCCGTGTGTCATCTGCAACAGAAAAATCAAGTTCGGCCTCTTTCTTGATACCGTCATAGACAATGATTTGGACTATATGGCTACTGGCCATTACGCCACAATCACAGAAGATACCGGGACATTTCATCTCCACAAGGGCACTGATCCCAAAAAAGATCAGTCATATTTTCTCTCACGCCTGACGCAATCACAATTGGCCAAAGTCCTTTTTCCCCTTGGCAGTATGACAAAAGAAAGCACCTATCGCTACGTAGAGGAGCAGGGATTTCATGATTTCAAGGGACTTGAAAGTCAAGATGTCTGCTTTCTGGACAATAGTGGTATAGGTCGGTTTCTCGACAGCAGATCCTCCATGGAAACAAAAAATGGGCCAATACTTTCAACCGATGGTTCCATTCTCGGCAAACACAATGGCCTTTTCAACTACACCATCGGCCAGCGTAAAGGTTTGGGGATATCCAGTGAGTCCCCTCTCTATGTCATCAGACTTGATACCACAAATAATGCAGTCATTGTGGGAGGGAACGATGAATTGTTTTGTGAAAAAATCCGGGTAAAAGAATTGCACTGGCTCGCAGGTAATCCTCCCGATCTCTCAAAAACCTATTCCGTTCGTATTCGATACAGTCATAAAGGCTCGGATGCTGCGATACGTATGGAGGAACACGGCAAAGCAGAAATGACCTTCCAAACTCCACAACGGGCCATCACTCCCGGTCAATTTGCCGTAATCTACAACGATACAGAACTTCTTGGCTCCGGGATCATAGAGAAATAAACAGTAAACAATGCAAAAAGTCTTTATCACAACACTTGGTTGCAAGGTCAATCAATTTGAATCTGCAGCCTTTAAAACAGGATTTGAGGCTGCGGGTCTTAAAATAGTATCGGCCCAAGATACGGCTGATATTGTCGTTATAAACAGCTGCGCAGTCACCGGTAGTGCCGGCGCCCAGTCACGAAAAGCTATTCGCCGGGCATTGCGAATGCACCCCCATGCCGAAATCATCATTACAGGCTGTTACGCAGAAGTAGGATTAAATGAACTCATAAACGAAGTAGAGCTGACCGGGCGAAAATACCGGTTGATTGGTAACAACAACAAGGACAAACTTGTTGCCACTACACTCGGTCGTATCGACGCATCCGATGACATTCTACCGGGCACAATTCGTATGGCGAGGGGTATTTCCCGGCTTCCTGTCAAACGATTTGGTGAGCGAAGCAGGGCCTATCTTCGTGTCCAGGACGGATGCGAGAGTTTTTGCACCTATTGCATCGTCCCCTATACCAGGGGCCCCAGTAGAAGCCTGCCACTCGGAGAAGTGCTCGAGCAGGCAAGAATATTTGAAGAAGAAGGCCACAGGGAAATTGTGCTGACCGGTATCCATCTCGGCAATTATGGTCGGGATCTCCCCGAACAGGAAAATATAATTTCTCTTCTTGACACGCTTTCCACATCCACTCCAGAAATGGCGTATCGCATAAGCTCTCTTGAACCGATGGAGATTGACGATACACTGCTCACCTTGATACAGACCAGAGATAATATCCAACCCCATCTGCATATCCCACTGCAAAGCGGCAACGATGATATACTCTCCAGAATGGGTCGCAGATATACTACCCGGCAATTTAAAAAGGTTATTCAGCGCTGCATACAATATCTGCCCGACGGTGCCATTGGCATTGATATACTCGCAGGCTTTCCCGGAGAAACAGAAGAACAGTTCAACGATTGCAGGACGTTTCTGGAATCCCTTGATTTCACCTATCTCCATGTTTTCCCCTATTCCATCCGGCCAGGAACAGTTGCCGCCGACTTTAAAGATCAGGTTCCAGGCCCCATCAAAGAAAGACGTGTTGCCATCCTTCGAGAACTAAGTGACAGGAAAAAACAACATTTTTACCAGAGCCAGCTCGGCAGAACACTTCCCGTCCTTGTTGAGGGAAAACGTAACAACGAGGGCAGGCTCAAAGGTTTTACCTCTAATTATATCAGCGTTCAGTTTGACGGGCCGGATTCGTTACTCAACTCAACTACCACTGTTCAACTCATTGATCTGGGAAAAGATATCGTTTTGGCCGAAAGGACAGAAAACCATGAAAATTGAAATTATTGCAATCGGAGATGAACTCACATCCGGGAGAATTTTAAATACCACAAGTAGTTTTGCCGCCAGAAACCTCTTTGACGCCGGCTATGAAATCTACGCAATGAACACTATTGGAGACACACCAAGCCTTATCGGAGAAGCACTCAAAAGGGCATTGAGCCGAACGGACGCGATTCTGGTCACAGGCGGCCTCGGTACAACCGATGACGATATGACCAACGAGGCGGTCTCAAAGGCTCTCAATAGACCAACCATGCCCAACCTTGAGATACTATCGAATATTCGTACTCACCTCGACGAAATTACGAATGAACCGGTGAGCCAACTGGAAAAACTCGCCTGGTTACCTTCTGGTGCGGAGGCACTCAATCCGAGTTCACGCATGGCGGGCTACCAACTGATTCATGAGGACAAGCCCATCTTTTTTCTGCCTGGAATACCCAGTCAAATGCGACAACTCCTCGTGGAACAGGTCCTACCAAAACTTGCAACCTGGGGGCAGGATCACCGCCTGGCAACATACCAGCGTGTGTTCCGAATTTTCAACCTACCGGAAACAGAAGTTAACCGCCGCATTGCAACCCTTGATCTCAACACAGATGTCAACATCGGTTACTACCCGGTTTTTCCTGAGGTACATTTAAGTCTGATTGTCCGTGACAAAAAAAACAATAATGCCAAACGGCTGTTCAAATCATCCTGCAAGGCGATCAACACTGTTCTTGGAGATTCCATCTATGGACATGATCGGGACAGCATGGAAAGAATTGTCGGCAAACTTCTCCGGGAAAATAAACTCACGATAGCACTTGCCGAATCTTGCACAGGAGGCCTGATTTGTGGAAAGATCACCAACTCTCCAGGCAGTTCTTCCTACCTTCTTGGCGGAGTTGTGGCCTACTCAAATTCTCTCAAAACAGATTATCTCGATGTCCCTGCCAAACTTATTGAAAGTCATGGCGCCGTGAGCAGAGAGGTAGCTGAGGCAATGGCTGTGGGTGTACGATTGCGAAGCGGCAGTGACATCGGGCTGGCGGTTACCGGAATAGCAGGCCCCGGCGGCGGAACAGAGGACAAACCGGTTGGTACCATATATATAGCCATCGCGACTTCAGAAGAAAACTGGGTTACAAAATTCCATTTTGAGGGTGATCGTGACCAGATCAGAGAAATTACGGCCCAGAGTGGACTTGATCTTATCAGAAAATATCTTCTGCAAAAAGTTGAATAAAAAAGTATTATCCTTCTTTCAATATAATTAATCAGCAACCACAACTCATATCGGAGATCAGTATGGCCGCAAGTGACAAAAAGAACAAAGGCAGTAGCGTCGATAACGCAATCAGCCAGATCCATAGACAATTCGGCAAAGGTTCCATTATGCGCCTTGGATCACAGGAAGCCGAAAATATTCCCGTAATCCCAACCGGCGCACTTAGCCTCGATATCGCCCTGGGTGTTGGCGGATTTCCCAAAGGACGGGTTACGGAAATTTACGGCCCTGAATCATCAGGTAAAACCACTCTTGCGCTGCACGTTGTAGCCGAGGCCCAGATGGCCGGTGGAACAGCCGCATTTATCGATGCAGAACATGCGCTTGATACAAACTACGCAGAACGATTGGGTGTCGATGTCAACAATCTGCTCGTATCCCAGCCGGACTTTGGCGAACAAGCACTTGATATTGCAGAAATACTCATTCGATCAGGTGGTATAGATGTCATTGTTATTGACTCAGTTGCAGCGTTGGTACCCCGCGCCGAGATTGATGGCAACGCTGGTGATGCCCATGTCGGGTTGCAGGCCCGGCTCATGTCCCAGGCCATGCGAAAATTTACAGGAGTCCTCAGCCGAAGCAATACTGTCCTCATCTTTATCAACCAGATTCGCATGAAAATAGGGGTAATGTTTGGAAACCCTGAAACCACTACCGGTGGTAATGCTCTGAAATTTTATTCTTCACTTCGACTTGATATTCGAAGAATTGGTCAAATTAAGGATGGTCAGGAAGTTGTCGGGAATAGAACAAAGGTGAAAGTAGTTAAAAACAAAGTTGCGCCACCTTTTAAACTAGCGGAATTTGATATTGTCTACGGCGAGGGTATTTCTAAAATTGGTGATATGCTGGATCTTGCTGTAGACCTTGAAATTGTCGAAAAAAGTGGTTCATGGTACTCATATAAAGACGAAAGAATTGGGCAGGGCAGAGAAAATGCCAAACGTTTTCTTGCCGACCTTCCCGAAATGTGTCTGGAGATCGAAAACAGTGTTCGATCTGCCTACGGTATGGCCCCTGCCGTGCCCCCCGTAGAAAGTGATCCCGAAAAATAAGACCAAAAAACCAAAGAGGAGTCCCATGTACTCCTCTTTGACAGTCTATTCCTATTCTTCATTTTTTGTTTTTCTGAACAGGCAACTATTGTGACCCAAAAAAAGACAACCGTCAAAACAGATTACGATGTCATCATTGTCGGAGGAGGTCCTGCCGGACTTTTTGCTGCATATTATCTGGGAGAACACTCCAATCTTGATGTTTTAGTCATTGAAAAAGGTAAATCTTCCCTCAAACGAAAATGCCCCATCAAAGATTCCGGCTGCATTAAGTGTAAACCATGCAATATTCTCTGTGGCATTGGCGGCGCCGGTCTTTTTTCTGATGGCAAACTTAACTTTATCCACAAACTCGGGAAAACTGACCTTACCCAATTCCTTGACACATCAGCGGCCATGGCTCTCATAAACGAGACTGAAGCTATTTTTAACCGCTTTAATATGGATGGTCAGGTGTATCCCACGGATATGGATAAAGCCAAGGACATCCGAAAAGATGCCAGAAAACAGGGCATAGACCTGCTGATTATCAAACAGAAGCATTTAGGTAGTGACAACCTGCCAAATCATATCGCAAAAATGGCCGATTATATTGCCGATACTGGTGTCACATTCCACTCTCTCGAAGAAGCCAAAGAATTGATAGTAGACCAGGGTTCTGTTACCGGCGTCAAAACCAACAAACGGAGTTATAATGCACCAAATGTCATTCTTGCCCCCGGACGCGTCGGCGCTGAATGGGTCGCAAGTGTCGCGCGGGAAAATGGCCTTGAGCTCTCCCAACGCGGCATAGAAGTCGGTGTACGGGTAGAAGTACACAATGAAATAATGCAGGATCTCTGTTCCATCATTTACGATCCCACATTTTTTATCCGTACCAGTAAGTATGACGACCAGACCCGAACATTTTGTACTAATCTAGGTGGTTTTATAGCCCTGGAAAATTACCAGGACTTTGTCTGTGTCAACGGACATGCCTACATGGACAACAAATCGGATAACACCAATTTTGCCTTCCTCTCAAAAGTTGTATTAACCGACCCTGTCGAAGACAATCAGGCTTATGGTGAATCCATAGGAAAACTCGCAACTCTTATCGGTGGCGGCAAGCCAATTCTCCAGAGATATGGCGACTTAAAAAGAGGAAGGCGGTCAACCTGGAACCGGGTGAAAAACAGCTATATCGAGCCTACCCTTAAAAGCGTTACATGTGGTGATATTGCAATGGCACTACCTGAACGCATCCTAACCAACCTGATAGACGGACTTGATCAGCTCAATCAGGTTATTCCAGGCGTTGCAAACGATGAAACCCTTCTCTACGCCCCTGAAATTAAATTCTTTGCCACACAAATTGCAACAACAGGAAATCTGGAAACAACAATCAAAGGACTGTTTGTTGCAGGCGATGGGCCAGGTGTTGCCGGAAATATTGTATCTGCTACTGCAACCGCTCTCATTCCAGCAAAAGAAATCATCAGGAGAAATTCGTAATTATTCATAGAGAAGCTAATTTTATTGTTGACTCTCAACTCTGATCTATTATAATACATTTTAGTGATAATAGTTATCATTATTTAACCAATTGGAGGGAATACAATGGACAAATGGGAATGCCCTTGTGGGTATATTTACGATCCGGCAGCAGGTGATGAAGATAACGGTGTAGCCCCTGGGACTGCATGGGAAGATGTTCCTGAAGACTGGGTCTGTCCTCTTTGCGGTGCAGAAAAAGAATCTTTCTGGAAAGTTGACTGATCTATAAAAACAAGTTTTAAATTTAAACGAAAAAGGCGAGACATATATTATGTCTCGCCTTTTTTTGTTTTACACATCAAATTCTATTGAATCAATGTCTCATACATTTCCACGTTATATCCGACGTAATAGATATCGCCCTTTCTCAAGGTCGGTGCACGAAGATTCCCGGTTCTACCGGTTACCTTTTTCAGCATTGTCTCTTTGTCAGCTGTGGCAGGATCAAATTCGATGATTTTCTTACCGCTTGCGACGTATACTTTTTTGGCGTCCTCGATAACTTCCCACGCATCTTCACCATTATAGACTTCCTTTCGCGCACTTACTTCTTCTGCAACACTAATTTGTTTTTCTTCGAATACCTTCCAGGCATTTTTACAGGAAGTTCATCCCTTTCGCATATAAGCCCAATCTATCATCATTTCCTCCAGTTTTTAATGAAGTTTATATTCCTATACAATCTGTACCTTATGTATAAATCCTTCCCGTCGCAAGCAGAATCATATGAAAAAATAAAGCGCTGTTTAACGTCATAAAAAGTAAAGCATAATTATTCTGACGCCTCATTACCAGCTCAATAAAAAAAAGTGTCATCAGTAGAACCGCATTGAAAACAACTGCTCCTTTTACATAAATAGTGAACGGTAAAGGTAAGGTAAGAAAAAGAACCATGGTAAAGGCCAGAGCACCAATCCAGGTAACAAAAAATCTCTTCAACCTGCTCTCTTTGAAAATTTTCAATAAATGAGGCAGGGTACTTTGCAGATAATCTTCTTTATGGTTAAGGAGAATAAGTAAAAAGTGCGGCACCTGCCAGAGGATCAGCAAGGTAATGATAAGACCTGGAACATAACCTATAATTTCACCACCTCCGGCAAGCCAGCCAATATACGGGGGTAAGGCTCCACTTATAAGCCCAGGTACCAGAGCAAGGACAGTTTTCTGCTTTAGAGGAGTGTACACTCCGTTATACAGAATAACCGCAAACATGGCCACAAAACATGCAATTGCTGCCTTGGAGGCCAGACAAAGAATATTCACCCCTACTACAAGTAAAATAACAGACTGAAATATAGCCTGAGTAATTGTAAGAACACCTCTTGGCAGGGGCCTATTTCTTGTACGCTCCATTTTGCCATCAAGCTGATAATCCTGTACACTGTTTAAAGTTGCTGCACCAGTGGCAATAATAAAGACGCCAAAACCTGCAGCCAGGGATTTTAGAGTAAAAGAAGAATTGGCAAGTAAAAAACCAAAAAATGTGGACGCCCCAACAAGCAGACAGAGCCCTGTTTTTGCAATCTGTAACCTTGCAATCAGCATCTCAGTCGCTCTCCTCTTCAAGCCATGTGAGATATTCTTTTTCTGGAACAATATGCAGCTTTGCAAGCATTTCTGAATGTCCCATACCACAATATTCAGTACATTGAATATCGTATTCACCAAGGTCGTCCGCGTAAAACCACGCATAAGTTTTCATTCCCCTGACAGCATCGACCTTTACGCGAAAAGCGGGTAGAAAAAAACTGTGCAGAACATCTGTCGAGGTAATATTAAGTTTTATTGCTCTTCCCTGTGGCACTACAAGGTCATTCTCTGATTCCTTTTCATTATCATAGATAAAAATCCATGAAAACATCTGAGCTTCAACATCAATCTCCAGCGCACCATCGGGCACCGTGCGCAATCCCACGTAAGACGTCCAGCCTATATAGAACATGGACAATGCAATCAAAGTTGGAATAATAGTCCAGAATATTTCCAGTTTATAGTTATCACGAATATCCGAGGCAACGGGATTCTTACTGCGCCTGTATTTGACCACGAAGTAAACCATCACGATGGTAATGCCAAACAACAGGAAAATAGATACTCCAAGTATATACCAGAATGCCTGATCCACACCTTGTACCGGATTCATATATTTTTCCACCCCTTACCTGAAAGCCACATCGAAAAACGTAAAACCAATCATTATTATAAGAAAAGTCACAGTACTTATAAAAGACAGATAGATAACCGGCCCTTCGTATTTCAGATGCATGAAAAAGAGCAACACAAATGTTACCTTTATACAGGCAATAGCCAGTGCCACCGGCACATTAAAAAAGCCAAGATCCACGTAGGACACCCCAACGGTAATCCCGGTAAGAGTAACTAATAAAGCGAGAACCATAGCCAGTTGTCTGTAACTGAGAATATGATGCTCTTCCTGTTTTTCCACAATAAATGTCTCCTTTTCAGACACTTCTTTTTATAAGACCAGATAAAACAGAGGGAAAACAAAAATCCAGATAAGATCCACAAGGTGCCAGTAAAGACCAGAATTATCCAACAGTGAAAATCTTTCTGCAGTCACTTTCCCAGACAAAATGCAGACCAGACTTACAAATAATAAAACCATGCCAATAATGACGTGCAGACCATGTAGACCTGTAATCACATAGTAGAGGCTGAAAAATATGCTTATTCCGGGTTCACCGTTAACCAGCGTTTCAGAATTCGGATAAATATCATGGTGAATCTTTGCTCCCCATTCAAAATATTTATTCACCAGAAAAATTACACCACAGAGTAGGGAAAACAACAGAAAGCCAACTGCCTGTTTTTTTGCATTTCGCTGAATTGCGGTAATTGATGCGGCAACAGTAAAGCTACTTACCAGCAAGACGATAGTATTTGCCGAACCGATGATTCTGTTCAGCTCCCTCCCACCTTCTGCAAAATATTCAGGATATCTGTGAAAATAGGCAGCATACAGAACAAACAATCCTCCAAAAAGAATTATTTCAGAGTATAAAAACAACCACATACCTATTCTAATACCTGTCTTATCAATCTTTGAATACATCTACATCCTCTCAGCCGTATTTTCAGTGACACTATCTGTAACTCCTGAAAAATCATAAGGGAAATCCGGTAATGTAGGGTCTTCAATAAAATTATGCACAGGTGGAGGAGAAGGAACCTTCCATTCAAGGGTTGTTCCTCCCCAGGGATCAGCCGGTGCAACCACCCTTTTTCTGAAACTTAAAGCGAGATTCACAAACATTATGACAATACCAAGACACATAATATACGCACCTATGCCGGCGAGGAAATTTCCGATTTCATATTTAGGCAGATAGTCATAGTATCTTCTGGGCATACCCTGCATACCGAGTATCAGCATGGGAACATAATGGAAAAGAAAACCGATTCCAGCAAGAACAGAGCCGACATATGCATATTGGAATTTATACATAATACCAAACATCTTCGGCCACCAGAAATGCAGCGCTGCAAAAAAGGCAAATCCGGTACCACCAAACATAACAAAATGAAAGTGTGAAACGACAAAATGAGTGTCGTGCACATGAATATCAGGGCCGACTGCACCCAGTACCAGGCCAGTCAAACCACCGACACTGAAAAGATAAATGAATATAAGCGACAATAATAGGGGCGGAGTCATTTCAATAGAGCCCTTATACATGGTCGCCACCCAGGAAAAAACTTTCACCGCCGACGGTATGGCCACCAGAAAAGTAAGAAGAGAAAAGATAAATACGGAGACATCACTCATACCGCTGGTGTACATATGATGCGCCCAGACTAGTGAACCGGCAACAGCAATCCCCATTGATGACCAGACAATAGCTTTGTAGCCAAATATCGATTTTCTTGAAAAGACAGGAATAATCTCGGAAATAACGCCCATCCCGGGAAGAATCATTATATAAACAGCCGGATGTGAATACATCCAGAACAGATGCTGGTAGAGCAGAGGGTCGCCACCTTTATCTGGATCAAAAAGGCCAATTGACAAAAATCTCTCCAGAATGACTAGAATAAAAGTGATGGATATCACAGGAGTGGCAAGTATCTGCACCCAGGCAGTCGCATAGAGAGACCAGGTAAACAGTGGAATCTGCATGAGCCCCATATCCTTGTGTCGCTTCCGGTGAAATGTCGTCACAAAATTCAAACCGGTAAGCATTGAGGACATGCCGAGAATAAAAGCTGCCGTAACCGTAAGACTTACATTGGTGTCAACCTCTACACTAAACGGAACATAAAAAGTCCAACCGGTGTCAGGAAATCCTTCCCCCCAGAAGAGAGATATTAGAGCAAACAGGCCACCAAACATAAACAGATACCAGCTGAAAAGGTTGAGCCGTGGGAAAAAAACATCATCGGTACCAAGCTGGATGGGGAGAAGAAAATTACCAAATATTGCTGGAATGGCAGGGATAACAAAAAGAAACACCATTATAACCCCGTGCAGGGTGAACACCGAATTATACAATTCAGGTTCCATAATGGTTTTTCCCTGGCTCATAAGCTCTGTTCGTAGCATAAGACCAAGAAACAGTGCTACAAAAAACCAGAAAAGAACGGCAGCAAGATACATGAGCCCAAGGCGCTTATGATCATGTGTCAATAACCAGGCTTTAATACCATGCATACCGGGTGGAGCCGAAATATTGTAAAAGGATTGGGTTTCTGTCATTCATTTACTCCTGGGAACAGTGACCAAAGTCCAGACCTATCGGCTATCGGGATTTGCCCTTTCGTCTAAAATACAAAAATACAGCTGATAAAATTGTAACAAAGAGTACCAGTACAACGCTTTTAACTATCAGGAACAGCGATTTATTCTTGTCCGGATCATAATTGAAGCAGAAAGCAAGCAACCTTTTCACAGACGATGAAGGTTTACCACTGATTGCATCAGAGAGAGCAACATCAATATCACCAGCGAGAAACGAACCATAAACATAGCGAATAATTTTACCGTCACCCGCTATAACCATGAGTGCCGCGGGGTGAATGAAAGTGCCATCCCCAACGTTTTTATAGCGAAACCCCACAGCATCCATTGCAACTTTTATATTTTCTCGCTCCCCTGTTAAAAAAGGCCATGCTGCAGGAGGAAAATTGTCGCCGACAATTTTCAAATAATTCCTCTTGGATCTTTGCGCATCTTCAGAATTTTCTTCTTCATTAAAACTGAGAGCAATAACTTTAAAATCTCTACCGGCCTGATAGCTCAGTGCGCCCAAAGACGTTGCAAGATTAGCAAGATTTTCACTGCAGATATTGGGACAGTAGAAATAGATAGGCAGCAGAATTGTCGGCCTGTCAATTATGTCACCGAGGAGAATTGTTGTTCCTGTTTCATCGATAAAACTCAGATCAAGGGGTAAAAAACGACCGGTTTTTTCTGTAACCCATTGTCCCTCTTGAGGTATTTTACTCTCTTCACCAGCCATTAACCAGACCGGTATCAGCAGCAGAAAAAACACTATAGATTCGACAACAGATCTTTTAATCAATCCTTTCCCCTCATCAAATCTGTTATTACTTGAGTTTGCTGAAAGCACCCGTTGCCAAATTGACTTTGAGAGCAGTCCTGAACTTATGTCTTGCGGTAAAACCATCTCGTCCTGGACCATACGCTAAAAGAACAATGGTATCACCTTCCACCTTTATTTCAGAATCTTTCTTATCGCCAGACTTCAAAGGAATAGTAAATTCAATTGTCGTCACTCCACCCACTTCTTCTCCATCAATCAATGTTACATCACTCGTGCCACCGAGCTTTTTATCCGGTTTATGGGAGGTTTTCGAGCTACCAAAATCATCTCGGATTTTGGCCTTCCCGTTTTTTACATACCCAAGGACAAAATCAGCACCCTTCATTTTACTGCTGGGATTAAAGCCAATACCAACCCACCCTTTTGTCTCAGCT
>Ga0256845_1002358_pt1 | contig 13778 bp, 13 predicted proteins | sample RiftiametaG_FD_189101 | JGI IMG/M metagenome (GOLD analysis project Ga0256845, IMG submission 189101) | Tube worm associated microbial communities from hydrothermal vent at the East Pacific Rise, Pacific Ocean - Riftia | ecosystem: Host-associated > Annelida > Integument > Unclassified ...
GATGGTTTAAAAGTAACCACTCGCCTTGCGTCGAGAGTAAGTTCATCACCTGTTTGCGGATTACGACCCCTTCTTGCATTTTTATGCTTAACATTGAACTTGCCAAAACCGCTGAGGAGGAGGTCTGAACCATCGATAAGAGATGTTTTTGAGATACGCAAAAAGGCCTCTACTGAATCAGTAGCCTGAGCTTTTGTTAAGTTTTCATGGTTCTTATATACCTGTTGAACGAGATCCGCTTTGGTAAGTGTCATGTTTCCTCCTTAATTGTCTGTATTAGTAGTGCAACCTTTTAGTATGATATACTTTCACGGGAGAATGTCAAATCTAAATGGAGGAAATTTTGGTACCTTACTCGTGAATTTCTATAACAAATAATATGAAACTTGGAAATATATTTTGAAATTGTATGATCACATGTCTCGCAAAGGTACTTATCCCGACTTATTTTCCTGAGCGCCGGGATTAGATTGTTGGCTTGTATAAAAGCGAGTATGTATAAATTTTATGTAACCATTATACAACACTTGCAATTTTAAATATGGGCAGATACATGGCAACGACAATGCCACCGATCATTCCACCAAGAAATACGATCATAAAAGGCTCTATCATAGCTGTAAGATTTTCTACTGCCTGATCTACCTCTTCATCGTAGAAAGCAGCAATTTTTTCTAGCATGGCATCGAGCGCACCTACAGATTCGCCAACATTGATCATTTGGACTACCATATTTGGAAATACACCACTTTCTTCCAAAGGTTCTGCGATAGGGCGTCCTTCTGCGATAGAGTCGCTTACACGGAAAATTGCATTCTCGATAACTTTGTTACCAGAAGTTTTTCCAACAACTTGAAGTGCCTCAAGAATAGGGACACCTGCTCCTAGCATTGTGCTAAGCGTTCTAGTGAATTTTGCCACAGCTACTTTCCTTAACAAGTTACCAATTACTGGTGACTTTAGCATAGCTCGATCAATTATTAATTCGCCTTTTGGGGTTTTGTAAATTTTCTTTACAATAAAAACCACCATGAAAAAAGCGATCATCATAAAAATGAAATTGGATTTAAGAAATTCGCTCATTGTGACTACAATTTGTGTTGGCAAGGGTAATGAAGAGCCAAAGTCTTTGAACATGGAGCTAAAAACGGGAATTACAAAAATGAGAATGACACCAAGTATAAGGATGGAGATAGCAAGGCAGACTGTCGGATATGTCATGGCCCCTTTTATTTTTTTCTTCAGGGCCATTGATTTTTCCATGAAAGTCGCAAGTCTGGAGAGAATTACATCTAAAATACCTCCAGTTTCACCTGCCTCAATCATATTTGTAAAGAGAGTGTCAAATATTTTTGGTTGTTTTCGCATGGAATCAGCAAGAGTTGAACCTGCTTCAACGTCAGAACGAATTTCATGAAGACATTTTTTGAAAGTCGAATTGTCCTGTTGTTTTTCGAGAATTTCAAGCCCTTGAACCAGTGGAAGACCGGCGTCAATCATTGTTGAAAGTTGCCTGGTAAAAATAACAACATCCTTCCCCGTGACTTTGGGTTGAAAAAACGAGATATTTTCGAGCAGATCTTTTGGTTTTTCTTTTACAACGGGATTAACTATCCGTAATCGGCGAACGTGGGCTAAAGCACCTGCCTGGTCAGGAGCTTCTACTTCTCCCTTTCGTTTTTCACCTTGACTGTTTTTACCTTTCCAAACGTATACAGGCATTGTGGCCTCCTCTTTTACTGATCTTACTTTATAAAAATATCAAAAAATCTGTTTATTTGGCAAAGAATTAGTAATATCGATTATATACCAAGTAGTTACTAATTACAAGCTTTGGAAAAACCAGCCCCTGAAAAATCATGGAGAATTGTACTTCTATTATAGGGGCTGTATATTTTGTCCCATTTTTTTCCTGCGGTAGACAGGAGAAATAATGCTTGTTTACTGTTGATTACCTTGGTATACTGAGAAGTTCTTGGTTAATTGGTTATGTCAGTTGCTTTTTTAGTGGCTGTTTGCATGATGTGAGTATAAATCACATCAGTAAGTGTTTAGACGTGTCGGAGGATGAGAGTATGAAAAATCAGGCCATAGAAGGTACAATTGATGGTCGATTTCAGCCTATCATTGATAAATGTGAGGGTTGTGGTCGTGTCGTCGAGCAGGAAGGTGCTCAATATTGCAAAAGTTATCTGATGCCTGCAGCGAAGTGGAAGTTGGGTTTCTGTAATTTTGCTACCCACGCAAAACCAGAGATTAATATTGTTACCGTGAGAATTAATCCGCTTAAGGCTGCCAAAAGGGCATCTAAAAGAAAGTAGCAGTAAGATTTGTAAAGATCAGGGATCTGTCTATTTGGCAGATCCTTTTTTTTTATGCTATCGTCGTTGGGCGGCTGCCGAAAATAGCTGTCCCTATTCGTACTATTGTGGCACCTTCCTCTATGGCTATATGGAAATCACTGGACATCCCCATGGAAAGTTCCGGTTTATCCGTGCCTGGAAAAAGGCCTTTTCCTTTCATTTTCAGGCAGAGTGTATTGAGTTTATAAAAATATGGTCTTGAAAGTTCAGGGTCATTTACAAAGGGTGGCATGGTCATGAGGCCACAAACTCGAATGTTATTCAGCTCGTTTAACTGAACAAGCAAATGTTCAGTGTCGTTTGCATTGATTCCAGACTTGGCGGGATCTTCGCCAATATTTACCTGGACGAGAATGTCCATTTTTTTATTGAGCTTAATAAGATGTTTATTAAGCGTCCTGCCGAGTTTGATCCTGTCAATTGTTTCGATCATGTTGCATGTTTCGGCAGCAATTTTTGCCTTATTGGTCTGTAAATGGCCTATGAAATGAATAAATGCTTTAGTCGGGATGCATTCTTTTTTATGTTGAACCTCCTGAATGTAGTTTTCCCCAAAAAAGAGTTGGCCGGCTGAATATGCTTCGAGAACTGCACTGGCTGGAAAACGTTTTGAAACGGCAACCAGTTTAATGTCAGAAGGGTTTCTTCCTGCACGCTGTGCTGCCTGGGCTATACTGGTTTGTATTTTTTGAATATTCTCAGCAATCATAGTTTTTAATAAGGTTAGAGGATTTTAAAAAGGTTTTCGGCGTTAGTGGTAGTCTGATTGGCTACCTGCTCAATGCTGATTTCTTGAATTTGCGCTATTTTTTCTGCAATATAAGGAATGTAGGCTGGCTCATTTCGTTTTCCCCTGAAAGGCTGGGGTGAAAGAAATGGTCCGTCTGTTTCAAGAACAAGAGATGTGAGTGGAACTTTTTTGACGACATCGTGGAGTATTGCAGCGTTTTTGAAAGTGACTATTCCAGGGATTGATATCAAAAGTCCCAGATCCAAAATTTTACGCGCGAATTCATAATCTCCTGAAAAGCAGTGGAGAATTCCACCATATGTGAAGGGCTTAGTTGCTCGCAAAATATTGAGGGTGTCGTCGTCTGCTTGGCGATTATGTATAATTACGGGTAATTTTAACTCATTGGCCAGGCTCAGCTGTTTTGCAAAATGTTTTCTTTGGCTGGCTGGATCAGAATAATTTTTGAAATAGTCCAAACCAATTTCACCATACCCGGCAATGTGATCAGAATATTGAGAAAAAAGTTTTATTAACGAAGTGTAGGTGCTCTCACTGATATTGTCTATATCGTGAGGGTGGATGCCAATCGTGGCGAAAATATGCTTTTGTGCGCGGGCAATTTCTATTGCTGCCATAGAACTCTTCAGGTCAATGCCGACGGAAATAATCTTACGAACATTATTTTTACTGGCATTGAGTAGTATTTGGTTGAAGTCTTTGGTAAAAGCAGACATATCTAAATGGCAGTGAGTATCTACGAAATAACAGTCTTGAGAGATAGTGGGTGGTGGTTGATGTCTTTTTGTCATGGGTAACTCGTAGTAGAAGGCTAAAAGATCATTTTAATAGAGCAATAAACACAATAATTGTCAGAAAAAAAGCATTTTATTATACTGGCCTCTATTCTTTTCTTTTTGATCGAGGATAAAATTTTTCGGGTAACGCTGGGATTTGGCGAAAGGCAATTTTGCATGGTAGCCTAGAATGACCTAAGTAAAGGGGGATGAGTTGTTAAAAAAATCCAAGTGATAAAGATAAAATATGTCTTTTTTTCGGCTGAAAACTATCGTATATTGGTAAGAGTTACATTTTGTTGCACTTTTTTCATTTTTAGGGCAATATACGGTTTACTCATTTTTAACAAGAAGAGTACTGATCGGGATTTGGGATATCGTTCTGCTTTATTTCGGTTGATATCTCCTAAAACTAGTATCTTACATAGTGGTTTGTTCTAACTTTTACGTGAACGAGTTCCACAATAATAAATAAGTATGCATATGAGCTGGTACCAGCAACCAACATTTACAATGAGGTTTGTGGCATGAATTATGGGATTGTCAGTCAGGAACAACTCGAGAAAATAGATGATATTTTGTCGGATAAGCTAATAAAACTCGGAGTTGATTGCGTCATTATTATTGACATGGCTGGAAATATTATTACTGCCAAAGATAATGGTGAAAGCAAGTACGACGTTTATTCTTTTGCCGCACTGGCTGCCGGAAATTTTGCAACGGTTGATGCTATGGCGAAACTTGTTGGTGAACAAGAGTTTTCGCTGCTATTCCACAAAGGACAGGAGTCAAACATTCATTTTAGTAAAATTGATGACGAGTTATTGTTGATTTCTATGTTCGGTAGAGACATCTCTTTGGGCTTTTTAAGGCTTAATGTTGTGGATGTTATCGAGAAAATAAGAAATGTCTGGGATAATAAGTAGGAACAGTAGATATTTTTTGCTTTGAAAGTTCAGAGTGAGGAATTTAGAGTTGAGCTGTTTCAGTAAAGAATACCTATTTGGAGTGAAACGTTGAGTTTTATCAACTTAAAAGACAAAGTCGTTCAGGTTAAGGTTGTTTATTATGGGCCTGGACGATGTGGGAAGACGACAAATCTTGAATATATTAACCGGACATACAGAAAACAGATTGTCTCGGAGATGGTTAGTCTTAAGACTCATGGGGATCGAACGCTGTTTTTTGATTTTCTGCCTTTCGATATGGGTCAGATTAAAGGTTATGATATTAAAATCCAACTTTATACTGTTCCCGGTCAGGTGAAATATAATGCGACGAGGAAACTCGTATTAAGAGGTGTTGATGGTATCGTTTTTGTTGCTGATGCTATGGAAAAGCAACGGGAAAAAAATATACGATCATTAAATCAGCTTCATGAGAATCTTCAATCTTATAAAGAATCTATTTTCAAGATACCTTTAGTGATGCAGTACAATAAAGTTGATTTGAAGGAGCATGGTATTCCCATTCTTCCGATTTCTGTCTTGCAAAAAGATTTAAATAGCCGTTTGAAGGTTCCATATTACGAAGCAAGTGCAATTACTGGATATAATGTTGCGGCAACATTGAAGAAAATTATTTCTTCGTCCGTGATTTCAATTCAGAAAAAATTACTTTAGAGAGATCTGTGGTGAAACAGTCTACCGAAAACCAATATGATGATGATTTGACAGTCGGAACTGATAGTTATGACGATTCTTATTATACAGAGGAAGTTGATCTCTTTGAGTTTTCAACCAGTGACGAATCCCCTATCAGTAGACTGAAGAGCCTTATACTTTCAATTGACTGGGAAATTACTGATGAGGTGCTCCAGCAGTTTAATGAAGAGTTAATTGATTTAAAAGCAATATGGGCAGGAGAAAAAATTAATCTTGTCTATGTGCAGGCTCTCGAAAAAATAAGCAAATATATTTATCAGTTTAAGGCAGATTCACATCCTAATTCCATCAAGTTATTGCTTACTTTGTACTACAATCTGGAAAAGATTGTTTCATCCGATGATTTGACTGAGCAGGACAAGAAAAAGTTATTATTGGATGATGTCAAAAAATTTGAAAAGTTGAAACGACATATATCATTACAAAAAGAGGACACCGTTGTAGTTGCGCCAGTGAAACCGGATATCAAAACTGAAAAATCTGTCGACAGTGATGAGCAATTGCTCAAATTGAAGGCAATAGTTTTAGGAATTGACTGGGAAATTACTGATCAGGATTTGAATGAATTACGTCAAGAGGTAATAAATCTAGAGGAAAAATTTTCTGATAGTCGGCCAAAGCTTATTTTTCTACAAGGGATTGGAACTTTAGGCGCGTATATAAAGTTAAAAAAGAGCAATGCTCATGCTGATGCTTTTAGTGTTTTACACCTCTTTTTTGAGAGTCTGGAAAAAATAGTTACTACTCCAATGAGTCTTGAGGAAGAAAAGGCAATTCTTTTTCCAGCTGTAGAAAAATTTAATGCATTTAAATCGCTGCTGGGACCGACAATTTCTCAGGAAGATGTTAAGCAAGCGGAGGAAGAAGACGAAGAGGTATCGGAACCTGCTGTAACTTCGTCGGATACAATTGCACCAGCATTTGCCGGTATTTCTGACGATGAGACCCAAGGATTTCAGGCAGATGACGAAGCAGAATCGCTTGGTGATAAAAATGTTGATAATGTTTCTTCTCACATAAATGATTTCTTTGGAGAATCTTCTGATTCCACACCGGACAGCCAGATTGAGAGTCCGGAAGAAAGTTTGGAAAAAGTTGAAGAAGTTGAAGACGCCGATTTTGTCTCAAAACTTGAAGAGAGCTTCAGTGACAATATCGAATCGGTTGGAGTGATTGATAAACAAACTGCTCTGCAGGGTGTTGATGTCGAAACTGATGATGACATTGAAGATGATCTCGAACAGAAAGATCGTTTGTCCACAGGTGTTGCAGCCATATTTGATGAGCCGGTGGCTGATGAGCAGGAACCTGCTTTGCTTGATACTGAAGGGGAAGAGTCTGAACATCAGGAGGAGGTGTCGGCGGTAGTTGCGGATCAGGAACCCGCACTTAAAGATTTGGAGCCAGAGTCAGGTTTACAGGGTGTTGACGTAGAGTCTGATGCTGATGATGAATCAGGAGAACTTGCCTTACCAACTATAGATGGAGAGGTCGCTCCTGCACTCGTTGATAATGAGGAAGAAAGCATTTTCAGCGCTGATGAGTTGGAAAGCATTTCACTGGAGCCGTCAATTGAGGATGAAATCTTTGGTAAGCTTGATGGTTTCTTTGGCGAAGATGAAGTTGATGCATCTGATGCCCCTTCCCCGGCAGAGAGCCTTGCTGACATCCCAGAGCCATCGACACCACGGGAATCCGACCCACAAGTAACTGAAGTAGAAGTAAAGAGTGATGAGATTCCTGAGGATGATTTTGGTCTCGAAGAGTCCTTTAGTGCATTCTTTGGTGACACTGACGCCGAGGAGAGTGTGGAAAGCGGTTCTGATGTCGAGGCACTTTTTGATAGTTTTGATGACGAAGAAGACGATAAGAGCGAGATTCTAGAGGAGAAAGTGACGGAAGAAATTGATGCTACTGTCGATGATTTCTTTTCTCTCGAAGAAAGTGTTGAAGCCCCTAGTGAAGATGCATTGCTTTTTTCTCTCTCAGAGGATGCTGATTCTTCAACTCCCGTAGAACTGCTGGATGATGGTGTTGAATCCGAAGAAAAGTCAGTAGTAGAAAGTGACCTCGATAGTATTGATTCTTCTGCTGTTGATGAAGGAGCCGAACTCGAATTTGTTGAACAAGAGCAGTTCGCTGATGCTGGAGAGGAACTTTTACTCTTTGATGCATCTTCTGAGCCAGATTCTGTCGAAGAAGTTGATGAGGAAGATGTGGTTTTCGAACTGGTTGACGAAGTTGAAGCTGATCCGCTTCCAGACGTTGATGTGTCGACGGAAGAAGTTATCGAAAATACAGAACAGGAACAAATCATTGAAGCTGAGCAGCGTGAAGAACTGCCTGCTCTCCAGGAAACTGACTCCTTGCAGGTATGTATTCAATCGCTTGAACTCGATCTGAATGATGAAATACTTGTGGCCCTGCTAAAAGAGATAGATAGTTTACGTCTAAATTGTGAGGAGCAACCTCAAAAGAAATTGCTTCTTCAACTTCTCTCAATAGTTGCTCAGCATATTGATCAATACAGGTATGAAGCGAGTGCGGAAGCGTATGGGCTGCTGCAGTCTGTAAACAAAGCCTTGCTTGGACTAAATGAAGAAAATTTGCAGGAAAATGAAGCAATTGTTGCAGATGAAACAATGAAGATATTGCAGTGGCAACAGGAAATGCTTGCCAGGCAAGCAGTACGGCAGGGCGAAAATTTATTGTTTGCTGAGCCTCTTCGAACTGACACGGGCTTGAGTGACGAAGATATTGATATTTCGCAATTATCTGACGAACAAGTATCATCTTATGATGATTTAGAGGATGTTGAGAGAAGCAAAGAAGATATTCAAAAAGAGATGGAGGCAGTTGATTTTACTGAGGGGCTTAGGAGCGAAATTTCTAATTTAAGGCAAACACTGCAGAAAGAAATTGCTGAACTGAGAAAAGAGATTAGAGATGATTTGACTTAGTCTGGATCAGATTGTACCAGCATTTTTAAGGCCATCCTCGTTTTGTGAGGTTGGCCTTTTTTATTGCACTTTCGTACGCTAACGATTCCAGGCGATGATAGTTAAAATACAATAGAGAAAAAGCCATCCTCCACCCAGAAAGAGCAACCGTCGTGAGTGTTTGTATCCGGGCAATGAAAAGAAGAGTGTAATAACGAAAAGAAGTGGTGTCATAACACCTGCAATGAATGGGTGGATGTAACGAAGTAGCTCCTGAAGTCCCAGGAAAAACCATGGCCCGGAAATATAGGTGGTTCCAGAGTGGTCTGGTTCGAGTGGTGCGGGAATAAACATTGAGAAGAGTAGAACTCCTGCTAAGACCATCTGGTAGTCATTTAACTTTACACGATAAAGGCGAATGTGGCTGAGGGCAGTAATGAGTAGAAGAAGGTCGAGTCCAATTACATGGTGAAGGTATATTTTTCTGAGTCCGGTACTTGATATTGAAAAAAAGAGCTCATTGAGAAATGATCCTGCAAGTGGAATTGTTTGGATAATATTTTCGGCTATCATTCCAGCAGCAGCACCGGTACTGTCGCCTCGAAGAACATATCCTGTAAAGAGTAGAAGTACTATTATCGGCAGGTTTGTTGTTAATTGAATCCATGTAAGGGCATCATAGCGCTCTGATTTTTTGTATACCGCAACCATGTGAATGCAGCAAAGTAGAAAAAAGAACTGGCTTGAAAAAAAATGGAGTGATCTGAAATATTCACCGTAAGGTACCAGAAGGTCAATAGATGTTGTTGAGTAGAATGGAGTGGCATAATCGTACTGCAGGCCGATTATGACTCCGGAAACAAGAGAAAGATAGAGACAGATGAGTGCCCAGGCTCCCCATTTATAATCTTTCCATGAGAAAAGTTGGGCTAGAGTCTTCATATTATACGGCCTGGCATGTTATTTAAATGGTGACTGTATAGAAAGGGTCGTGATCACGTTTTTCAACCTCATAAAAAGGCAGATGTTTCTTGGCCGGACCGTGTATTACCTTTCCACTTTCGGCCAGGAACTGGCTCTGATGACAGGGACATTCGAGTATATCTCTGTCTTCATGATACGTCAATTTGCAGCCAAGGTGAGTGCATTTGCGGGATAATGCCCAGCATTTCTGGCTCCGATCAAATAAAATAAATTCTGGAGTAGTGATAAAACCTGTGGCGGGTACTGCTTTACTGATAGTGATAATTCGTGGTTGCCTGGGGACGTTGAAACCGATAAACCTATAGAGTGGGTAAAGAAATGTTAATATCCCAAGAAGGAGGCAATATGTTCTTCGAGTTATTCCTTCTTTTTTTTGTGAATTTGATGGCATCTTATGGTCTTGAGAATTTTTCAATTAACATTTCATTGACATGATACGGTACCAGATCGCCAACATCACCACCATTTCTGGCTGCATCTTTGATTATTGACGAGCTGATAAATATCCATCTGAAGCCTGGCATAAGAAACACGGAATCGACTTCTCTCTTCAGTTTCCTGTTCATCAGGGCCAGTTGGAATTCATAGTCAAAATCAGATACGGCCCGAATTCCCCGAACAATTGCCTTTGCTTTTTGCCGGTAGGCAAATTCAACCGTCAGTCCCGAAACACCTTTTACCTCAATACGGCTACGACCCTGGAAAGAATCTTCAATCATCCTGATTCGCTCTTTAAGGGTGAAAACAGGATCTTTTGAAGAGTTAACTGCAACGGCCACAATAACTTTGTCGAAGAGGTTCAGGGCCCTGTCGATAATGTCAACGTGACCCATGGTGATGGGATCAAAAGTTCCAGGATAGATGGCAATAGATGGCTCAATGGCTTGATTTTCGTTCATTTGACTTGCGATCCTCTGTATAAGATTGAGGGCTGAATGGTTAGCTATTTACTCTACAAGGTGGTGTCGGTCATGTTTCCAGGTCTTTTCTGATATATCCAGAAAGCGGTTTCACCGTATAATCGTTTGTCTGTAAGGATGAGATGTGAAAAATCCGATGGCAAATCCACGTTATATCTCTCTTCGACTATTAGTAGGCCATTATGCGTCAGAAGGCTACTTTTGTTTAGTGCTTTGAGTGTGGCGCTGGAAATATTTTTGGAATAGGGAGGATCTATAAAGATAAGATCAAATCCATGAGGGTACTCTTTGCAGAGTCTTTTGAGTGGAGCCCCTTTGATTAGATCCTGCTTAATGATTCTAAAATCGTTTTTTCCTGAAAAACCTTTCAGGCAGATCGCTATGTTTTTTTGAATAAGTTTAATTGCTAAGCGATTATTGTCTACAAAAACGACACAGTTAGCGTTTCTGCTAAAAGATTCCAAGCCAAGAGCTCCTGTTCCGGCAAACAAGTCAAGAACATTTGCATCAGTTACGTGTTTACCAAGAATATTAAAAAGAGCTTCCCTGGCTCTATCAGAGGTAGGGCGAATGGATTTCTCCTGTGCTGGTGGTGGGGCGAGTTTTCTGCCTCTGGCTAATCCGCTTATAATTCTCAAGACTGTTTACTGTGGTTTCTTATTCGAGATAGCCAATTGTCGTTTCACCGGCACTTACTTTTTGACCACGCTCAACAATGAGGCTGGTCTCTGGTGGCAGAAAAAGGTCAACCCTTGAGCCGAATCTTATCAGCCCAAACCGGTTGCCTTTCACTGCTTTATCACCTGGTTCATGCCAACATATAATTCTACGGGCAATAAGACCTGCAATCTGGACATAGGCTAGCTTTTTACCATTGTCTGTTGTGAGAACTGTTGCACAGTATTCGTTTTTCAGCTCTGCTTTTTCGCTGTCGGCAGAGTAGAACTTACCAGGAGTATAAATTATTTTTTCTACTGTACCGCTGAAAGGGACTCTGTTTACATGAACATTAAAAACATTCATAAAGATGGAGACTTTAAGGGCCTTACCACCGGTAAAACGATCATCGGTGACGTTCTCGATAAGAATTACTTTTCCATCTGCCGGAGAGACAATTGCATTTTCGTTCTGTGGTATAAATCTCTCAGGATCTCTAAAAAAGCAGAGGATAAAAGTTGTACAGATAACGGCAATTCCAGTTAAGAACAATTGCCCGAGAAGGGCGAGAATCAGAGTGATGAAAGCGGCGTATAGGATAAATGGATATCCTTCTTTTGCGACGGGGATTTGTGGTTTGAGCATTGGTTTTATTTCCCAGGTGTTGGCTTATTTTGTTTTGGCGGCACGGGACATGGCGATGATCCCGGTTCTAACAATTTCTTTAATTCCTATGGGGCGAAGTATATCGATGACAGCCTTAATTTTAGAGGCCGATCCTGTAATTTCAACGGCATAACTTTTCGCACTCACATCGACTACCTTGCCACGGAAAATGTCTATTACGCGCAAAACTTCAGCCCGGGTATGGGCTTCCGCATTTATGCGGATGAGTACCATCTCACGTTCTACATATTCTTTTTCTGTTATATCAACTACTTTTATAACATCTATAAGTTTATGCAGCTGTTTGGTAATCTGTTCGACCACATTGTCATCACCACGGGAAACGACGGTGAGATTAGAAACATCTGGATCCAGAGTTTGAGCAACACAAAGGCTTTCAATATTAAACCCGCGTCCACTGAAGAGGCCGGTTACACGGGAAAGAACACCCGGTTTATTTTGAAGAAGTACAGAAATTGTATGTTTCATTTATAGTGTCCTGCGTCTGATATTTTGAACAGTAAAAATCACAATTGCCAGGTATCTGAGGAGCAGAAAGGCTACACCAGCAGCATTTCGGTGGTCGCCTTGCCAGCTGGAACCATCGGATAGACTCCTTCTTCCTTCTCAATTCGAAAATCCATAATAACTGTATTGTCCGTTGCCAGTGCTTCCTTTATAACGGGAACCACTTCATCTTTTTTTGTTGCTCTTAGTCCGACGGCACCAAATGCTTTGGCAAGGTCAACAAAATCAGGGGTAACATCCATGGTTGTAGATGCATACCTTCGATCGTAGAAAAGTTCCTGCCACTGTCTAACCATTCCAAGGAAGCTATTGTTGAGAATAGCAATCTTGACTGGACATCCGTATTGCTTGGCAGTGGCCAGTTCCTGAATATTCATTTGAATGGAACCATCGCCCGCTATATCTATGACAGTCTTGTCGGGAAAAGCCATCTGGGCGCCAATTGCGGCGGGTAGACCATAACCCATGGTACCCAATCCACCGGAAGTGACAAAATGACGCGGCTGGTTGAATTTATAAAACTGAGCGGCCCACATCTGATTTTGTCCGACCTCAGTGGTAATTATCGCCTCACCTTTTGTGAATTCAAGTAGTTTTTCAATGACGTACTGAGGTTTGATGATAGTATCGCTATCTTTATATGAGAGCGGATGCTTGGCTGTCCAATCTCTGATGGTATCAAACCATGGCTTATGTCGTGCAGCTTCCTCTGACAGGTTAAGGTTTGATTTTTTGTCAAACCATAAATTCATTGAAGTAAGCGCATTTTTACAATCGGCGACAATGGGGATATCCACTTTTACGTTTTTGCTTATGGATGTGGGGTCAATATCGATATGGATAATTTTTGATTTACTGGCAAAATCTTCAAGCTTGCCGGTAACCCGATCATCAAATCGGGATCCTACCGCGATGAGAAGATCACATTCCGCGACTGCCATATTGGCCGTATAGGTGCCGTGCATTCCCAACATTCCCATGGACAGTTCGTGGGTGCCGGGAAAGGCGCCAAGCCCCATCAGTGTCATGGTTACTGGGATATTGAGTTTTTGCGCAAGTTCAGTTAGTTCAGTGCTTGCGTCAGAAAGTATAACACCACCACCAACATAAAGGACTGGCTTCTTGGCAGCCATAATCAAGCGGCAAGCCTTGGCAATCTGAACCGGATGGGGAACGTATGTCGGTTGGTAACTCGGCATCTGTACTGGTGCTTTTACAGGGTAATTCAGGCTGCTGGCTACAAGATCTTTGGGGAGATCGATGAGAACCGGCCCTGGTCTCCCTGTTTTGGCAATATGGAAGGCTTCTCGTATGGTTGGTACCAGATCCTCAAGTTTGCTCACAAGATAATTATGTTTTGTACATGGCCTGGTAATACCAACAATATCAACTTCCTGAAAGGCATCATTGCCAATAAGCGGCTGTGGAACCTGGCCGGTCAGTATAACAAGGGGGATTGAGTCCATATATGCCGTGGCGATACCGGTGACACCGTTGGTTGCACCGGGGCCCGAAGTGAGCAGGGCCACC
>Ga0256845_1002359_pt1 | contig 13776 bp, 10 predicted proteins | sample RiftiametaG_FD_189101 | JGI IMG/M metagenome (GOLD analysis project Ga0256845, IMG submission 189101) | Tube worm associated microbial communities from hydrothermal vent at the East Pacific Rise, Pacific Ocean - Riftia | ecosystem: Host-associated > Annelida > Integument > Unclassified ...
TGAACTGCTCGATCCGGGTAACCTGTTGTTCATTCTTTATATTGTACTCATGGCCTGTTGTATCTTCTTTGGTAGTCTGTCTGAGAGTTTCGGTACAGAAACCGAAAAAAATAACGATATCAGGCCGGAGAACGTAAAAAGAGGTGAGTTGTTGATGGCCTGTGAGGATGGGCAGCTGCAGCGTGCACCGCTTGTATCACAAAAGGTGAACATTAAAGTCAGCGGTATTATTGCCAGGGTCGTTGTTGAGCAGCGGTTTATTAATACCAATGAACAATGGCTTGAAGCGATATATGTTTTTCCTTTGCCAGATGAAAGCAGTGTTGATCATTTGAAACTGCGGGTCGGAGAGCGAGTGCTGCAGGGAGAGATCAAAGAAAAATCTGAAGCGAGAGCAATCCACGAAAAGGCCAAAAGGGAAGGGCGAAAAAGTTCGCTGCTGTCTCAAAACAGGCCGAATATATTTACCACCAGAGTAGCAAATATCGGCCCTGGTGAACAGGTGAGCGTGGTCATTGAGTATCAGCAGTTAATCCATGTTACAGGCGGTCTGTTTTCCCTTCGTTTCCCGATGGTTGTCGGGCCGAGATATATTCCGGGACGACCTTTTGCAACAGATGGTGGTGAGAGTGTGCAGTTGAGTGGTACCGGCTGGGCTGTGAACACCGACCAGGTGCCCGACGCATCAGAGATAACGCCCCCGGTGGATTTAAAAGGTGAAACAACAATTCCTGTGGATTTTACCATTGACCTGGCGGCGGGTTTTGCCCTATCGCAGTTGAAGTCCCTTTATCATGGTATTGAAAGTCGGGAAACCGGTGAGGGTCACTATACAATTGCACTCACAGGCCAGGTCGTGGCCGATCGTGATTTTGTTCTTGAGTGGCGCGCCATGGACTCACGGGCAACCCGGGCGGCTCTTTTTGCGGAATCCCTTGATGATGATCAGTATATGTTGTTGATGCTTATGCCGCCGGAGACAGAATTTACAGAAGGTATTCCAAGAGAGGTTGTTGTCATTCTCGATATCTCCGGTTCAATGGCCGGGGCTTCAATTGTTCAGGCCAAAAAGGCTGTCGCAACGGCTCTCGATAGTTTGCGACCGATTGATCATTTCAATCTTATTGTTTTCAATAATAAGGCTAAAAAGCTTTTTACTACAGCACAACCAGCCGACGAAACCCATTTGAACAAGGCCAGGCGTTTTATCGACACTGTTAAGGCAGAGGGAGGAACGGAGATGAAACCTGCATTACTGCTGGCTCTTGATGGCTCGAATCACCACGAGCGATTTCGCCAGGTTGTTTTTGTGACAGATGGTGCTGTGGGCAATGAGGATGAATTATTTACACTTATCACCAAGCGGCTTGGTGATTCACGGCTTTTTACCGTTGGCATCGGTTCGGCACCGAATTCCTACTTTATGACGCGAGCAGCAGCCATGGGACGAGGAAGCTTTACCTATATTGGCAAAGAGTCTGAGGCGCAGGAGAAGATGAAAGGCGTATTTGCAAAACTTGAACATCCGGTAATTACGGATCTGAAAATTGAATCAGCCGGTGATGGTAAGGGTATAGAAATGTATCCAGCCCCACTCCCGGACCTGTATCAGGGCGAGCCATTGACAGTTGCTTTGCGTACGAAGTGGCAGAATGAAGAGTTGCATATCAGCGGTACCCGGCTTGGTCGGCCATGGCAGATGTCGGTTGACACAACAACCTATGGCAGGCGGGAAGGGATTGCCGCACTCTGGGCCAGGAAAAAGATTCGTTCTTATATGCAATCCCTGGCCCTGGGCGCTGATGCATCGACGGTCCGTGAAGAGGTGCTCAAAACTGCTCTTGCCTATCACCTGGTGAGTAAATACACGAGTCTTGTTGCCGTTGATACGCAGGTCAGCAGGCCGGAAAATGCAAAACAGGTACAGACTGCGGTTAAAACGCACCTACCCCAGGGCTGGCAGGCCTCAGCTGTTTTTGGTGGGAATGCACAGACGGCAACACCGGCAACATTGCGTATGTTGATTGGTATTGTTCTTTTAATCTGTGCCGCTGTTCTCGCAGTGATCGGCAGGAGATCATGTCAAAGCATATAAAAGTTATATCTTTTGTACTCTTTGTCACTGGTGCTCTGTTTCTTGTTGCAGGACTCTGGATACCCGCCAAAGCGGTTGTTGCTCAGCACCTGCTGCACCGGGCCTGGGAAAAAACGTTGACAGGCAGTAAAAACGTCAAACCATGGCCTTGGGCTGATACCTGGCCGGTTGGCAGATTGCAGAACGCGCGGCTGGGAATAGATCAGATAGTACTTGAAGGCGAAAGTGGAGAAGTGCTGGCCTTTGGTCCCGGGCATCTGCCGGGGAGTGATTCGCCGGGAGGAAAGGGGCACACCATTCTTGCCGGTCACAGAGACACAAATTTTCGCTTTCTGAAAGATTTGGTTCCGGGCGATATCCTTGTTCTTGAAGGTAGAAAAGGAAAAATGGCGTACGAGGTCGTGGCAATGGAGGTGCAGAACGCAAAAGCCCTCTATTTCAATGGGGAAGAACACGGTGTCCTCAGCCTTATTACCTGTTATCCCTTTGATGCCCTTACAGTTGGTGGTTCATTGCGTTATGTCGTTTCCGCCAGAATCTCGGATCAATTTCCTGCTGCCATGGAGCACTGATTGTATGGCCTGCGCCAGATTTTTCATTGAAACCGGTTTCATAATAAAAGATTCAATGCCGAGCTGATGCGCTTTTTCTTTATCCATAAGAGAACTGTGACCCGTACAGATAATGATGGGAATTTCAGGTCGTATTTTTTTAAGTTTTTCAGCAAAAACACTGCCATTCATTTGAGGCATGGTCATATCAGTTATAACCAGATCAAACTTGCCCGGCTGTCTGCTGAATGTAGAAAGAGCCTCAATTGGATTGGAGCAGGCGACTGCGCTGTATCCGAGGTTTTTCAGTGTAATTTCTCCCAGTTTAACAAGTGCTTTTTCGTCATCAACAAAGAGAATATTCCCTTTACCTCCTGTTGAAGCCTCAGTCAAAGCACTTTGTATTGCCTCTTTGGCAGTGGTCGACGGGAAGTATACATCAACTTTGGTTGAGAGCCCTGGATCGCTGGTAATTGAAATAACGCCACTATGGCTTTTTACAATGCCATGTACTTGTGCCAACCCTATTCCAGTACCTTTTCCCTGGGGTTTTGTGGTAAAATAGGGATCAAATATTTTTCCCATTATCTGGGGATTAATACCGGAGCCATTGTCTTTTATCGTCAGTTTTACATGGGGGCTGTTACTGTCAAGCTCCACAAATGATTTTGTCTGTTCAGCTCCTGCCATTATGTTGGTGAGCTGGACGGAGATGGTTCCGCCTGTCTCCTCCATTGAATGGGCTGAATTTGTACAAATATTCATAACAAGCTGGTGTATTTGAGTGGGGTCAGCTTCAATTGTGTTGAGGTTTGGCTCAAATGTACTCACAATGGTTATGGTGGAAGGCAATGATGCCTTTAGAAGATCAAGGGCTTCTTTGACAACGGGGTCGATCTGGATTATTTTCCGTTCAGTTTTTTCTGGCCTGCCAAAGGCGAGAAGTTGCATGATCAGTTTTTTTGCGCGCTGACTGGCCTTGAAAATTTCATCAACGCTTTTTCTTGCACGATGGTCCGGCTCAAGATATATCTGAGCCATTTCGCTATATCCCATAATTGCAGCAAGAACATTATTAAAATCGTGGGCAATGCCACCAGTCAGGGTGCCAATGGCTTCCATTTTCATTCCATGCTGAATGCGGTGCTGCGATTCGATATTATGAAGGAGCGACTCCATTTGATTGGAAAAGACAGCAAAAGAAGAGATCAGCTCCTGACTGATAACATCGTAAAAGTCCTTGTTTTTATCAGATATCCCTCCCAGCAGAATACCCTGAAAATCACTGTTTATGTTATGGAACGGACAATAAATAATCTGATGCAGCTGTGGCTTTTCCCAGAAGGTTAAGTATGGTTGTGGCTTTTCAATGGTCGCTGTACGTTCGGACGGCAGAATAACGTTGTCGATAAAATCTTGATCTACCTGATAGTGGCTTTTTATCTCAGTAAATCCAAAAGACCCAAGTAGCTCCAGCGAATTTGATTCGCTGTCATAAAGATAAAGCGCACTGCATTCAAACTCAAAGGTCTCAACAACAGACTCTGATGTAATAGTTCCAAAATCATGCAGGTTGATAATAGGGAGGGATTTTCTACTGTAGGATTGTATCGATTGAAATCTTGCCAGTTCCCGGTCGATTCTGTCTCGTGCAACGATCAGATTCTGTTCAACCGCAGAAAAGCGCGTAACCCGTGCCTGTAGTTGTGCACAAAGTGTTTCAAGTTCGCTATATGAAGGCTTACTGTCTTCTGACGATGACATACAAGGCCGTAGTGTAATTGTGAAAGAAGTTTTTGCCGTTTATCTGTGCGAATTCGCCGAGGCCGTACATGCCCAGCCATGGTGTTGTCTCACTACATAGTGGACTCTGCATCCGCATGACGATCTCATCTTTAAGGATACTGTTGAAAAGATGCCTTCCCCGAGCGCAACAGTCTGCATGAAAAATCGCCAGAGGTTTTTGATTGTCACACTGCGTTACAATTTGAGAGACCATCGTATCAAGGCCGCCAAATATCAAGTCTTCATTTCTTTTTGTCAGCCAGAGCTTTGTTCCTTCAGGGCAGGCAACAGGCATATACATACTACCATCGGATTCTTTTTTAGCAATCGCGCGGAGGATATGGTTGTTGTTGTAGGCTGTCTGATGTTGTTCCGGCAGTAATTCTGCTAAAGCGGAAACAGGTATGGTTTCATTAAAGGGTGCGGTTATCGGAAGCCCCAGGTTTTGTGTCAGATATTCCCAGGCGGGTGCTTTATCAAGTTCGTATACCTTGTTTGCTTTAGAGCGTGTCACGCTAAACGGTAGGCCAATGACTTCAAATCCGTGTGTTGCCTGGGTTATAATGTCAAGGCTTGGATCGGCAAAACCTATAGCTACCGAGCCTTGCTCAAATATTGTGCCGCCGGCAAACTGAAAGCTGTTGACGGCCTTCATATTGTCCGATGAGGTTGCGCCGAAGATGGGCATGTCTTTGCCAAAGACCGATTCAATACCCTCTATAGCCCTGTCGGCCGCGATATCGATACCCGAGGCCAGAAAATGGATCATGGTAATACTATCATTTTTTTGTATAAGATCCTTTGCCAGGGCGGCAGCTGCATCATAGGAGTTCATCCCCTGAATCTTATCTATCCAGGAAACTGCAAATTCCTCTTTTTTGCCTCTAATGGCCATTATTCCCAATGCTTTCATCGATTCATTTGCACCTTCCCTGCCAATAACACCAGCACAGGTGCAGCCGACAATTTGAGCATGCGGTGAAAGGTGTCTGGCCTCATCCAGGAGATCCTTAAAGTTGTGTCCTATGGCTGAATAGAAGATAATGAGGTCACAATCTGTATCATTTTCTGTCAATGCCTTTTCAAGGCACTCAGCCATAGCTTTTCTGGAATTGACGACACTGGTACTACTGGAGTAGAATTCTAACATTTGTCAGATCCTCATATTTTTATTACCCTCCTTTATTGGATATACCTTCGTGTTGTTCCTGTCAAGTTATAGGAGAATAGAGTGATGTGGTTCCCTTTGGGCAATTGTTTGTGTTATTGGTGTTGTCGTCTTTTATTGATAGCAATTTTGTTCGTAAATGTTGTTTCTCTCGCTGGTTGTGGTGGTAAGATGAGTCAGGTGAAAGTATTGAAGCCAACAGGTAATGATCTTGATGAATGTGTTATCCTTCTTCATGGCCTTGGCAGGACGAACGATTCGTTAAAACAGATGCAGAACACACTGGTTCAGGCTGGATACCATACGGTCAATCTTGACTATCCGTCGAGGAAGAAAAACATCGAACAACTGGCCGCAGAGTATATCCCAACGGCAATTGAACAATGCAACAGATATAACCCCACCATGATTCATTTTGTCACTCATTCTTTAGGCGGTATTCTTGTACGAGTGGTCATGAAAAACAACAGACCCGACAATCTCGGCAGAGTCGTTATGTTGAGCCCTCCCAATAATGGGAGTGAGCCGGTGGATGCCTTAAAAGATCGCTGGTATTTTTCCTGGTTTAATGGCCCTGCCGGGCAACAGCTTTCTACTGCTGAAGATTCCGTTCCCAATCAGCTTGGGCCTGTGGATTATCCGGTGGGTATTATTACGGGCGATCGACATGCCTTTTTTGACTCCTGGCTTGTGAAGCTGTTTCGGGGTGCAAATGATGGTAAGGTCTCCGTTGAAAGTGCTCAGCTTGAGGGTATGACTGATTTTTTGGTTGTTCATAGCAGTCATCCGTATATTATGAATTCTGATTATGTTGAGCGTGAGACAGTGTATTTTCTTCAGAATGGAATTTTTTTACATGAAAAATAAAGACGCAAAAAGAAACTGTTTGGCCCGGGTTGGATTTTTTGTCTGTATTGTTGTTCTCTTGTTTTTATGCAGCTGTCAGCCAAAGGTCTATTTAATGCCGACTCCCGTTGGTATTGGAAAGGACAGCATGATTTTTGAGTTAACCGATGATAATAAAGATGAAAACCTGATCTACACCCTCTACGCAACAAATCGACGGCCATTTGAATCTTTTGGTGAATCTATAAAATATACAATATTTCCTTCTGATGATTTACGGTTGGGTTATGTTGTGCACAGTGTTGGTGGTTCAAAAATGAGTTGGGAGGATCTCCGTAGAGAGTCTCTCAGCGATTCCCGCTCAAAAGACCTGCTTATTGAAGAAGTGTGGTTACGAGAAATGGCCCTCTATGACCTTTCTCAAAATATGGAACAGAAGCTTGAACGGGCGAATGGTTATTTCTCGCAGATTAATCAGGCTCTTGCGACAATGTACAGCAAGGATATTGTTGTCTATGTGCATGGGGCTAACTGCAATTATTACAGAGCCACTGCCCAGGGTGCTCAGCTCTCACACTTTCTTGGACATAATTCAATTGTTTTGACTTTTTCGTGGCCGTCTGCTGAAAATTTGCTTAAATATAAAACAGATGTCCTTCATGCCAGACAGACTGTTCCGGTATTTGCAAGACTTATTGAGATTCTTGCCGAGAACACTAGAGCAGAACATATCAATATTGTTGCATATAGCGCAGGGGCACAGGTTGTAGTACCAGGTCTTGCGTATTTACGTGATCTCTATCCTGATATGACGTCAGCAGAGTTAAAAAACAAATTTCGTATCGGCGAACTCTATCTGGCTGCCCCGGATACGAATTTTGTTCCTTTTATCCATCGATTTTTAAAATTTAGTGAAATTGTTGAACGTACGACAATAAATCTTAATAATTACGATAAAGTCCTGAAGATTTCTGCTATTAAAAATGGGATGTCGCGACTTGGTCGACCTAACCTTAAAGAACTGAGCGATGAGGAAATTCTGGTGATAAGCAGAGCAGTGCAGGAGGATAAACTGGAGGTAGTCAATGTGGGAGACTCCAGGGCCCTGAAGCTTGGTGGTGCTCATGATTCCTGGTATGCGCACCCCTGGGTGAGTATGGACTTGCTTCTTTTGTTGCTTTTGAATGCTGACCCGGAGGAACGTGGATTGCTTGAATATAATTATGGCAGTTATGAAAAAGGATATTATTTTCCTGATGATTACGATAAAAAGATTCAGGCAATTTTAAGGGAAAACAGAGAAAGCTTACTTGATTTATAAAAATTATAGTGAACAAAGATGGTAGATAGTTGATGTCAATCGAGAGAAACTCGCTGAAATGGTTCTTTAAAACCGGGATTTTTCTTTTTCTCGTATTGGGGTGGAGTTGGGGAGGTGCTGCAATTTTTCTCAATTGTTCCGAGCCGGGTTGGTTAAAAATACTATGCGTAACGTCCTTTGTTGCTCTTTTGCCAGGAGTTTTTTTCTTTTGTCGTTCTTTTTTCAAGGCAGTGTTGGCCTGCCTTGTCTTTTTCATGGTGCTCCTTTTTTGGTGGAATAGTCTTCAACCGAGCAATAATAAAGATTGGGCACTAGATGTGGCAAAGATCTCCCATGGCGAGATAATCGGGGACAGACTCACTATGCACAATGTTCGTGATTTTCGCTATACCGACGAAGATACATTTCAAGAGCATTGGCAAACGAGGGAATACGATCTTAAAAAACTGCAAGGACTTGATATTTTTCTTTCATATTGGGCCTCAGACGACATTGCTCACCTTATAACCAGTTGGGATTTTGGTGACGATGGTCATATGGCCGTTTCCATTGAAACCCGCAAGGATAAAACTCAGAAATATTCTGCAGTTAAAGGTTTTTTTAAGCAATATGAACTCTCTTATGTTGCAGCCGATGAGCGGGATATTGTAGGTTTGCGCACAAATTTCAGAAAAGAAAGGGTGTATTTTTACAGGCTTGTTACCCCAAAAGGGTTGCCGCGAGCGCTGCTCGAAGAGTATTTGCTGGAAATGAACAGGCTTGTAACAACACCGGAATTTTATAATGCTTTTAGTCGAAACTGTGCGACAACGGCGAATAGACATGTGGAGACAATAACGAAGGATGGCAGATTTTTTCCTGACTGGCGTCTTATTTTGAGTGGCCATCTGGATGAACTGTTGTATGAAGAGGGATCTTTACAAAATTATACACTGTCTCTCGCAAAATTGAGGCAAAAAAGCAGAATCGATCTGCAGATGCAGAAATATGATGGAGATAATTTCTCAAAAAGGTTGCGGGAACTGGTTGTTGACTCTTTTTAAATGCAAATACAATTGCAAAATAGGAATATATATGCAGGATCATAAAATTACAAAGGTACTTGTTTCAGAAGATGAGATAAAACAGATGGTTCGTCGTCTTGGAGAGGAGATTACCGCCCATTATGGGCAGCTGGAGAGAGAGCTTATGGTGGTTGGGCTTCTCCGCGGGTCTTTTATTTTTATGGCTGATCTGGTACGACAAATTAAAACACCTCTGGTTGTTGATTTTATGACTTTGTCTAGTTATGGCGATGGTACGGTGAGCAGTGGCGATGTAAAGGTCGTCATGGACCTGGATTCATCCATCGAAGACAGGGATGTACTGCTTGTTGAGGATATTGTTGATACTGGTAGGACCTTCAGTAAAGTGATACGAATGATGGGTAACCGCAATCCCCGTTCCCTGAAAGTCTGTACCTTTCTCAATAAACCCGATGCCAGAATAGCCGATGTGCGGATTGACTTTTGTGGTGTGGATATTCCCAATGAATTTGCTGTGGGATATGGTCTTGATTACGCCCAAGGCTATCGCAATCTTCCCTATGTCGGGGTTCTGAAAGCGGATTGATTCTCCCCCAACATGTCTTTTTTAAAGTACGACTTTGAAAGAGACATGTTGGGTTGTCTCGGGTTGAAAAGAACTTGTTATTCCATGCCAAGAGCCTGTCGGTCAGCCATATCCATAAGAACTCTGTCACGGGCTTTATCTATTCCGAGATCTTTGCGTTTGCGGTCAATATGGGCAATCATCAAATGAGCATGTTTTATCGGATCGGCTTCACAGTCCCACATGCCACCGTACATTTCTTCCATATCCTTGTAGAGATGATCTTTAAATACAGGCGCGCCTTCAATGGGCAGATGATAGCCGAAGACGGTATAGACACCTGATGCCACAAAATATTGGCCAATTGCTATTGCCTTTTCGCTCATCCATTCCGGTGCACTGCCCGCAACAGGCAAATCTGAAAGATCATCACCGAGTCCTCCTGCATTGACCATCTCTGTTGCGGCAAGAAGAATACGGCTGTTATCAACACAGGAGCCAAGGTGAAGCACAGGCGGGATGCCTACTGTTTCGCACACTTCAGCCAGCCCCGGCCCGCAATAGACCGCGGCGGCTTCGGGTGTGAGTAGACCATGAGTTCCTGCGGCGATCGCACTGCAACCGGTAACCAGTACGAGAACATCATTTTTAAGGAGTTCTTTTATGAGTACAATATGTTCCTCGTTATGTTTTGTTCTGGCATTATTGCAACCAACAACCCCTGCAACACCACGAATACGGCCATTAATGATATTATCGTTTAATGTGTAATAACTGCCTCTAAAAGATCCGCCAAGATGATACTGAATGGACTCAACGCCAAATCCGGCAACCTGGGTTCCCTTGTGCCTCGGGATCATTACCTCGGCGCCACGATTTTCATAGTTGTCAATTGCCATTTTCACGATTCTTCTGGCATCTTCACTTGCGTAGTGTTCATTGAATTCAATATGAATGACGTTGTCCTGCTCCATCTTTGCAATTTTATGTGTGGTGATCAACTTTGTGTGAAAACACTTTGCCACATTGGCAAGATTCTGCATAATGCATTGTACATCCACAACCATGGCTTCACAGGCACCGGTGATAATGGCAAATTCCTGCTGCAGAAAGTTTCCTGCCGGTGGTACGCCATGGCGCTGTAGCATCTCATTTGCGGTACAGCAGATACCCGCTAGCTGGATCCCCTTTGCACCTTTTTCCGCGGCATAATCGATCATTTCCTGGGATTGGGCTGCAGCGATAATCATCTCCGAAAGAAGCGGCTCGTGTCCATGAACGATAATGTTGACGTGATCTTCTTTCATAACGCCAAGATTGGACTCAGCCTGAAGAGGAGAAGGGCTGCCAAACATAACATCCTGAAGGTCAGTACCGATCATGGATCCGCACCAACCGTCGGCAAGAGCCGTTCGGGTGCCCTGTTTCATCAGATTCTTGTAATCCTGATCGACTCCCATCAAGGTTCTGTGCATGGATTCAACAATTTCTCTATCTACGTTTCTTGGAATAACACCCTGCTTTTTCCATTTCTCCTGCAGAGGTTTTGGCGCCCTTTTTATATAATTTACTGTGAGTTCAGGTTTGCCCCATTCACGTACAGCTTTTTCTGCAACCTCAAGGGCTATTTCGTCAATGTTCCTGTCTTTGGTAACACCATCTTCTTTGACAGTTGTTGCAACATCAAAATATGGTGCAATTTGAATGAGTCGTGCGGGATCTTTTACCTGATAATCTTTTGCCTGTTTTCTGGCTGCAGCAAGAAAGGTCTCGGCAACACCACGGCCATGATCGGAGTGGGCAGCGGCACCGCCTGCAATCATCCGTACCCAGTTTCGGGCGGCAATGGTGTTTGCGGTTGCCCCACAGAGCCCTTTTCTTGTATCTTCTCCCTGAATGCCTCCTTTGGGCAGAGGCAGTCTGCATGGCCCCATGGCGCAGTTTTTACAGCAGATACCCTGCAAGCCGATGGCGCAGGGTTTCATGGTTAAAGCCCTGTCAAAAACAGTTTCAATATCGAGTTCTTTCGCTCGGGCCATCATTTGTTGAGTGGCCGGCTCAATAGTGGCTTCCAGGGGATCTGCTACTTTGCGTGCCTTTGTTTCTTTTGTTTTTGTTGCTTCCACCATTTGAAGTTCCTCCTCATAATTTGTGCCAAGGCCTTCAAAATATAACATTTCAAAACACCTTGGTGCCACAATGTGGCATATAATTAGTAGAGAATAAGAATTGTACGGAGTTTTAGCAAGATATTCGTGATAGAATTTTGTGGGGATCCTTTTGTTATCCCAATAATTGAATAAGGGCGGAACTCAGCCATGGGAAGTAAGTAATGATGATAAGGGTAACAAAGAGGATACCGAGGAAGGGCAGGGTTGAACGATAGAGTTCCGCAATCGGTTTTTCAAAGCGGTAGGAGGCAAGAAAGAGATTCAGGCCAACAGGAGGCGTGCAGTAGCCGATTTGCAGGTTGGTGAGGAAGATAATACCGAGATGAATGGGATCTACACCGAACCCCTTGGCAATGGGCAGGATCAGGGGAACGATCAGCACCAGGGCGGAGAAGATATCGAGCATTGCACCAACGATGAGCAAAAAGATATTGAGTAACAACAAAAAAGTGTATTTGGAGTCGATATAGGTTTGAATAAAATCGAATAATCGACTGGGTACCTGCTGGTCGATTAAATAGTTGGTTGAAGCCATAGAGGCGGCAAGGATCACAAGTATGCCACCAAAAAGTACCATGGATTTACTCATGATACCCGGTAGTTGTCTAAGGGAAATATCTTTATATATAAATACTTCCACCACAATTACATAGAACGCGGTGACTGCGGCTGCTTCGCTTGGTACGAAGATTCCTCCGTAGATACCTCCTAAAAGGAGGATGGGCAGGGGGAGCTCCCATGCTATTTCTCGTAATCCCTGTACTCTTTCTTGTGCGCTGTAGGTTTTTTTTACGGATCTTCTGGGCCTTTTAGACATAGAGTAGCCCATGAGCAGGCTCAGCATTAACAGGCCCGGCAGAATTCCTGCGAGAAAAAGATGGTCAATACGTGTTTCTGCAATAACACCATATAGTATAAGAGGCAGGCTGGGGGGGAATAGCAGACCAAGACTGCCCGACGAGGTAATTAACCCCATGGAAAAGCGTTCCTGGTAGCCATCTTCCAATAGAGCGGGGAGCAGCAGGCCGCCAAGTGCAAAAATGGTCACACCAGATGCGCCGGTAAAGGCGGTAAAAACAGCGCAGACCAGCAGTGTTATTACTGCAAGGCCGCCCGGTAGCCAACCGAGAAAAACCTGGGAGAATCGCAGCATTCGGGAAGGTGCCTTACTTTCAGAGAGCAGGATTCCCGCAAAGATAAAGAGTGGCAGAGAAACCAGCAAGGGGGTATCAGCAAGTCTTGACATCTCAATGATGACAACAGAAATGTCAATATCGGCAGAGGTAAATGAAAGGAGTGCAAGGGCGCTGATAATAAGAAAAAGCGGGGTTCTGGACAGGGCCAGAATAATGGTGAGTATTTTCAGTATGGTCATGACCGGATTCAGTTCTCCGCCGAGACTGGTGCGAAAAAAGAACGGATATGGAACACCAGCAAGATAATATACTTTAACGTGATCAGACCAAAGGCCAGGGGGAAAATTGCGTTCCAGAACCAGAGCGGCAGAGACAGAGGGCCACTACCACCAAATTGGATTTCACCGGTGAGAAAGCGACAGGCTGCCCAGGTGAGTCCTGCCCCGGTAACGACGCAAAAGAGATGTGTGAGCAATGTGAGCCAGGGCTTAAATGGTGCTGGGATTCGTTGGCCGAAAATATCAAGGGCAATGTGTTTTCCCTGCCCGGTGGCGGAAACTGCGCCGATCAGTCCGCACCAGAGCACGAGATAGCGAAGGAGACCATCGGCCCAAAGGAGACCGCTTGCAAAAAACGTTCGTAGAACAATCTGCAGGCAGGCTATAAAGATCATTGTCGCCAGCAACAGGCAGAGTGTGATTTCTTCACTTTTATCAAAAAAACGCAGCACATTGTTTTTGAACTGTGGTGCTGAACTTGTGCTCAATTTGTCTTCCCTCCAGCCTTGCTCTTTTGGTATTCCTCGAGCAACGTTTTTTCCCTGTCGTAGATATCCTGCGAAAATGCCCCGGGTATCAGTTTGCTGATTGTCAGATCACGTTTTTCCCGTAATATTGCAAGCGTTTGGGCGTCGGCCTGTAGAAATTCAGCGCCGTGTTCCTCCAGTACTTTACGGGAATCAAAATTTGATTTTCTGGTGTTTTCAAGAAGAATTGCAAAGTGATTTTTTGCAGCTGTATGAATAATCTGCTGATATTTTTTGGGGAGTTTGGCAAAAGCCTTGCTATCTAACACAAATGCACCATAGGCGTAGCCATAAGGGGTGTCAACCAG
>Ga0256845_1002360_pt1 | contig 13771 bp, 6 predicted proteins | sample RiftiametaG_FD_189101 | JGI IMG/M metagenome (GOLD analysis project Ga0256845, IMG submission 189101) | Tube worm associated microbial communities from hydrothermal vent at the East Pacific Rise, Pacific Ocean - Riftia | ecosystem: Host-associated > Annelida > Integument > Unclassified ...
TGTAAGGATATGGGTAAAAGAAGAAGAGGCTAAAGCAGTGGGTAGTAGGGGTGGTTTTGTTGTAGGTGGTTTAAATACAGGTAAAGAAATAGGTAATGAATATTTTAGAGTAACACCTGATAGTATTAGAATATATTTTGATAATCAATCAACTGAAGGAATCGGACATGCCGGAGGTTTTGCCGTAAAAAGTTTTGATGGAACAACAAAATCTGCAAGTAAAGGCATACTTTATTTAGAAGAGGATAATTATTTTATTGGAGAAAATTCCGGAGCTGTAATTAATACCGGAAAATATAATTCTACTATGGGATTTCAAGCCGGCATGGGATTGACTGAAGGTTTTAGAAACGTATTTATTGGTTATAATGCAGGAATGAGTAATACCGAAGGAAATGATAATGTGTTTTTAGGTAATGAAGCGGGAGTAACTAATACACGTGGTTGGAATAATGTTGTTATAGGAAGTTTTGCAGGAATAAGTTTAGATACAGCTTGGAATAATGTAATTATCGGCAAACAAGCAGGACAACATTTAACAAACGGATTGGCAAATATTTTTATAGGAACACAAGCAGGAAACAGTACAACAAACGGTATAGGAAATATTTTTATTGGCGACGACGCGGGTTTAGCAAATGATACAGGAGGTAATAATTTATTTATGGGTTCAAGTGCCGGATATGGTAATACATATGGTAATAATAACATTTTTCTTGGAACAGAGAGTGGTGTTTCAAATACAATAGGTTCTGAAAATAATTTTATTGGTTTTAATGCAGGACATAGTAATACAACGGGTAGGGCTAATAATTTTATCGGTTATCAAGCAGGATATGGTAATAAAGTTGGTAATGAAAATTGTTTTTTTGGATATCAAGCAGGATATACATCATGGGCGGGACAGCGAAATATCTTTATAGGATTTAGATCAGGGTACAATTCTAATTATCCTAATCTTAAAGATAATATTTTTATAGGTGATTCTGCAGGATTAAACAATAATTCATATTCTAATATTTTTATAGGTAATAATGCAGGGCAAAATAACGGGGCTTACGAAAATGTGTATATAGGAAAAGATTGCGGAAGAAATGGCAATGTAGGACAATACAATACGTATGTAGGAACAGAAGCAGGTATTAATGCAACAGGTTCATTGAATACATTATTTGGTAATGGTTGTGGAAAACAGCTAACAGGAGATTATAATGCTTTTTATGGACTTGATGCCGGTGATAATATTATTGACGGAGAATTTAACACAATTATAGGAACAAGAGCCGGAGGGGGTATTATAGATGGAGATAACAATACTGTATTGGGTTATAATGCTCGACTGCAAGGAGATTATAGTAATTCAATGGCTTTAGGATATCAAGCTTCTGCTAATGCAGATAATCAAGTTAAAATTGGAAACATGAGTGTAACATCTATTGGAGGTTATGCTGACTGGACAACTTTTTCAGATAAAAGATTTAAAAGTAATATAAAAGAAGATGTTGTTGGTCTTGATTTTATATTAAAATTGAAACCTGTAACATATAAATTGGATTTAAATAAACTTAAAAAATCTATTGGTAGTAATGAAGAAATTAATATTAAAAAGGTTCAAACAATTTATACCGGTTTTTTAGCTCAAGATGTTGAAAAAATTGCTAAAGAGTTGGGTTTTGATTTTAGCGGAGTTGATGCTCCCGGCAGTAAAAAAGATTATTATGGTTTAAGATACGCAGCATTTGTTGTTCCTTTGGTTAAAGCAGTTCAAGAACAACAAAAAATAATTGAAGAGCAAAATAATAAAATAGAAGAGTTGGATAGGAAAATAAAAGAACTTTATAATTTTTTGGGTAAAACAAAAGAATGATTAAAAAACATTGATTATATAAATATTTATTCGTTGCTGAAATATTTTTCTTACTTTCAAAAGTAATAAATAGTAAATTTTATATCATTATAAAAAGAGGTTGTTGTCTAGTAGCCTCTTTTTTTTGTTTTTTGTTTTTACTTTTTGTATATTTAACAGTCTAAAATTCAGCCAAGTATTTAAAGATATATAGTTATTTGCAAGAGTATATGTTTTGTTGTCTTATTGTTTTTATTTGAATATTATTTCTATACATAAAATAAAATTTGTTAAAACTAATATTATCATATCATGAAAAGGTTATATTCTATCTTTATTTTAGTTTTATTTTCGGCAACAATTTTTGCACAATCACCTGAATTAATAAACTATCAAGCTGTAGTAAGAGACAATAATGGCATACCTGTAGAAAATACAGAAGTAAAAATACAATTTACTGTTTTGCAATCGGCAACAGACGGAACATTGGTTTATTCCGAAGAGCAAACAACTACCACAAACGAGTTTGGGTTGGTAAGTTTAAAAATAGGAGAAGGAACGGCATCCGAAGAAGCATTTGAGAATATTGATTGGGGAGAAGGTTCTTATTTTTTAAATGTAAAAGTTGATTTAGGTAACGGATATACAGATATGGGAACACAGCAATTGCTTTCTGTTCCTTATGCTTTGTATGCAAAAGATATATCACCACAAGGAAATTTTTTAGTTCGCAGTGATGAATCGGCAGGTATTGATGATGTTATCTTTAGTGTATTAAATTCAAATGGTGATACAGTATTTGCAGTTTATCAAGAAGGAGTAAGAATTTATGTTACTGAGGAAGATTCAAAAGTAGTAGGCAGTAGAGGTGGTTTTGTTGTAGGTGGTTTAAATACAGGTAAAGAAATAGGTAATGAATATTTTAGAGTAACACCTGATAGTGTAAGAGTTTATATAAAACAAAATACAAATAAAAAAGCAGTAGGCAGTAGAGGAGGATTTGTTGTAGGCGGTTTAAATACAGGTAAGGGCGAAGTAGATTATCTGTTTAATATTGAGCAAACCACAACTCCTGAAGTTATTAACCCAAGTGAAGCCCGTATTGTATGGTATCCTCCGAAAGAGGCATTTATGTCGGGTAGGGTTTTAGTAGAAAGTCCTGATAGTGTAGGGCAAAATTCATGGGCAACAGGATTTGAGAGTAAATCAATAGGTGATTATTCACAAGCATTGGGTTATAAAGCTGTGGCAAAAGGAAATAATTCTACTGCAATAGGTAATTATGCTGATGCAATAGGCAATAATTCATATGCTTTTGGTAATTATGCAACAGTTCAAGATAGTGGAAGTTATGCTATTGGTTCAGGTGCAGAGGCATTAGGAAAATTTAGTTTTGCTCTTGGTTCGGTAGGTGTTGATTCAGCAGGAAATGCAACATCACCTACACAAGCTAACGGTGATTATGCTTATGCTTTTGGTATGGGAAGTGTAGCAAGTAATCAAGGAGATTTTGCTTTTGGTACGCAAGATACGGCTTCGGGTATGTATTCTTTAGCTATGGGATATAAAACTATTGCCAGTGGATTTGTTTCAATGTCAATGGGATTAAAAACTATTGCTGAAGGACAATTTTCAACAGCAATAGGATATCATTCTACCGCTAAAGGACATGTTTCAACAGCAATAGGAAGAAATGCTGTTACCACCGGATTGAGTTCAATAGCAATAGGAACTGATGTTATTGCCAGTGGAACTTATTCTACAGCATTGGGAACACAAACTTTTGCTAAAGGATATTTCTCAACAACAATGGGGCATAGTGATACTGCAAGTGGATGGTGTTCTACTGCAATTGGAGAATATACTTCGGCAAGAGGAAGTAGAGCAATAGCAATGGGATATTATTCAACAGCAAGTGGAGATTACTCACAAGCAATGGGATATTCTACAATTGCAAGTGGACTTTTTTCTACAGCGATGGGATATTCTACAACAGCAAGTGGAGATTATTCTACCACAATGGGAATATATGCAGAAGCAAGTGGAGACCTTTCCATAGCAATGGGATTTCGAACAAAAGCAAGTGGAAATAATTCTACAGTAATGGGATATTCTACAACAGCAAGTGGAGATTATTCTACTGCAATGGGATATTCAACAACAGCACAATCGTATGCTTCAGTTGTATTAGGACAATATAATATAATATCCGGTAGTAAAACTACTTGGGAAGATGCAGATCCTTTATTTGTGATAGGAAATGGAACAGGAACAGGAACTACACCTAGAAGTAATGCTTTAACTGTTTTAAAAAACGGTAATGTGGGAATAGGAACATCTTCTCCTGATGAATTACTTACCGTATTGGGAAATGCTCGTATTACAGGTAGTATTTATTATAATGTATCAGGTTCTTTAACTTATAATAAACCTGATTTTGTATTTAAAAAAGATTACGATAAATATTTTGATATTCTTTCAATAGAAAAATTTATACAAAAAAATAAGCATTTACCTTGGATAACAGCTGCGGAAAATGAAAAAAACGGTGTGAATATGACACGAATGAGTTTTGAAACTCTTGAGGCTGTAGAAAATCAACAATTGCAAATTATTGAATTAAAGAAAGAAAAAGATAAAGAAATTAAGGAATTAAAAGAAGAAAATATTGCACAACAAGAAATTATTAAGAAGCAACAAAAATTAATGAGTGAGTTATTAAAAAGAATAGAGAAACTTGAGAAAAAGGTAAATAATTAATGCATATAAGAAAAATATTATATTAATATTTTTCTTATATTTAACGTTGTAAAAATTAATAATGAAAAAGTAAGTTATTCTTTTTGAATATAACCTAAAAATTTATCTAGTTAAGATGTATTGTGTTGTCAATTAATGTTTTAATAAAATTTAATACCATGAAAAATTTAATATTATTTTCGTTAATAGCATTTAGTTTATCTGTGTTTTCACAAAACACAAGTCAAAATGTTATCTCAAGTGCAGGAGACTATCATAAAGATGCCGGTTTTTCAGTTAGTTGGACTGTTGGTGAAACGGCAATTAACACTTTAAAAAGCACTAATATTATTGTTACGCAAGGATTTCAACAATCAAAATTTACTGTTTCAAAAATAGAAGAAAACATTAGTAATAATTTTGATGTAAAAATATATCCTAATCCCGCATCTGATTTTATAAAAGTTATTGTTAATACAAACAATAATATAGATTTATTGGTAAGAATAATTGATATTAGCGGACACACTATAAAACAGACAGAAATAAAAGATATTAAAAGCAATAATATTGATATAAGAGATTTATCGGGGAGTGTTTATTTTATTAAAGTTATAAATAAAACAGATAATACTTATAATACTTATAAGTTAATAAAGGAAAAATAATAAAAAGTATTTTTTTGAATAAAAGAGAAATAATTTAATGACAGTTTATAACAGATTAAAAGTAATTATAATTCATGAAATTTTTTAATAATTAAATGATAAAAATTTAACAAAATGAAAAAGTTTTACTCTATTATTTTAACAATATTAATTTCGGCAACAATTTTTGCACAATCGCCGGAGTTAATAAATTATCAAGCCGTTGTAAGAAACAATAACGGCACACCTGTAAAAAACACAGAAGTAAAAATACAATTTACTGTTTTGCAATCGGCGACAGACGGAACAGCGGTTTATTCCGAAGAGCAAACAACCATCACAAACGAGTTTGGGTTGGTAAGTTTAAAAATAGGAGGAGGAACGGCATCCGAAGGAGCATTTGAGAATATTAACTGGGGAGAAGGTTCTTATTTTTTAAATGTAAAAGTTGATTTAGGCAACGGATATACAGATATGGGAACACAGCAATTGCTTTCAGTTCCTTATGCTTTGTATGCAAAAGATATATCACCGCAAGGAAATTTTTTGGTTCGCAGTGATGAATCGGCAGGTATTGATGATGTTATTTTTAGTGTATTAAATTCAGATGGCGATACAGTATTTGCAGTATATCAAGAAGGAGTAAGAATTTATGTTACTGAGGAAGATTCAAAAGCAGTAGGCAGTAGAGGAGGATTTGTTGTAGGAGGATTAAATACAGGTAAAGGAGTAAGTAATGAATATCTTAGAGTAACACCTGATAGTGTAAGGATATGGGTAAAAGAAGAAGAGGCTAAAGCAGTGGGTAGTAGGGGTGGTTTTGTTGTAGGTGGTTTAAATACAGGTAAAGAAATAGGTAATGAATATTTTAGAGTAACACCTGATAGTGTAAGAGTTTATATAAAACAAAATACAAATAAAAAAGCAGTAGGTAGTAGAGGAGGGTTTGTTGTAGGTGGTTTAAATACAGGTAAGGGCGAAGTAAATTATCTGTTTAATATTGAACAAACATCGACACCTGAAGTTATTAGTCCAAGTGAAGCACGTATAGTTTGGTATCCGCAAAAAGAAGCTTTTTTAACAGGACGAGTTTTAATAGAAGACCCCGATAGTGTAGGTTTAAATTCTATGACGACAGGTTTTGAAAGTAAAGCAATAGGAGATTATTCTCAAGCAATGGGATATTCTGTTGTGGCAGCCGGATATAATTCAACAGCAATAGGTAGTGAATCAAGGGCTCAAGGAGAGAGTTCGTATGCTTTTGGTAATGAAGTATTGGCAGACAGTAGTAATTCGTATGCATTTGGTTATAAGTCGGCAGCAATAGCTGACGGAGCATTTGTTTTGGGAGAATCTGATACTGCATCGGGAGAATCAGCAATGGCTTTGGGATATGGTAATATTGCATCTGGAATGAATTCTTTGGCATTAGGTGCTGAAACACATGCTACAAATGTATTAAGTGTATCAATGGGATATAAAACAATTGCTGACGGAGAATTAGCTATGGCAATGGGCGATAGTACTCATGCTTCGGGATATTCTGCTTTAACTATGGGATATCAAACAGTAGCATCAGGAGATAACTCTACAGCTATGGGAACATCTACAAAAGCATTAGGTTCTACATCTATTGCTATGGGGCATTTATCCGAAGCAAGAGGGTTACATTCCATTGCAATGGGTGATTCTACAATAGCATCAAACGATGATGCTCTTTCAATGGGTTATCATACTATTGCAAGTGGAGCATTTTCAACAGCTATGGGACATAAATCTCAGGCAACCGGTGAGCTTGCAATTGCAATGGGTGATTCTACAGTTGCAGAAGGAGGAGCAGCATTGGCATTAGGTAGTCGTACTGTAGCAAAAGGAGATTATGCAACATCAATGGGAATAGAAACAATAGCCGAAGGAGAATCGTCATTTGCATCAGGAGATAAATCTAAAGCAACAGGTAATTCTTCAATTGCTATGGGTGATTCGGTAAATGCAACTGGAGCAGGAAGTTTAGCAATAGGATTTAATACTCTTGCCGAAGGTGATTATTCAATAGCCATGGGAAATGTATCAAAAGCAATTGGTGAGGCATCTTTTGCAATAGGAAATAGAACTTATGCCAATGGAGCAGCTTCTTTTGCTATAGGAAATGAAACTCATGCAAATGGAGAAGCTTCTGTTACAATGGGGGTTAATTCTGTTGCTGATGGTATAGCATCAATGTCTATAGGAGTAGATGCTTATACTAGAGGAGAAGCAGCCGTAGCAATAGGTATGCAAACAAAGGCTACAGCTCCTGCGGCAACAGCATTTGGAGTGGGTACTGTTGCAAATATATCTAATCAATTTGTTGTAGGTTCTTTTAATGAAGATGAAATTGCTGCGGCAAGTCCCGATAGTTTGGTGTTTGTTGTAGGTACAGGAATAGACCCTAATGATAGACATAATGCTTTTAATGTTGTGAGATCAGGAAAGGTTGGTATTAATACTGTAACGCCTGATAAAGCATTGACTGTATATGGTGATGCCAGAATAACAGGAAATATTTATTATAATACTATTCCTGTTCCTGATATGGGGAATGATTCTTTATATACTAAGCCCGATTTTGTATTCAGAAAAGATTACGATAAATATTTTGATATTCTTTCAATAGAGAAATTTGTTAGAAAAAATAAACATTTACCTTGGATTACTGCTGCAAAAAATGAAAAAGACGGTATAAATATGACTCGTATGAGTTTTGAAACTCTTGAAGCTGTCGAAAATCAACAATTACAAATAATTGAACTTAAAAAAGAAAATTTAAAACAGCAAGAAGTAATTGAAGAGTTATTAAAACGAATTGAAAAGTTAGAGAAAAAGGTAAAATAAAAATAAAATGATAAGTTTTATAAAAGGTTGTTCTTTTTAGAACAACCTTTTTTGTTATTCTATTTGTATCAATATTTTGCAATAACCTTTTTTATAGTTAAATTTATTGATAAATTAATTGTATGGTTATGCAAAAGTTCTTTTTAATTACAATTCTTGTTTTCTGCTTTTCTTTATTAGGTATAGCTCAAAATAATAGAAATAATTTACCGATATCTAAAATATCAAAAGAGTTAAATAAAAAACAAATAACTCATTTAATAAATAGTTGGAATATTGTATCTTTAAAAGGAGATAATAATATGCTTCTTAATATTGATGCAGTAAAATATTCACCATTAAAAATAAATTCTTTTATTGATGGAACCAGAATTACTTTAATGGTTGAAGGAAATATGGCTGAAAAAGAGATTGCTAAATCATCAAAATTTTTTGTTGCTTATGTCGATAAAGAAGAATATACCGATATAAAGGTTGTTTTAAGTCAGATGCTTTCATTGTTTAAAACAAATAAACTTAAAGCACAGTATTGCAGTATGCAATATATTACTAAAAATAATATTAAATTCGGGTTTGATTATACAACAAATTTTAGTAACGGATTTATTTCTATTCTTTACAGTAGTAAAGAAATATCTTTTGAGATGTCAAATATTGAAAAGTTTTTAGATAAAATGTATAGTTCTTTTGATATTGTTTCAAAAAAGTTGTATTTACCTGAAAATATTACGAAAACTAAAAAGGTGAAAAAAAGTGACAGTAAAATTGAAGATGTTAATATTGATGATTTATAAAAAATCCGCAAACAAATAGTTTGCGGATTTTTATTTTTATTAAAGATAATATATACATTTATTTATATTCATAAACAATATCTGAAATTTTATTGTCTTTATCGTCTTTTGTAATACCTGTTGACGGATATTCATTTTTATATTCATATTTTATGGTTATAGTTTTGCTTGTGCCATCATTATTATAAGTAGTTAGTTTTGTTATGTTGTTGGCACTGTTTCCTAAAAAATTAAAACTACTGATACCCAAAGTTCTATATGGATTTTTGTTTCCATCGTATTCTGCAGTTAATAAAGTTGTTTTGGTATTTATTGATTTTAATCCGGTTATAGGAAATTTTGAATTTATTGTTTTTAGGGCATAAGAATAATATTTGTTTAAAGTTGAATTCTTACGGTTGCTGATTAAACTTTCTGTTTCAATTTTTGTAGTATTATTGTTTACATTTGTATAATAAAACTTCATTAAGTCAACCCATGTCGTAAAAAGATATATCTTAACTAATGATTCTTTTACCATTCCGTTTGCATCTAAAGTAGAAATAGTTTGCAATACAGGATTATCATCTTCTAAAGAAGCAAAGGTTTTAATAGTAATTTGATTATCATTCCACGAATAAGTATTGTAAGATGTAGAATCACCGATAATAATAATTTCTTTACTTAATTTTCCGTTACTATCGTATTCGTATTTGTAAGTAGTAGTAGTGCTGTCTTTAACAGTAACTTTTTGAACTTTGTTATTACTGTTGTAATCAATAGATGTTGTAGTCTTTTCTCCTTTAATGTTTGTTTCTGTAACTTTAGTTAGATACTGAACAGTTGTTGTTACATCATTACTATCGTCATCTTTATGACAAGCCGAAAAGGCAAAAATAGCAATAAATAATCCGAGTAAAAATTTAGTTGTTTTCATAATATTAATAAATAGTTTTTTATACAGACACATTATATATTTATTTAGTTGCGTAGAATTTGTAAATTTTTTTATTAAATATATTAAAGACACCGCTGTTTTTGCGATGTCTTTAAAAATGAAAAGAAACTTAACTACTGCTCTTGTTTTATACTAACTCTTCAATAGTTTCACATTCTTTTATATTTATTTTTTTATCAAGAAGTTTACGGTCGTTAAATTCCGATTGTTTTCCGTCGTTCCATTGGTCAACAGGACGCAGGTAGCCTACAATTCGCGAATAAACTTCGCATTCGGTTTGATTATTTTGTTTTGCACATTCGGGGCAGTATTTGTGTTCGCCGTAAATATATCCGTGTTCGGGACAAATGCTGAAAGTTGGCGATAATGTAAAATATGGTAATTTAAAGTTTTCACAAACAGTTTTTACCAATTGTTTTACAGATTCAGGCGGTAGTTGACTTTCGCCTACAAAAGTATGAAAAACTGTTCCTCCCGTATATTTTGTTTGTAGATTATCTTGAAGTTCAAGAGCTTCAAAAATATCATCAGTATAACCTACCGGCAATTGACTTGAATTTGTATAATAAGGTGCAGCTTTGTTTTCTCTTACTTGTTTTTCGTTTGCCGTAATAATATCGGGATATTGTGCTTTGTCAATTTGAGCAAGCCGGTATGTTGTTCCTTCGGCAGGTGTAGCTTCAAGGTTGTAAATATGACCGGTTTCGTTTTGAAATTCTTGCAGCTTATTTCGCATAAATTCCATTATTTTTTCTGCGTAAGCATTACCTTTTCGGGATGTAATATCAAAACCGAAAAAGTTGAGTAACAGTTCGTTCATCCCAACAATACCTATTGTTGAAAAATGATTGTCCCAATAAGTTCCGTTGCGTTGTTTTATTTTACGCAGATAGAACTTAGAGTAAGGATAAAGTCCGTTTTCAGTTAATCTTTCAATAACTTTTCTCTTAATTTCAAGACTCTCTTTTGCTATTGTCATTAGTTTTTCAATGCGTTGAAAAAGTTCGGCTTCGGTTTTCGATTCATAACCTATACGTGGTAAGTTAAGTGTAACAACACCAATGGAGCCTGTTAAAGGATTAGCTCCGAAGAGACCTCCGCCGCGTGATTTTAACTCCGTTGTGTCAAGTCGTAATCTGCAACACATCGAGCGAACATCATCGGGCGACATGTCTGAATTTACAAAATTTGAGAAATAAGGGATACCGTATTTGGCTGTCATATCCCAAATAGGTTTGCGATATTCGTTGTTCCAATCAAAATCTTTGGTTATATTATATGTGGGAATGGGAAACGAAAATATACGACCGTTTGCATCACCTTCTGTCATTACTTCGGCGAAAGCCTTATTAAAAATATCCATTTCGTATTGGTATTCACCGTATGTTGAGTTATGTAACATGCCGCCTAAAATTACAGCGGTATTTTTCATGTTTTCGGGCACTACAAGGTCAAGAGTGATATTGGTAAATGGTGTTTGAAATCCTACGCGGGTAGGAATATTCATATTAAACATAAATTCTTGCAGGGCTTGTTTTACTTCGTGGTAGCTAAGGTTGTCGAGTCTGATAAATGGGGCTAAATAGGTGTCGAAATTTGAAAATGCTTGTGCTCCGGCAGCTTCACCTTGCATAGTGTAAAAAAAGTTTACAATTTGTCCGAGCAGTGTTCTGAAATGTTTAGCGGGTTTACTTTCTACTTTTCCCGGAACACCTCTAAAACCTACGGTAATCAGTTCTTGTAAATCCCAGCCTACACAGTAAACACTTACATAACCAAGGTCGTGAATATGTAGTTTGCCTTGTTTATGTGCATTTGCAATTTCCGACGGGTAAATTTTATTAAGCCAATATTGTGAACTTATTATTGTAGAAACATGTTGATTCATTCCTTGCAGTGAATAGGTTGAATTTGCACTCTCTTTTATTCGCCAGTCGTTGTTGTTAATATAATCGTCGATAATGTCAATATTTGAAAATAACTCTTTAACGTTACGAATATTTTCGTGTTGTTTGCGATAAATAATATAAGCTTTAGCAGCGTTATATAATTTTTGTTCAAATAATTCAAACTCTACAAGGTCTTGAATTTCTTCAACTTTTGGAACGTCAGAGTTGATTTTGTTAATTACTTTACCGGTAATTTTGTTTGCCAAATCTCTGTCGGGGTTACCTGTGGCACGTAGTGCTTTGAAAATTGCAAACGAAATTTTTCCCGCATCAAAAGGCACTAATCTGCCGTCGCGTTTTTGTACTGTTTTGGTAGTACCATTAATTTTCATAACTAATTAAATTTTAAATTAAACAATTAATGGTAGCTGAGGATAAAACACAAGAAAGGTTTATCTTTCTAAGCTTTTCTCCCGAAAGCTACGAATATTTAATTCAAAATTGATAGGTCTTCCGGCTTGTTGCTCTTTAATTTGCCTTCCCATTCGGTTTGTTAGCCAAACAGTGACTTTTATAATTAAAGCGTTAATGCAATTTACGGCTGCGGGGACAGCTACCGATTTTCACGGTATTCCCTTGCATCAATTTTGAACTTTAAAGGTAATACAACAATAAATATGAATTGTATAGTATAAAAAATAGTTATCAAAAAGAAATTAACAATTTAATGTGAATGATACAATGATACAATGATACAATGATACAATGATACAATGGTTCAATGATATAATGATGTAATGATACAATGATACAATGATATAATGATATAATGATACAATGGTTCAATGATATAATGATGTAATGATGTAATTATTCAATGCGATAATGCGATAATAAGTTGAAAGTTCTTAAAGTTTGTAAAGTTGAAAGTTAAAATCCCTTTGCGACTTAGCGTCTTTGCGGTAAAAGCATTTAAAATCTTTGTGAAACTTTGTGTTCTCTGTGGTAAGATTGAGTTGAAAGTTGAAAGTCTAACTGGAGGCTAGTTTACTCCTGTTTACTCCTGCTTGTCCCGAATTTATTTCGGGGAAGGATTTCGGAGAATTTATTTCGGAGAGCCTGTCGAAGGCGAATTTACAACGAAGAACAGTGCTAATTTGCAAAAGTCACTTCGGCAAGTGGTTACTGAGTTTATCGAAGTGCTCTCCGAAAGTAATCGGAGTAAGCAAGTGACCGGCTACTTTGTGGCAATAAATTAGTGCCAATTAGTGTAATTTGTGGATAAAATCCCTTTGCGACTTTGCGTCTTAGCAGTAAAAACTTTATTCTCCAAAACCCTTAATTTTCTTAACTTCTTAATGTTTAGATAGTTAAAGACAAGCGTCTGGCAGTCTAACATCTAGCTTCTAACTGTCTAATTTCTAATATCTAGCATCTAATTTTATAATTCCCGCAAAAACCTTAACTTTGGGGTAAACGAAAAATACGGTAATATGAAAGAATTTAATACATCGGGACCAAATATACTGTTGCAACATTACACTTTAATAAGAAAAAGTTTAGTAAAACAAGGTGTTACGCTTGTAAGTAAAAGCCGATACTTTACCATTTGGGCACCACGCCAAACAGGCAAAAGCACCTATTTTCGTATGCTTGCCACCGAACTGCAAAAACAAGATTATAAAGTAGTACATATTAATTTTGAGAATTATAAAAACACTCCTATTGAAACTTTTATTGATGAATTTACTTCTGAAATAAATATCAATTGGCAAATAAAATTGATTAAAACAAATTTAGCAGATATTTTTAATCAGATACGACGTATCAACAACAAAAGATGTGTATTAATAATAGATGAAGTAGAGGGCATAAACAAAGAGTATTTTAGTGATTTTCTGCACTCCATACGTAATGCCTACCATTCGCGAGAAACACACTGTTTGAAAAGCGTAATACTTGTGGGAGTATCAAACATATTAGGCGTAGTTCAAGACAATGCCAGCCCGTTTAATATAGCCGATAACTTAAACGTTCCATACTTT
>Ga0256845_1002361_pt1 | contig 13756 bp, 12 predicted proteins | sample RiftiametaG_FD_189101 | JGI IMG/M metagenome (GOLD analysis project Ga0256845, IMG submission 189101) | Tube worm associated microbial communities from hydrothermal vent at the East Pacific Rise, Pacific Ocean - Riftia | ecosystem: Host-associated > Annelida > Integument > Unclassified ...
AACAGATTCGTCGTGTTGCTCGCGACAGTAAATTGCCAAAAGAAGGTACGTAATCAGTCCGGAAAGGACTTGCACCATAAGGCCATTCTGGCTTCTGGCAAATAGGTGATATACATTAAGGTGTCGTTTCCACCATGCAAAAAATGTTTCAACATCCCAGCGAAGCTTGTACACCAATGCAACCTGCTCGGCAGATAAATCGAAGCGATCAGTGGCAACCCAGTATTGTTTGTCCTCAATTATGTAGCCAACAAGCCGGACAGGTTCTTTGGTTTGATTGATATTGGGAGTGCCCAGCAGTACTTTGGCATCAAAGAAAATATGCGAGTCCTCCTTTACAGAGAATTCTTCAATAATGCTTTTATGAGTGAACTCTTTTATACGACAAACAAAATGACAATCATCCAACTGCCATTGGTCAAACAAGTGATGTGCCTGATACCCACGATCCAATACAGCCGTCTGGCCAGGGTCGATAATACTGTTTACAAAGGGTCTTTCGGCTCCATTGCCCTCAGTTAAAAACAGTTTACGTGGAATACCATGATTCAAATCAAGGCCAAAATGTAATTTTACTTTTTTTGAATTTGTTCGATATTCTGCCCAGTGCATGGAAAGCACTGCATCGATAAGAGACCCATCGATTGCAACAAGATCACCAAGCTCAGAATACTGGGACGGCAAGACTCCTGCTGCTTGCTTCTGTAGTTCAGTAAACACATAAAGAAGCTGCTCTACTCCACGGTCATTAACAGTATCAAAAAAGGTAGAGTGCTTAATGCCACCCGCAGGGGCCACAAATTGTCTGGCATAGTCATCTTCCTGCAGAGTTTGAATTAATTCTCTGCCTGATGAAAAGTCCTGCAAGTGGTAGTAAGTTAAAATATTGAGTAATTCTTCAGTGTTCATGGCCAGTGGTTTGTTTGATCTTGACTGAGCGGTGGTGCTTTAATCAAGATCGGCTTTAATGGCTTGAGTAATTGCTTCTGTGTCGGTGCTATATGGAACCGAGAGTAAAATTTCACAGGCATCTTTGTAACTTCCTTAAAAGATTATTCTTTTAAGGAAATCGGCCGCGAAAATTTTTTCTTTTGTCAAGAGAAAAATGCACACCACAATGCTTTTTTTGAATTATTTTTCATATGCAATTTTCTAACCGGACATTACTGCCTTTGAGTAAACAAAACTAATTCGATAAATGTTCATCGACAAACAGCATACATCCTACACAATAATAAAGGTGACTTTATTTTTCACCAACTTTTCCTCTCAAAATTTACACGCATCGCCAGTAAAACAAAATCCTACTCTTGTCGCTTAATCAAAACAATAGCTGTAAGATGTAACATACTCAAAAGATTTGCTTGTAAGTATCAATTTAAAATATCGAGATTACAGTGCACATGGCCAATTTTAAATCAGAACCAATGTATCGGTACCTACTCATTCTCACTCTTTGTGCAACCGGTGGCGTCCAGGCATGGCGCACACTTCTTGATAATTTTGCCGTCAACATTATCCATTTAGACGGATACCACATTGGTATTATTCAATCCCTCAGAGAAGTTCCCGGTTTTCTCTCACTTCTTGTTGTTTATGTCCTTCTCTTTATCAAAGAGCACAAACTTGCAGCTGCCTCAGTTCTCATTATGGCGATTGGCATGGCCCTTACCCGTTTTTTTCCTTCATTTTATGGTGTCGTGTTCACAACGTTATTAATTAATGAGTTTTGGCTTTCACTACTTTGAGACTGCAAATCAGTCACTCACTCTTCAATACTTCACGCAACAGGAGGCACCATTGGTATTTGGCAAGCTTCGAAGCTTTTCTGCTGCATGCAATGTTGGCATTGGTGTTTTCTTTCTGCTCTTTGCACCTCTGCTCAACTACACCTCTATGTATCTTATCATTGCAGCGGTCATCATTCTCGCTGTTCTTAGGGCTATGCAATATAAACCCGACGAAACGAAATATCCCTCTGCAACGAAAAGAGATGGTTTTTAGAAAACAATATTGGCTTTTTTATCTACTCACTTTTTTTTCAGGTGCAAGGCGACAAATATTTATGGCCTTTACAGCTTTTTTACTGGTTAAAAAATTCAACTTTACTGTTCAGGAAATAGCTACTCTGTTTTTACTATACAATTTGGTCAACTATTTCCTCAGTCCGTTTATAGGTAAATGCATTGTAAAATATGGGAAACGAAAAGTTCTCTCACTTGAGTATTTTTCTCTTATTTTGATTTTCTGTGGTTATGCCGCTGTTGAAGATAAATACCTCGCTGGTTTACTGTACGTTGCTGATCATATATTCTTTAATTTTTCCATTGCTATCAAAACCTTCTTTCAGAAAATTTGCAATCCAGCTGACATAGCACCAAGCATGGCTGTGGGTTTCACCATAAACCACATCGCAGCTGTTATTCTTCCCACAGTTGGCGGATTGCTCTGGCTTATTGACTATAGAATCCCATTTCTTCTAGGAGCTTGTCCGAGAATAAGCATTTTTATTCAAATCAAGGTTTTTTGGAAAAATAAGCGCAGCCATATAGGTGATATTGCGAGCATTATTTTTATGAAAATAACGTAGAGTTGGGTAAAAATGCGTTCTCGGACAAGCTCCTAGGGGCGTTTCTCTGTATTCTGTCATTTATATCTGTACAGTTTATTTCGGGCCAAATATTGAAAACCCTGCATAATTCACAATAATTATTATAGTATTGATAGAAATCGAGAGTCTCTTGATTCTTCATTTTCTTGTTTTTTATTACAGCTTTTACAGAGTAAGGTACTAAAATGAACTCTAACAAGACAAATATAATTCTCATCGGAATGCCAGGTTCAGGTAAAAGCACTGTCGGTGTTATTCTTGCGAAGCAACTGAAAATGCAGTTTCTAGACACGGATATCCTAATACAGAATTATACCAACAAGACGTTACAGAGTATAGTAAATAAAAAAGGACATATGGTACTCAGGCAAATAGAAGAAAAAGTACTTCTCAGTATTCAATGCCATAATCATATTATTGCCACTGGTGGAAGCGCTGCTTACAGTGCAGCAGCCATGAACCATCTGCGGTCCGGCGGAACCATTATTTTTCTCCATACCGAATTATCAGCCTTACAAGCACGTATCGATAATTATGAAACCAGAGGGCTTGCTAAAAGACCAGATCAAACTTTATCTGATTTATTCGAAGAACGAAAAATTCTCTATGAAAGATTTGCTGACATTACGGTAGAAAGTACCGGATTTACCCAGGATCAAGTCTGTTACAACATAGAGAAACAGTTACAGAAATACTCTTGATTTTTTAACGATCATGGCTGATACATCATCAAAAAACAACAGAAACAGTGCACCTCAATCGCAATTGTTGCCACGTCTACAAAGAGAACTTAACACTATCAATATGATGGTCATACTCTACTGTAACGACCAGCACAACACCACAAAAGGTCAACTTTGCAACAAATGTTCTGATTTGATCAAATACGCTGGCAAACGGCTTTCCCACTGCCCCTTTCAATCGAACAAGCCAACCTGCGGTAAATGTACAGTGCATTGTTATAAAAAAGAAATGCAGAGTCAGGTGAAAGAAATTATGCGATATTCCGGGCCTAAAATGATATGGCAACACCCTCTCATGGCCATCAGACACCTTTTTGATTCGACCAGAAAACCTTCATCACTATCACATTCAATAAAAAATCGTGAGTAGTTTTACGAAATACGATAGAGGACACTTTACCATGAAAACATTAATAACCGGAGCATCAGGGCTCATTGGCAGTAGCCTGGTTGAATACCTGTTTCAAAAAGGTCACTCCATACAATGCCTCAAGCGTGACATGAACCCTGAAAGTAACCTGTTTTGGGCAACACAAACCTTACCTGTACATACCGATTCGGTTTTTGACACTGTCATTCATCTTGCTGGCGAAAATGTTGCAGATGGTCGCTGGTCAAAAAGAAAAATGCATAAAATACTGGAGAGTAGAATCGATGGCACTCGTGAACTCATTGATTACATCTCTTTGCTGCCGGTGAAGCCAAAGGTTTTCCTATGTGCGTCAGCGACAGGTTACTATGGCAGCAGAGAGGACGAAATCCTCGACGAAAACAGTTCCTGCGGAGAGGGTTTCCTTGCAGATGTGTGCAGACAGTGGGAAAAAGAAACCCAAAGGTTAACGACCATGAATATCAGAGTTGTTAACCTGCGTTTTGGTATGGTATTGAGCCCTCAAGGCGGTGCTTTACAAAAAATGATACCGCCATTTAAGGCAAAACTCGGCGGAGTTATCGGTGATGGGAAGCAGTTTATTTGCTGGATAAGTATCAGGGATCTGCAGCAGATAGTAGATTTTCTTATTAACACCGAGCAGATACAAGGGCCTGTAAATATTGTCAGCCCAATACAGACAACTAACAGAGAATTAACCAAAACTCTTGGAAAGGTTCTCAACTGCCCGACATTTTTTAGAATCCCTGCTTTTTTTGTGAAAATAATTTTTGGCAGGATGGCAAACGAAATGCTGCTTACCAGCACTCGAGCCTATCCGCAGGTACTACTGGAAAATGGCTACGGATTTACAGATCAGTCCCTGGAAGCAGTGCTCGAGTTTTGCACATCTTAAACCTGGCAGCAAATATTGTAACTCTTTACATCTGAAAGGTACTGTTGGTAATACGCTCCAGAGCCTCTTTATATCTCCCAATCGTTTTGGCAGTTATTTCTTCTGGCAATGGAGGAGGAGGAGGATTTTTATCCCAATCAAGAGTTGAAAGATAGTCGCGAAGATATTGTTTATCAAAGCTCGGCTGCGATCTTCCTGTGACATATTTATCAACAGGCCAGAAGCGTGAAGAATCTGGTGTTAATACCTCATCAATGAGTATAAGACGACCGTCTATCTCTCCAAGTTCAAACTTTGTATCTGCAATAATTATCCCTTTTTTCAGCGCATAGTCAGCAGCTTTACTATACAGCTTGATGCAAATTTCAGAAATTTCCTGTGCCCTGCTGGCTCCAACAATTTCCTTCATCTGTTCCAATGAAATATTTTCATCATGGCCACCAACCTCTGCCTTTGTAGATGGAGTAAATAATATTTCATTAAACTTGTCAGATTCGTTCATACCTTCGGGTAATTGAAAACCGCACACCATTGTACTTTTTTTGTAAGCACTCCAGAATGAACCGGAAATATAACCTCGAACAATGCACTCAATGGTAAGCGGTTTTGTCTTTTTAACAAGCATTGATCGGCCCTGAAGAGTTTCTACATAGGGTGCACAAACTTCAGGATACTCTTCCACATTAGCTGTAATGAGGTGATTTTCAACAATATCACCTAAAAGATCAAACCAAAAAAGAGAGAGTTGTGTTAAAACTGCGCCTTTACCGGTGATTGCATCGTCCATTATCACATCGTACGCAGAGATACGATCCGTTGCGACCATAAGTAATTTATCGTCGTGTCCCGGGATCTCATACATGTCTCTGACTTTTCCTCTATGCTTAAGAATCAAAGCTGGAAAATCTGTGCTAATTACTGGCTGAATCATCAACGTACCTCTTAACTATTTGTTTTATATCTATAATATTTAATTATTACTATTGGCATATCGTGCACACGCAGAGTTTTCGTAGTGTGTCAAATCTGCTGTAAGCGAACCAATAAGTATTTTTGAATTTATCCGTACAGGAACTCTGCATTCATCATCTGTATACCAAATCACCGTATCCCCCTTCTTATCATAGAGGCCTTTAAACGTCATAATCGGCATAATTTCAACAGTTTGAACGTCTCCTAAATATGTCTTTTTAAAATCTATTTTTTTAACTGCATGAACAACAACACGAACTCGTTTTTTATCGGCAAAAGTCGGAACGATAAACTTTTTTCCAATTTCAAACGGCATCAATCTACTATTAAAAAATGACGAAAACTCATTATTTACTTTACCGTCGACAATATATTCATGGTCAATCTTCCCGTTTTTCATATTTCTGATTGTGCCATTTTTCTGATCAAATTCAATCAGCTTGTGTGAGGTATAACTGTACCCTTCTTTTTGCCATATTTCAGACTGATAAGGAAGTTTTTCCGAACCTTGAACAAGTGTAACATGCTTATCGTTGATGGGATAAAGCAGGCTGAACATACCATTTTGGGTCGTTACTAATGCCTCTATTTTATACGCATCATCCCTGCCGGGCAAGGCATCTATTTGAAGATGCAGTTCACCTATTTTTATACCACCTGTATACGATACATCATAACTGAGTTTTTCGTGCCCCGAATAACCGATTACAACAAGATCTTCGTCAATAACCCCAACGGGTATTATCTCCTGATCTTCAACAAGTTGAGGTTGTTCATCAGAAAAAGCATTTGCGGCGAAACAAAGTATCAGTATAAAAAAAACATATTGCAAAACAACCCGCATAGTGTCAACTCCCGATGGTCATAAGAGACAACCATGTTGCACAAAATAAGGTAATACTGATAAAACCGTTCATAGAGAAAAAAGATGCGTGAATTCTCGATAAATCTTCTGGTTTGACAAGCCAGTGTTGGTAGATAAGTGCACCTGCAGTTAAAACAATGCCAAGATAGTAAAAAATATTCAAACCTTCCTGATACCCGGTCAGAGTGAAAAAGACAAAAGCGAGAATATGAAAAATACCAGCCAGCCTGAATGCCGTCTGTTTACCAAGTTTTGATGGTAATGAATGAAGCCCGCTTTTTCTGTCAAAATCAGCATCAAGGCAGCCATAAATCGTATCAAAACCAGCCACCCAGAAAAGAACACCAATGGAGAGAACAAAGGGGAAGTGAGTGATAGTACCCTGTACTGCTACCCAGCCACCAAGAGGAGAAAAAGCCAAAGCAAAGCCAAGCACCAGATGACACAGCGATGTAAACCGCTTAGTCAATGAGTATAAAAGAGTAAGAGCTAAAGCAAAAGGAGCAAGTTTTAGTGTTAAGTCATTGAGTTGATAGCAGGCAAAGAAAAAAAGTACGCCTGCCAGAGTAACCATTAACCACGCTTCCCATAAGTGTACTGCTCCTACCGGAAGCGCTCTTTTGCTTGTCCTGTTATTATCTTTATCAAATCTGCAATCGACAATACGATTAAAACCCATGGCGCACGTTCGTGCGCCAATCATTGCCAGAATCACCCAAAAAAGAACGTCTATTTTCGGAACACCACGGGACGCCAGAAATGCACCGGTGAGAGCAAATGGCATGGCAAAAATTGTGAGTTTAAATTGAATCATTTCAAGAAGAATGACAATTTTCCTAAAGACTGCTCTTAGTTTTTCCATCTTTTTCTCTTGGGAACGGTGATTCCAAGTTGATCAGCTAGACGCCATGAATAGGTTTCTGTTGCCTGCTCCAAATTCTTAGGGAGCAGGTAATAACTTGGCATGGGAGGACAGATTATTGCCCCTGCATCATGTGCATCAAGCATATTTTTGAGATGATTTCTGTTAAATGGAGTTTCCCTCACAGCAAGCACAAGTTTTTTACGTTCTTTAAGCATAACGTCTGCTGCACGGTGAATAAGATTTGTCGACAATCCACCGGCTATAGAAGCGAGGCTACCCATGGTACAAGGTAAAACAGCCATAAAAGAATAATCACTGGAACCGGAAGAAGGCGGTGCTGAAAAATCTCCAGGATCAAACCACTCGGAAACGATTTCAAGATCTTGCGGCGTTAAACCGGTTTCCATTTTTAGTACGTCCCGCCCAGCTTGGGAACATATCCCGTGAACAACAATATCCAAACCATCCAGCACATCAACAAAGGACTTAAGAAAAATCATCCCGCTGGCACCGGTAATCCCAAGGAGAAGTTTGGTTTTTCTTTCTGAATTGTTCATATTTTGGTAAAAAACTCTAAAGGCAAAGCGGATTTTCCGATATCTCCACGCTTAATAAGGTATTCAAAGTATTTTTCAAGTGCCTGTCGTTTTTGTGCACCGAGATCATACTCAATTGCCTGCAGATATTTATAACATCGATCCTTTGCCATGGGGATACGTTCGGCTGCAATTTGACATATATCAGCAAGGGAATCTTTTCCCTCTTTGCAGCATCGAAGTAATTCCTGATGGATCTCCGACAACATTTCAGGCTGTAATTCGCAAAATTCTTCACGTACAGCACAAACTGCAAAAACAAAGGGCAGCCCCGTTTCTCTTTTCCAGATATCACCCAAATCATACTGGTAGAGAAATCTGGATTTTTCAACGATCTTCAGTGCATCATCACCAATAGCCATCAATGCCCTATATTCCTCATCAGCCACATCCATGACATTTCCTGTGGAATATTCAGGTTGCACACCGTTAAACTCTTCGAGAATTATTTTCACCAGGCCAACAGAGGTTTTTGACTGCGAACTAAGCAGAATCGATTCACCTTCAAGTTGATCTATTGGAACATGGGAAAAGAGAAAAACAGACCCAACCGTTCCGTTTGCACTAATGGATAATCCAGAAAGAATCTTGTAATTTTCTGGGTGTCTACCATATTCAAAACTTGAAACAAAACCGAGATCAAGCTGACCTTCGGCAAGTTTATTGTTTAAAACGGCAGGAGGAGCTTCCACCAGTTGCCAGTCACTACGATGGACGGTTTTTTTCCATATTTCATGGATGGGAGCCGTATTAAGGTAGTTCACCATACCAATTTTTGTAATGGTATCCTGAGATTGCTTCATAACAACCACTCCAAATGTTTTTTTGAACCAAACCCCCGCAGGTAAACGACTAACTCCAAGGGCGTATGTTACAAAACTGGTAACCCACTAATACTATATAACTATTGAATAATCCATCAATCTTTGAGCAGGTTCAAATCCTGCATCAGTCACTAATCGACGTATTTCCTGTTCCGATAACCTAAAAGTAACCCCTGCTGCAGCGACAACATTTTCTTCAATCATGGTACTGCCAAAATCATTTGCACCAAACGAAAGAGCAATCTGGGCAATTTTCGGCCCCTGGGTCACCCATGATGCCTGAATATTTTTAAAATTATCAAGATAAATACGAGAAAGAGCAAGCATTCGTAAATATCCAAACCCGGACGTTTTTTCTTTCTCAGAAAGTGCAGTGTTGTCTGGCTGAAATGGCCACGGTATAAAAGCTGTAAAACCACCGGTTCGGTCTTGAAGTTCGCGAAGGCGTCTTAAGTGTTCCAGCCTTTCTTCACTCGTCTCCACGTGACCAAACATCATTGTAGCAGTAGTTTTTAACCCCTGTGTATGGGCCTGCTCCATAACATCTATCCATTCTGTTGCAGTACATTTTCGAGGAGCTGTCAGCTGTCGGACCCGATCATTTAAAATCTCCGCCCCACCACCTGGTATTGAATTTAAACCAGCTGCAATCAACCGGGACAGCACTGTCTTTACAGATAATCCTGATATTGTAGAAAAATGATGGATTTCAGGAGGAGAAAAACCATGCAGATGGATACCTGTTTTATTTATCAACCTGACCATTTCCTCATAATACTCAAAAGGCTGATCCGGATGTAAACCACCCTGCAGTAATATCTGCGTGCCACCAACCTTTTGAGTTTCTTCTATTTTTTCAAGTAACTCCTCTGGGCGAAGCAAATACCCATCTCCTTCATCCGGAGCTTTAAAAAAGGCACAAAATTTACAGGCAGAAATGCATATATCTGTATAATTGATATTTCTATCAATAACGTAGGTTACTCTATTTTCAGGATGCAGTTGCCTGCGAACCGTATCAGCTAAAAAGCCAAGCTGATATAAATCACCTTCACTTTCAAGCAGACGATATTCTTCATCTGTTATACGATTACCTGCAGATACTCTTTCTGCGATATTTGAAAAATGCATTGCAGCAATGATCCTTTAAAACTATTTAAAAACAAAAATGAATGACGCAGGCTACACACCCTCTAATTATACACTTGAAGAACGTTGTATAGAGTATCCCTTTGTACAGGAATACGGCCAACTTCTTTTATAAGGCGAACCAGTGTATTACTGCCGATGGCCTGCTCAGTTTCAGCACCGGCCATATGGGTAATCACCTCTTCTTTCACGGTTCCATCCAGATCATCTGCCCCAAAATTAAGCGCAAGCTGAGCCATTTGCGGCCCAATCATAACCCAATACGCCTTAATATGCGGGAAATTATCTAAAAAGAGTCTGGCAACTGCCACATTTTTCAAATCATCCATACCAGTGGTTCTTGAAATATCTGACATCTGCGTATTTGCAGGATGAAAAGAAAGCGGAATAAATGCCAGAAAACCATTAGTTTCATCCTGGGCCTGCCGTAAAGCCTGCAAATGTTCCATGCGCTCTTCCATGGTTTCTATATGACCATAAAGCATTGTTGCATTGGTATGCAAACCTTGCTTATGTGCTATTTTGGCAATTTTTATCCAGTCATCACCCGGCAATTTTTTTTCGCAGGTAAGCTTCCTGATTCTGGGGCTGAACACTTCAGCGCCACCGCCAGGAAGTGAACCAAGTCCGGCTTCCATAAGTAAACCCAGTGTTTCATCAACGGGTTTACCGGCAAGATCTGCAAAATGAGCAATCTCCACACAAGTAAAAGCCTGAATATGCAGATCACTGTTAATCTCTTTAATACCCTTTAATAATTCGAGATAATATTCAAATGGAAGATCGGGGTGAATACCTCCAACCATATGTACTTCGGTGATCGGCTCTGCACTCCTCTGCTTAACCTTTTCTTTAACTTGCTCAACGCTCATTTCATAAGCAAGATCAGCACCTTTTTCCCTGCCAAACGCACAAAATTTACACAAATTTGTACAAATATTAGAATAGTTTATATGCTGATTATAGATAAAATAAACATTCTCACCACTTACTTTTTCTCTGACGAGATTGGCTAGATATCCAAGCGCTAAAATATCATTGCTATTATAGAGATTCAGCCCGTCCTCAACACTCAGACGCTGGCCCTCAATAATTTTTTCATATATTCTGCCAAAACCTGCGTTACTTATATAATTTTTCACAATAAAAGAAAAAGCCGGGTATTTAACCCGGCTTTTTTTATGAAATTATACTGCGTTAATCTATAAAAAATTTCAATTTTTCACGACGACTGGAATGCCTCAAGCGATTAAGTGCTTTCTTTTCTATCTGACGAATACGCTCTCTTGACACATTGAACAATTTACCAATTTCTTCCAGAGTGTACTCCGCTTTTTCCCCAATACCAAAACGCAGACGAATAATTTTTTCCTCTCTTTCACTGAGCGTTTCGAGAATATCATTTACCCTGCCGGACAACTCTCTTGTCTGAACGGCATCGTAAGGCGATTGAGACTCCTGGTTTTCAAGAAAATCTCCCAATGTGGAATCATCATCACCCACGGGTGTTTCAAGGGAGATCGGTTCCCTTGAAGCCTCGAGAATAGATAAAATTTTATCCATTGGAAGGTTGGTGGATTTTGATATTTCAAGAGGTGTCGGCTCACGCCCCAACTCTTTAAACAGTGCATAAAAAGCCTTAAAAAACTGACTTCTCAACTCAAGAAAATGCACCGGCAATCGTATTGTTCTCGTCTTGTCAAGAATTGCTCTGGTAATGGCCTGACGTATCCACCAGCTAGCATACGTAGAGAACTTATTTCCCTTGGTATAGTCAAAACGGAAAACAGCCCGCATCAGGCCAAGGTTACCTTCCTGAATGAGATCTGCAAGGGTCAAACCCTGATGCATATATCGTTTGGCAATTGAGACAACCAGCCTCAGGTTTGCCCTGATCATGGTGTCTTTGGCAACTTCTATCGACCGACTGTAGGCTTCGAGTTTTGCCTGCAATTCAAAAAGTTCACGGATATCGTGATATTTCTTGGCAGCGCTGATGATATTGTAACGCATGAAATTCAGTTGCTGTTTTTTGGGTTTGAGCGTCGGATCACGCTTTTCCCAAAGATCAATACGCTCACAAAGCAACTGGACTTCTTTTACCCCAGAACTATCTTCCCGAATAGCTATAATGATGGCTTCAAATCCCTGCCTGATCGTTTTGCTATACTTTGCCTCTTCTTCAGGCGTAAGCAGATCGAAACGACCCATTTCACGCAGATAGGTCGTGGTGGTCTCTTCAGCTTCATGTCCTTCTTCATTAGGTACAATAACTTCTTCATCTTTGGCAGCACCTGATGAAGAATCATCGTTTTTTACCCACAATTCACCTGATAGAGTCCGCTTTTCCCCACCTTTTTCTACCGTAACAATCTCAATGGCATGCGCACCGAGAAAATTAAAAATCGATTCAATAGCGTTGGGATCTCTTATATCATCTGGTAATAAATCGTTTAAATCGTCGAAACTAATGCAGCCTTCTTTTTTTCCTGCTTTCAGAAGGTTTTCTTTGAGTTCGGGTAGCACCAGTGAACCACTCCATGTTAAATTTTAGTGACTAAAAAATTATCCCCATCCTTCTAGGAATAATTTTGCAAAAGAACATCTAAAAAATCAAAAGCTTATTCAGTGAAGATTTTGACAAAAAAAAAGCTGGCGGGAAAGAGCCCCACAAGCAAATGATTTTTCAGAAGATCGTATTCATACTTTGATTATTAAAATTTTGCAATTTATAAAACAAAAACTGTCAGAAAATATGACACTTACTGATTCTATGATTACTGTGCAGAAGTATATTATAGCACTGATATAGCGAGTTTCAAGGCGCAGACACTATTATTGTTTCCCATATCTTCAACAAGAGAATAAACTCCATGAAATATCACCGTTCAAGTGGCATACTCGCACATATTACTTCACTCCCATCTTCCTATGGAATCGGGGACATAGGCAGCGCCAGTTATAATTTTATTGATTTCTTAGATGACTGCGATCAGAGTTACTGGCAATTTTTGCCAACGGGGCCTACCAATGAAGTTTTTGATTTTTCTCCATATATGTCCACTTCCGCTTTTGCCGGTTCTGCGCTTTTAATAAGTCCTGATCTTTTATACAAAAAAGGTCTGATCGATAAAAACTCACTTAAAAATCACCCGCAATTCTCACCATATATTACAGATTATCAAGCAGTAAGCCACCTTAAAAACAAGCTCCTCCATAAAGCGTTCTTAAACTTTACTCCTGATAACGACAACACCTACAATCTATTTATAGAAAATTCGGACTGGCTCGACGATTATGCTGTTTTTATGACTCTTAAAGAGCTTTATAACGAATCAGCTTGGTTTTCCTGGCCATGGGAACTCGCCACGCGACAAAAGGATGCATTACGTCACATTCAAGAACTCCACAAGAAGAGAGTGAGTTATTATAAATTTGAACAATTTATATTTTATGACCAATGGAGAGAGTTGAAAAAATACGCAGGAAAACACTCGATTTCACTTTTTGGTGATCTGCCCATCTATGTAGGTCACGATAGTGTTGATGTATGGGCTCATCAGAATATTTTTGAATTAGATCGAAAAACCCTGCAGCCCACGCATGTTTCAGGTGTTCCGCCCGATTATTTCAGTACAACCGGCCAGCGATGGGGAAATCCGCTTTACGATTGGCACAATTCCGACAAAGAAATACACAACGCACTAAACGACTGGTGGATACGGAGGATTGGTCACATTTTCAACCAGGTTGATATGGTTCGTATTGATCATTTTCGCGGTTTTGAATCGTACTGGGCCATCCCCGAAAAAAATAAAACAGCTGTTAATGGTCAATGGCGTAAA
>Ga0256845_1002362_pt1 | contig 13751 bp, 8 predicted proteins | sample RiftiametaG_FD_189101 | JGI IMG/M metagenome (GOLD analysis project Ga0256845, IMG submission 189101) | Tube worm associated microbial communities from hydrothermal vent at the East Pacific Rise, Pacific Ocean - Riftia | ecosystem: Host-associated > Annelida > Integument > Unclassified ...
CCACAAAACAAGTATCATTTTTGTATAGCCAATATTCATTGGAGTTGTTGTCATAAAACTTCAATGATGCCAGCCCCCCCATATTTGGCCGAATTTCATCTTGTAATTTAACTGCTAACAAAGTGTCTTTATCGTTTCCGAAAGAAATAGAAACGTGTTGATGATTCGACTCGTTTGAACACCCTAAAAGAACGTGTGCGAATAAAATGCAAATGGATAAAATTTTCATCTAAACTAATTTAAAACCCAAGCTACCGCGCGAACCTTTCCCGTGGTTTTAACTTCCTGCCAAAAATAATCATTTAACAACAATTATTCTAATCAACTGCTTGATTCGTAGATAAATTGTAACTTTAAAGTGCCAAGAGTACGCGAAAAGTTTGCGCGACAGTTTCGAACTAGCGGCGCTGCTGGGCATACCAATAAAACATAAAATTATGAAGAGAAATAATGCATATTTAATTGCTGCAAGTGCTTTAATACTAATGGTTATATCTGATCGCTCGAAATTTAATATATTATATGATGGCACAGCTATTCTTACAGCAATTATCTTAATAATATCTTATTTCACTAAGAAACAACGTTAATAAATCATTTACGTTTGTAACCCCAAAAGGTAAGAATAATAGAAATTAATATTAAGAAAAAACCAGTATAAATACTTACTAAACGATAAGTTGAAGAATCGTTAAAAAAACCTAAAATAAAACAAGTACAACTTAAAAAAAGAGTGTAATTACGTTGATTCTTTATCTTTTCATTTTGGCTATTTAAACGATTATTCATTGTGCATAGTTTATTATAAAACAATCTATAATTATGGAGATTCATCTTCTTTAGGTAGATACATTAAATCTTTATTCCCCTTCGGTCATCGAGCAGAACCCTGAGCCGGATGCTGAGCCTGTCGAAGTATGTCGAAGGGTGCCGAGACTTAAACAAATTAAGCCCCTGTTTTTTTCAACGGCTGCTCAATCATCCAAACCATCCCGATATACAACACAATTAAGCCATTGTGGAAAAGAAATTTTGAGACAGGCATTTCTCCTGGAGCTAAGTCAACGAAATATGTGATGAAATAAAAGAAAAGTGCTGTTCCAAAATAAAGAAAGAATTTCCGTAAATTATAGTTGATTCGGTAGTATTTCTGTCCTAAAAGGTACGATGCAACCATTTGCAAACCGTACACAATCAATGTTGCCCAAGCAGATGCCCAAAAGCCATACAATGGGATGAAAATGAGGTTAATGAAAATGGTAATCGACGCCCCCCCAATAGCGATGTATGCGCCAAATTTTGTTTGTCCACTCAATTTATACCAAATCGATTGATTCAAGTAAATACCAAAGAATACATTGGCAATTAATAGAATCGGCACAACACCCAAACCTTCCCAGTACTCTTCACTACGAATGAAATACTTGAAAATATCAAGATTCAATACTACTCCTAAAAACACTAAACAAACAAATGCAATGAAATAATTCATGATTTTCACATAAATCACGCGACTGTCTGTACTTTTTGCATGCGAAAAGAAAAAAGGTTCTGCTGCATATCGGTATGCTTGAAGAAATATCGTAACAATCATGGCTAGCTTGTAGCACGCACTATAAATCCCTAACTTTGCTTCTGCAGCCTGCAAGGATAGTCCTCCTCGGTTGTACAAAATATGTTTCAGCATTGCTCGATCAATTGTTTCGTTGATAATTCCTGCAAACCCAGCGACAACCAAAGGAAAAGAATACTTCAGCATTTCTTTGGCTAATTCTGCATTGTATTTCAATTTTACACCGATGTAATCTTTGTACGTTCCAATTGGTTTCACCAAAGAAGAGAGTAAATTCGCAACAAGGATAAAAAGAACACCTTCTTCGGGATGATTTTCATCGTAAAAGAAATAAAGTAAAATCAGATTCAACGAAATATTTACTGCAATGGCGGTAAAATGAATAATCGAGAATTTTTTCGCTTGATTCTCTGCCCGTAACTTTGCCATTGGCAAGGAAGAAGAAGCGTCAATTGCAACGATTATCCCCAGTAAAACAATGTACTCTGGATGATCAGAATACAACATTGCATCCGCGATGGATTGATTAAATAGAAGAAGTAGAATTAAAAAGAAACCGTTGAATCCCAAAACAGTTAAAAAACTGTTCTGAAAAACCATTTTCTTATCTTCTTTATCGTGTAAGAATTTAAAAAAGGCGGTTTCCATTCCGAAAGTCAATAAGACAATCAAAAAGGCTACCCACGCATATAATTCAGAGACAACTCCGTATTTTGCTGCGGGAAGTATGGCCGTATATAGTGGAACTAAAAAATAGTTAAGCAGTCGACCAACAATTGTTGGCAACCCATAAATGGCAGTCTGCCCGACTAATTTCTTAATAGAACTCACTTCTTATTTTCTAAAGTTTGCTTTTCTTTTTTCCATGAAAGCAGTTGTTCCTTCTTTGAAATCTTCCGTTCCGAAACACTTTCCGAATTCTTCAATTTCAACATCAAAACCATTCACACCGTCTTCATAGTTTGCATTAATTGCTTTGATTGCTGAACGAATCGCAGAGGCTGAGTTCTTCAAGATTCTATTCGCGATGTCTTCTGCCTTGGCAATTAATTCTTCTTGTTCCACAACATGATTCACTAATCCCCAAGAAAGCGCATCTTCTGCTTTAATCATTCCTGCAGTAAAAACCATTTCATTGGCTTTTCCTCTTCCAACCAATTGCGCTAGACGTTGTGTTCCTCCGTATCCCGGAATAACTCCCAAAGAAACTTCTGGTAAGCCCATTCTAGCATTGGAAGAAGCAACACGTATATGTGATGCCATCGCTAATTCTAATCCACCACCAAGTGCAAAACCGTTTACGGCAGCAATAATTGGTGTCGAAAGATTTTCCATGAAAGAAAAGAGTGTTTTTTGACCATTCATTGCTAATTCTCCACCTTGAGAGATCGAAAAATCTGCAAATTCTTTTATGTCAGCTCCAGCAACAAAAGCTTTATCACCAGATCCAGTTAAAATAATTACACCAACATCATTTTTTTCGTCCGCAGATTTAAAAGCCGAGTGTAATTCTTCAATGGTTTCTTTATTTAAAGCATTCATTTGCTTTGGACGGTTGATCGTAATGTATTCAACTTGTCCTTTTTGTTCTGAAATAATAGTATTGTACATGTTTTTATCTTTGAATGGGTAAAGATACATTTTAATGAAGAATTAGGAATGAAAAATTAAAAATGATTATCCCTTCTTTTAGTCTAAAATCAATGTACTTTTATGGAAACAAAGAAAGAATGGTTTTAAAAATAAATACATTTCGCGCAGTTAGCCTCATTCAACTCTCGCTTTTAGTTCTTTCTTTTCAAAGTTATAGCCAAATTGACTCCTCTAAAAACTACCAACAGATAGAATTTATTCGCTTCAACCAAGCCAATGATTTGTTTACCGTTTGGTTTCAGTCTGACAAAGATTTTACGGATGGTATTAATGTTGAATTTGCCCATCATATCTTCAATAATAAACCCGCCAATAAAAGTTTAATTGGATTTAGGAAATCACATTTCAAAGATTTCAGTCTGAGTATTAATCAAGATATTTTCACCCCTGAAAACAAATTTAATCCTCAAGTAGATTCAACAAACAGACCTTACACCGCTCAATTATACCTAAATTACACGAAGTACAGCAATGATTTTTGGAAAGCACGGAAACTGACCTCATCAATATATCTGGGCGTACAAGGTCCTTCAGCACTGGGTGAAGAAATGCAAAATGGTGTTCATCGTTTAATTAACAACCATGAATTACTTGGCTGGGACAATCAGATGAATGATGGCTTGCTTTTAGATTACAAAATACGACTTTCTCAGATGCTCCCAATTTCAACTTCCTTTGGTGAAGTCAATGCTTTTGGAAGTCTAAGGGCAGGAACAATTTACAATTATGGCGAAATCGGTTTAAACCTTAAAATTGGCCGATATACGGACAGTTACATGAATATCTCGGGAATTTTCAATCCTAAAAACACGTACGTTTTCACCGAAAAGGACATCTATGAGATGAGTAAACATCGAAAAAGAATAATTCCGAAAAAAATTCGAAAGTTAGGCTTAGAAAAACAAGTTTCCTATCTTAACAAAAGGATGAGGAGAAAACTTCAAGTTTATTTCTTTACTGAATTTTCCACAACATACTTTCTACGTGACGGTTCTCTGGAAGGGAGTTTAATTCAATTCTCCCCCAACCTTTACAATTATAGACCAACAGACTATGAGCATTTTGTCTTAAACGGAAAATACGGTCTCGTTTTTCAATACGACCATTTTTACTTTTCCTTTGAACGATTTCTACATACACAATCTTACCAAAAGAATGGTATATTTGGTTATGGAAGAATTATTTTTAGTTGGATTTTTTAAATACAAAAACTTACTCTCGTTATTCTACAAATGTTAGTGCTAAAACAAAATACATATTTCATTCTCTTGATAGTTCTTATTGGGCTTCTCACAATTTCGTTGTTAAAAAAAGAGGAGATAAGCATCATTCAGTCCGATGGAAAAGGATATTACGCATATTTACCTGCTTTATTAATTCACCAAGAAAATGATTATGTGCAAACCAATATTGCTGAACGAAAATATTTTGGAGAAAACTACAACCCCACTTACCTCAACAAAACAAATGATGGTAAAGTTTTTAATCAATATTTTTCTGGCGTAGCTGTTTTACAAATGCCTTTTTTTCTTACAGCTTATTTCCTCTCATACATCAGTGATTCTCCACTGGATGGTTATTCAAATACTTTTCAATTGTTTTTCTTTTTAGGTGGGATTTTCTACACCATTCTTGGGCTTTATTTCTTTCAGAAATCATTGCTCATTTATTTCTCTGAGAATAAAAAAACAATTCAATTGATCACATTTTTGATGTATTTCTCAAGTCCTTTATTGGTCTACAGTCTAGAAATGGTGAGTTACAGTCACATCTATTCCTTTAGTTTATTTGGTGTTTTTTCCTACTTGGTTTTATCGCGCAAAAGCATTCGCTTTTTTCACACGAAGTTAGGTATTGTACTCGGCCTAATTTTTTTACTCCGACCTACAAACGTTTTAATTATTTTCATACTTCCATTTTTACTCCAAGACTGGAATGCTACGCGCCATTTTTTTCAAGAAATGATTCACAACAAGATGAAACGTTTTTGGTTGGCTTTCATTCCTTTTCTTAGTATAATTAGCATTCAGTTTTTTTTATGGAAATGGCAAACTGGAAAATGGTTGATTAACTCATACAAAGGAGAAAGTTTTGATTTTATCCATCCTCATTTCTTCGATGCACTTTTTAGTTTTAGAATTGGTTTATTCATCCACACTCCTATTCTTATTTTAAGTCTGTTCGGCATTATTATATTGTATAAAAAGAATCGTTTTGCTGCCATTGCGTGGAGTCTCTATTTTTTCATCAATACTTGGGTGATTTCATCGTGGTGGTGTTGGGATTATGAATCGTATTTTGGAAACCGACCATTTACTGAACATTTATTTTTCCTCCTTTTCCCAATTGTCCTTCTTGTGCAAAAACACAAAAAAATTGGTTTTATAATGTTGATTATTTTTGCTCTCCTTGGTTTTAATCGATTTTACCAATTCAGAGAAAGAATAATTCCTGTTCAACGTTTTTCTTCTGACACTTACTTCAAAAGTCTATTTCACTATCAAAACAATGAACGTTTTCAGTTTACCAGAAGTTGCAAACCAATTGGTTCTCTGGTAAAAACAAGAATTATTTTTGAGCAAAAAGAAAAAAAATTAATTACACCAAAAGATGAATTCGGCCTTGGTGCCCAACTAGCTATCAATGAAAAAAATAGCGCTAAATCGTATTTTATCACGATAGAATTAGATAAAAAAGTAAGTAAAACTCCTTTCTCCAATGTTCTTCTTGCTATTGATGCAAGTGATAAAGACTCTGACAAGCGCTTCTATCATACATTTGAATTGTACAACGACCAACTAGAAGCAAAAGACGATTGGAAACACCTCATTTTTGAACAAAAATTAGACGATTACGAAAAAGAGTATAATGAAATAAAAATCTACATCTGGAACAAAGGAAAAAAAGAATTTGAGGTTAAGAATATAAAATATTCTATCTCTAGTTATAATTAACTTTTTTAATAAGTCATCCCACCACGACAACTCTAGAACAATTAGTGTTGTATTCGAAAAGACTACAGAAGAAAAAAGTTTTAAAGTACTATCCCTCATTTATTTTGAAAGAGATGTTCGTTGTTTTAAAAATAAACTACCTTAGTCAACTAAATAGATAAAAATATTCATCTATTATAAGTAGACTTACACCATATGCTAATTCGTTTTTTTCAACACCTAAGTACTTTACTTAAAAAGCCTTTGTTTTGGTTGTTTTTTGTTTTGATTATTTTCACTTTAAAAGGCGGATCATCCCAAGAAGTAATAAGATCTGATGGCCGAGGTTATTACGCCTATTTACCGAGTATTTTAATCTATGACGACGCAAGTTACGAAAAGACGATTCTTGCTGAACAAAAGTATACGGATAAAAATCAATTGTATTTATACCAAACAGCAGATGGGAAAATATTCAACAAATACTTCCCCGGACTTGCTGTAATGGAGTTACCCTTTTTTATCGGAGCTTCAATTGTTTCCTATGCTATTGGTTATCCTATTGATGGATATTCTGAAATATATAATCTATTTACTCTATTCGCTAGTTTATTCTATACAATATTAGGTCTATTGTTATTTAAAAAAAATATCCTATCTCTTTTTAATGTCAAAGAAAAAAATGCGGATTATTTTATACTATTCTCTGTTCTATCAACCTCTTTATTCTATTACTTCACTGTCACTCCTGCTTTTACACATCAATACTCCTTTTTTCTGTTTAACCTCTTATTCTTTTTAATACTAAAGAGCAAAAATCGATTAAGTAAAAAATACCTGTTTTTCATAGGAGTTACACTCGGAATGATCTTCTTAGTAAGACCAACAAATATATTAATTACGTTAGCTATTCCATTGATATTCTCTTCCTTCAAAGAATTTTCAACTTATCTAAAAAATATATTCAATGTAAAAACTTCATTTCTATATATAGGATTAATTGGTTTTCTAATTCCTGTGTCTTTGTTATTCATGGTTTGGAAATGGCAAACTGGAGAATGGATTGTTTGGGGATATAGTCAAGAAGGCTTTAATTTTTTCTCCCCGAAAATAATAGAAAATCTTTTGAGTTTTAGAATTGGACTTTTGATACATCACCCAATTTATATATTGAGTTTTATTGGACTGTACTACATGTACAAAGAAAGCTCTTTCAAAGCAAAAGTATGGTTGTTTTATTTTCTGGTAAACCTTTGGGTTATTTCATCCTGGTGGTGCTGGGATTATGAATCAAATTTCGGGAATAGACCACTTACAGAACATGCAATCATTCTCTTATTTCCTTTGGGATATCTATTAAAAAACAACAGAAAACTTGGGATATCCTTTTTAATTCTCTTCAGTTTACTAGGTACATATAGATATTATCAAGCAGTATCTGGTAGTTATTCCTTACAAAGGTTTACCGCTAGTAGTTATTTTAAAAGTTTAGCTTTTTGGAAACAAGAGAACAATAATCGCTGGGACTTTACTCAAACAACTAGACCATACGGAACAAATATTGAAACCTTCTACCTTAAAACTGTTGATGAAAAAACTGAAATAAATGAAAAGGAAGAATATTATTTAAGTTCAAAGATACGCTTGAAAAAGAATCGTACCAATGAATTATATTACTATTACGTTGAATTGGATAAAAAGATTGAAGCCTCTCCACTCCAAGAATTTTTTTTAGTGATTGATGCTGTTTCTGATGATGGAGAGTTTAGGTATTATAAAGCCATCAATGTTTATCAAGACAAGTTTGAAGGAGAAGGGAAGTGGAAAAATGTTGTTTTATCAGGTGTTATTCATGACAATTTTCAAGAGGCAGATGAAATATCTATCTATTTTTGGAATAAAGGCAAACAGAATTTAGAAATTAAAAACTTAAAATTAAGGCTAGAGGTATACAAAGCAAAGTAATGACTATTGGAATAAAATGTAATTCTACTTTTAGATGAACTGTAAAAAAATCCGTAACATTACATCTATTAAAAAACGAAAAATAGATGATTACTCCTCAACACGATAAAAAACTTTTCTTAATCGATGCTTTTGCATTAATATTTAGAGCCTATTTTGCCTTTGCAAAGAATCCTAGAATCAATTCTCAAGGTCAAAATACTTCTGCTGCTTTTGGTTTCACCAATTCTTTAATTGACATTCTAAAGAATGAAAAACCGTCACATATTGCTGTTGTTTTTGATCCTCCTGGTGGTTCTAAAACAAGAAAAGAAGATTTCCCTGAATACAAAGCGCATCGTGATGAAACTCCAGAAGGAATTATCTCCATGATTCAACCCATTAAAGATATTATCACAGCATTCAATATTCCAATCATTCAAGTGGACGGTTACGAAGCGGATGATGTAATTGGTTGTTTGGCAAAAAAAGCAGAGAAAGAAGGTTTTACGACTTACATGATGACACCCGATAAAGATTTCGGTCAACTGGTTTCAGAGAATATATTCATGTTTCGTCCAGGCCGTGGTGGAAATCCTGCGGAAATATGGGGGGTCCCTGAGATTTTAGCAAAATTTGATGTCCAAAATGTAATGCAGGTTATCGATGTCCTCGGTTTACAAGGTGATGCTGCAGATAACATCCCTGGAATCCCTGGAATTGGCGCAAAAACAGCTTCAAAATTATTGAAAGAATACGGTTCTGTAGAAGGAATTATTGAGAATAGCGACAAATTAAAAGGTAAACAAAGAGAGAATGTCGAAAACTTCGCAGACCAAGGGTTAATGTCAAAGAAATTAGCGACCATCATTTTAGACATTGATGTAGAGCTAAAAGAAGAGGAATTAAAGACAATTGAAGCTGACAAAGAAAAAATTACAGAAGTTTTCACTCAATTAGAATTTAGAAATTTAGCACGACGCGTAATTGGTGAAGACATCGTCGTTAAAGCTCCTTCGGTTTCTTCTTCTGGACAAATGGATTTATTCGGAACACAATCTTTGGTGGAAGATCAAACTCCAACTGAAACAGCAGAATTTAAAACCATTGCCACTGAAAAACCAAATTATCACTTGGTAAAAACACCGGAAGAACGCAAAGAGTTGCTCCGTAAATTATTGCTGCAAAAATCGGTTTGTTTTGACACAGAAACAGATGGTTTAGATGCCCTTCATGCAAATATTGTCGGGGTATCATTCTCTTTCAAAAAAAGAGAAGCTTATTATGTCGCGATTCCATTAAATAGAGAGGATGCAAAATCAATTCTCAATGAATTCAGACCATTTTTCGAATCTGAGAAAATTGAAAAAATTGCGCACAACATAAAATTTGACAATAAAATCATCAATCAATACGATGTAGAAGTTTCTGCACCAATGTTTGACACAATGATTGCGCATTACCTCATCAATCCAGATTCTAAACATGGAATGGACGTTTTAGCAGAACGTTTTTTGAATTACAAAGCCGTTCCTATTGTTGATTTAATTGGTAAAAAAGGGAAGAATCAGAAAAAAATGTCGGATTTAACACCTGAAGAAATTTCTGATTATGCCTGTGAAGATGCAGACATTACTTTTCAATTGAAAGAAATTTTCGAACCTCAAATACAAAAAGAACATCTCAGAGAATTGTTCTACAACATGGAAATGCCATTGGTTGAAGTGCTAAAATCCATGGAACAAGAAGGTATCGCAATTGATGACGAAGGATTGAGAAAATACTCTGTTGAATTAGGCAGTACACTCGAAGAGTTGGAAGAAAAAATCAAGAAAGAAGCCGGAATGGATTTTAACATTGATTCTCCAAAACAATTAGGAGATGTACTTTTCGACCATTTAGAACTCTCTACCAAAGCAAAAAAAACGAAAACAGGTCAATACGCTACTAGCGAAGATATCCTACAAAAACTGAAGCATAAACATGTCATTATTCCTCAAATTTTGGAATATAGACAATTGCGTAAATTAAAAAACACTTACGTAGATCCGTTGCCAGAATTGATGGATGAAGTGGATCATAAAATCCATACCAGTTATATGCAAACAGTTGCTGCAACAGGTCGTTTGAGTTCGAATAATCCAAATTTACAGAACATCCCTATTCGTTCAGATAAAGGGAAAGAAATTCGTAAATCATTCATTTCTCGTGGAAAAGATTTCCAATTAATGGCTGCTGATTATTCTCAAATAGAACTGCGTATAATTGCCGCATTGAGTGAAGATGAAAACATGATTAATGCTTTCAAGAACGGACATGATATTCATTCTGCAACTGCAGCTAAAGTTTTCAATGTTGCGCTGGAGAATGTTACGCGTGAGCAACGAAGTTCAGCAAAAGCAGTCAATTTTGGAATTATTTACGGCCAATCAGCTTTTGGTTTAGCTCAGAATTTAGGAATTTCTCGAAAAGAAGCGAAACAAATCATCGACAGTTATTTTGAACAATACCCAACCATTAAAGATTACATGGATGGTATGGTTAAAAGTGCACGAGAAAAAGGCTACGTTGAAACGATCATGAAAAGACGTCGCTATTTGAAAGACATCAATTCTGCTAACGCAGTGGTTCGTGGATTTGCGGAAAGAAATGCCGTAAATGCTCCAATACAAGGTTCAGCAGCGGATGTAATCAAACTCGCTATGATTGGTGTACATGGGGCAATGAAAGAACAAGGGTTAAAGTCCAAAATGCTTTTGCAAGTACACGATGAATTGGTATTTGATGTTCATAAAGATGAAATTGACACCTTGAAAAAATTGGTGAAAAACGAAATGGAATCTGCCGTTGAATTAGTTGTTCCATTAGATGTTGAAATAGAAGTTGCTGATAACTGGTTGGATGCACATTAAGTGAATCCACCAGAAATATTGAAGATTTTGTCTACTTCCTCTTAGTGGAGCGACTTTTCCTTTTATCTTTCAACCATTTTGGAACTTCTTTTTCTTGACTTGGTTTGTTTCCAATCAACTGTTCTACTAAATCCTTTCTACCAGCATTGTTTAACGTCTGGCGAATATAGTTGTGATTCTCTCTCTTGTACCAAAAGAAAAAACGACGTTGATTGATTTTATCTTCTTTCTTTTTAACCGTTTTGTATGGCTTTAAAGTATAAGGATGAACACCGCTATAATAAATTACGGTGGCAACAGTCATTGGAGTTGGTGTGAAATCTTGCACTTGCTCCAATTGAAACCCCATGTCTTTTGTTTCCACCGCTAAATTAGCCATATCTTCACTATCACAACCTGGGTGAGAAGATATAAAATAAGGAATCAGTGGTTGATTCAATCCAACTTTCTCTGAAATTCTATCGTACGTTTCCTTGAATTTATGAAAATATTTAAACGACGGTTTTCGCATCAATTTCAACGTTGCATCTGAAGTATGTTCTGGAGCAACTTTCAATCTACCGCTAATATGTCGCTTAATTACTTGTTCAATATATTCTTCGTGATTACCGTCCTGGTTTGTTTTATTGAACTCGTCCACCAATAAATCATACCGAATACCTGAACCGATGAATGCTTTTTTAATCCCTGGATGAGCATCTACTTTTCGGTAAATATTCGTCAACGGTTTATGATTCGTATCCAAATTTGAACAAATTACAGGATGAATACAACTTGGGCTAGAGCATTTTGCACAAATAGATTCGTCTATCCCTTTCATTCTGTACATATTCGCTGAAGGGCCACCAATATCCGATAGATATCCTTTAAAATCAGGATGCTCTACTACCTCATCCACTTCTTTCATTATCGATTTTTCACTGCGTGAAGCAATGAATTTTCCTTGATGTGCTGAAATGGTACAAAAACTACAACCGCCAAAACAACCGCGGTGCATATTGATTGAGAATTTAATCATATCATATGCAGGAATAGCTCCTCTTTTCTTGTATTTCGGATGCGGTAAACGAGTGTACGGTAAATCGAATGAAGTGTCAATTTCTTTCTCCGTCATGGTTTTATAGGGCGGATTGATGACTAAAGTTTTAGCTCCAATTTTTTGAATAATTCTATCTGCCGACCATTTATTGGACTCTACTTCAATTGTTTTAAAATTAGCTGCAAACTTTATTTTATCTTTCAAGCATACTTCATGGCTATTCAATTCAACCGTATTCCAATTTTTATTCTTCGGTAATTCTTCATTTTCATCCAAAAGAAAAGCGACTTGCTTCAAGGTTTTTAAACTCGAAAATGGAACTCCTTTTTTCAATAATTTCAGAACCTCTCTTAAAGGTTGATCTCCCATTCCGTACACCAATAAATCTGCATTGGACTGCTCTAGAATAGAAGTTCTCAACTCATCCGACCAATAATCATAATGCGTTATTCTACGTAGAGAAGCCTCTATTCCGCCAATTAAAACGGGTACATCAGGAAATAATTCTTTTAAAATATTAGAATAAACAACCGTCGCATAATCTGGACGAAAACCACTTGCTCCACCTGGAGTATATGCATCAGTAGAACGTTTTCGTTTATTGGCGGTGTAATGATTTACCATAGAATCCATGCAACCAGCCGTTACACCGAAGAAGTGTTTTGGTCGACCAAATTTTTTAAAATCTCGTAAATCATCCGTCCAACTTGGTTGAGCAACGATGGCAACAGAAAACCCTTCATCTTCAATGATACGACCAATAACCGCAGTTCCAAAAGAAGGATGATCCACGTATGCATCACCAGAAATCAAAACAACATCAACCTCATCAAAACCTCGCTTTTCGAGTTCTTTTTTTGTCAATGGTAACCAATCGGTAATGGGACGTTCATGCATCATGCTGCAAAGGTACGTAAAAAGATAGAAGAGAAACGGAATATAAATTTCTAGCAATCACACCTGTACTATCACAATGTACAAATACACATTAAAAAAAGTCTTTGTATCTTTGCAATTATGAAATTTATCCTTTTTTCTTTTTTATTCACTTCCTTTCTTTTTTCTTCTTGTTCAGAAGTTAAGCGTAAGAAAAACAAGCAAAAAGACGCCATTCATAAAGAATTTATCTTTGACATGACGCATTCATTCTCTGAAAATGAAAGAGAAATGTCTTTCCCAAATTGGTTTGATGAAGATTATATTCAAAAAAAGAACATTAAGTCCATTCGAAGGAAACTATTCCCTTCTAGTCACCACAATAACCCTGATGAATTGAATCCTAAAGAGAAAAAAACGTATGATTTTGATACGGATGGAAGTTTAAAAAGAGTAAACATCACTCAATTCTATGAATACATTACTGTTGCAGATATTAATTTTGAATACAAAACATTGAAAGACGATCACGGATATTCACCGGTTCGATTGGTTTTTGAGAAAAATGAAAACAACAGTGAGGCAATTGATCAGTTCTTTATTTACGACAAAATCGATTATCAAAAAAATTATTTGGTGTATCAAAACACAAAAACTGGGGATTACCGTTTTTACATGTTAAGAAAAGAATACTGGGGAACACTATCAGTTGATTCAATCTTCGATCCGAACCCACAAGATGTCATCATTTTTGGTTCTCCAATTTCTCCCCAGAAAAAATATTTTGTAGAAAATAAAGTCAATGAATCGGATGTCGTTCT